>Ga0207060_10310_pt1 | contig 14665 bp, 18 predicted proteins | sample Alteio_BWMinCont_30_FD_153270 | JGI IMG/M metagenome (GOLD analysis project Ga0207060, IMG submission 153270) | Enriched cells from forest soil in Barre Woods Harvard Forest LTER site, Petersham, Massachusetts, United States -... | ecosystem: Environmental > Terrestrial > Soil > Temperate forest >...
ACCACCGATTACGTTGCATTTCGAGGCGCCGTTCTATGTCGGCATCGGTTTTTGTTCACATCTCCCGATTACGACCGATACGGCGGTTTTCTCAAACGTGGAGCTTAAGAATGCAGCGGGCAAAGCCGAATAGCAACACTTTGATTGCTTCAGCCTAAAGGAGTGTGTTCCATTTTATGAAGATTTCTGCGTCATCCTCGCGATTCTGCTCCAAACTCGTGGCAGTCGCATTGTCTCTCATTGTCTTTTCCAGTGCAGCTGGTGCCGCGGAGGCACCGCTGCGTAGTCGTATTTATGTCTATGACCTTCGCACACATTCATCGAAGCTGGTTTTTACAGCAGATACTATCTGGGAGGCTCCCAACTGGTCGCCTGACGGCAAGTATCTCATCTCAAACTCGGGCGGACTTATATATAAGCTGGTCTTCAAAGCCGATGGAACGGTCCAGACGCCGGTAAAGCTGAATATTCCCCATGATTATGACTGCAACAACGACAAAGCGATCTCGCCTGATGGAGCGAAGCTCGCTTTCTCAGCTTCGCGCGGAGACGATGGGTCCGAAGTGTTTCTGGCCGATCCCGACGGCAGCAACATCAGGCAGATAACGAAACTGTCTCCCAGCTATTTCCACGGCTGGTCGCCTGATAATAAAACCCTTGCCTATGTGGCTCAGCGGAACGCTGGCGGCGACCAGTATGACATTTATGGCCAGCCGGCAGCCGGTGGCGAAGAGACGCGGCTGACTTCGAATTCCCATCACGATGATGGTCCCGATTATTCGCCGGATGGAAGGTGGATATATATTAACTCCGATCGTTCGGGCAAGGAAGCCGTGTGGCGTTTCTCATCGACAGGCGCTGGTGAGAACGATGCCAAGGCTGAGATGGTAGTGAGCGACAGCATGGAAGACTGGTTTCCTCACATCTCACCTGATGGCAAAAAGCTGGTCTACATCGCCTATCCCGCAGGCACCCCGACGCATGATCCGCGTGATGTTCACATCGAACTGAAGCTCGTTGCCATCGAGAACGACAAGGTTGCAAAGAGCCAAAAGATGCTGGTACAGGCCACGGGTGGCCAGGGAAGTATGAATGTAAACTCCTGGGCGCCCGATTCGATGCGCTTTGCCTACGTCACCTATGAGGCATTGCCGTAAAGTCAGGTTTCTATAGCCACGTATTTCATTGAGCGTCGGATTTTGACGTGAAGAGATTCGAGGACTTTTCCACGTTGCTTTAGCCGTCGATAAAATACATTATCATGCATCGTTCTCAATCTCTCGCACGTCCAGGTTGTCGGCAAAAATACCCGAGACATCTCAAGTTGACGTATTTGTGAACGCCTTCGCCAAAGACCAGAAGCTGACAAATTCTTGATAGCGCCTGCCAAGTTAGAACGCCTGCCGATCACACAGGGACCCCGCGGCTTAGAGTCCCTAGCCGATGCGATTCTGAAAGAACTCATGTCTAAGGACGAAGCCGCTCAATTTCAAATGTGCGTGTGAAAGTAGAGGTTGTCATCGGGCATCCTCATGCGATACCCAGGCTAGGACTCCGTAAAATGCTCTGGTATTGATGAAGTGTTGATCTTCCTCATATCGTTTCCTAACCTGGCCCCCTAGCTCCAGGAGTGCGCTACGCTCCGGTTTGATTGTTCTGAGTCCAGGCGTAATCGGAATTATGGGAAAGTGCGCCCGCAGCAAGCGGGACCGCAAGGCATCTTTAGCCTCACTGACGTTTTTTCATAGTTGCTAAGCGAGTTCCGGCGCCTGGGTGATCGGGCTTGCTGCCTGAAGTCGGTAAATTCGTTTCCGATACCTGTGCCGAGAGACAACGTGGCTGAAACTGCGGGTGCGCGATCAGGCGCACCTCGTTCCGGTTGTGCTGTCTGACGGATTGCACACACTTCCCAAATCCGGGACTTTGGCGGTGCATCTCAATGGCCTTATCACGCGAATTAACGCGTCGGATATTCATTCCGATATCAAGCTTACGGATACAAGCTATCTAACGAATACTGTTGCAGCGTCGCCTTGGGCCTCGACGCTGCGACAAGATTTCGATGCTGCCCGCGTCATCGTTTTTGCCGGCTATTCCACCGCTGATCTGGATATCCGTCGGCTTCTCTACAGTGAAAGAGAAGTGTTTTTTCGTCCTGGGATCAAGCCTGGATATGGTGGCAAAGCAGAAAATCGAACGGTTCGGAACTGTTCTGGAAATGGATCTCGATGCCTTCGCCGCGGAATTGAACCGCGGCGTTTTGGGCTATCGCCGTTATCCTGTCAGCCCTCACTGTCATTAGAAGTACATGGAATTAATTCAATGGTGCAACGGCGAATAGGAACGTGATAGCGTCCGGTAGATCGGTTGTGCAATTGATCGACTTTGTTTGCAGGCGATTCGCCACCTTGTTGCGCAGCCTCCAGTTGCTGCGCGGGCACAGCATTGTTGTGCCCAGCGAGTCCGGCATTGCAGTCGTCATCGCAATCGCCATAGGGAACCAGAAGCACCGCGTGCTGGTCGCCGTTCGGAAGTACTCCGAAGGCCGCAATCTCCCCGCGATCGTTGATATCCCTGGCATCAATCAAAGTGATGTCGGAACTCGGAAGAACCAAGGTTTGCAAATCGACGATGGTGCCGTTTTCCCATAGAAAGGGGTGATATACGCCATCGCACGAGTGGTCCCCAGCGATGTGCGTGCATGGGGCCGTTTGACCCACGACCTGGTCTCCGCGTTGACGCTGACTGCAGTGCCGCCCGTGTCAGCATAGAGAAGGCCAAGATCCACCATCCGGCCATCTTTCCAGAGAAAAGGATGGGGGAGTTGTTTTTGGTTGTTCGGTCCACACGCTTCGCATATCTGCGTGACGTCCGACCTGCCAACGATATGTCCGGCCTCGTTCATCCAGAGCGCCGAGGTGACAGCTCCTCCCAACGTGCCAAGATCAGTCATTCTTCCGCGGCTCCACAGAAACGAATGCCAAGTCAGGTCCCCCGTTAAGTTCATCGTGCCGGTCACTTGTCCCTGGTTGTTCATAGCGCTCACGGTGCCATACGTACCTCCGAACTTCGCGCCGCGGCTCTCGGTGAGATCAAGCATCTGTCCATGGTTCCAGAGAAAGGGATGCACCGTGGGCCCGCCTGTAACCGGGTTGGATTCGAAGTCGACGTCGCTGGCGCCTGCGATCTGTCCACTCTCGTTTACAAAAAAAGCAATACTGTCGGGGCCGCCCAATGTGCCCAGGTCTCGCATCTTGCCATCACGCCACAAAAACGCGTGCGATTCCGTCGCATTCCCGAATATGAAATACGCGCAGTATGGACATCTGCCTGGGAACGGATCGGTCATAGAGTTCAGGGCCGCTCCAACCACATCGCCTCGGTTGTTGACCGCTCCCGTTGTGCTTTCATATCCCCCAGTGTTCCGAGGTTCACGATTTTGCCGTTTTTCCATAAAACGGCAAGATAAGTTGGGGCGCCCAGGAGGGGATCGAACCCATTGTCTTCGGACTGTCCGACGACAAGGCCATCGTCTGCGATCGAGTAGGCCCAACTCGACCAGTTGCAGTCAAGGCATGCAGTTTGGAATCCTGTAGCAGGATTTTCCGGCAATGCTCCCAGATTGGAGGCGACGCCGTTCCGCCAGCGGAAGACATAGCCAATGTTGCAATTTGAATCTACAAAACAGAAGTTGGGAGCGAACTGATCGGGATTGGGAGTCTCGGCGACCGCTGCGATTACCCCTGCGCGGCTGAGAATGGTGAAGTTCGGAAAATTCGGGGGGTCCCCGGTATTCAGAAGACTGTTGGGTCCGCCGAACGTGCCCAGATCGATCAACCTGTAGGTATGGTGCCTCGGCTTGTGATGCTGTTCTTCATTATCCTGCGCGGCGATGTTGACAGGAATCGCCAAAGCGGCGAACAGAGATACTGCGGTCGTCTTCATCCATGTGCGGCATTTCATGTACTGCTCCTTATTCACTTTGCGATGGGCGATTCAGCTTGCCCGGAGGGGAATCGCCGTTGAGAACTTGTAGGAGTTCTGAGCCGGAACGGAGCGGGAAACGATGTGCCATCTCCGACGGCGAATACAGAAGCGTGACCCTAACTGATAGCAGGCATTCGAGTGCAACCTCGCGACAGAATTTGAGCGAGCCATGCCTCATCCCGATTACACCAATTACTCCCTTAACGCACGAAACTTTCGTGACCGACGTGTACCAATGGCCGGAACGGACCTTTACTGGACCTCGCCCAACGGGCACCTTGCTCCACTCGACTTTCAAGTGTGGAATGTAGTGCAAGGGTTGCCTGGCCGCCGAGGCAACCCAGATATCAAAAGGCGGCGCACTGCGCTCGATTTGCGTAACGCAATAAGATCGTCAGCCCCTCGTGCCTGTGAGGCAGTGTTCTAATCCTCTCAGCGCACAGTTCTACTCTGTGTCAGCATCTTCCTCTTCGTCCTCTCGCTCACCTGGTCGTGCGCCCCAATCGATGAACCGTGGTCTGAAGCTAGACAGGGGGAGGATCGTCCTGAGATGGGTGCCGTCGGGATGGATTTTGAAGAGCCCGAAGCTGTCATGATCGTTGAGGCGAAACACGATCCATCGACCATCTGGAGAGTAGGAACCAACGAAGGCGCTGACGTCCCCGCCTTCGTAATGCGTTACAAAATGTAGATGCGTTCCGTCTGGGCGGATAGTCGCGATATTTGCCGAAACTCCAGGCATTAGAACGTCTCCATTTAGAGTGAAGGCAAGGTGCTTGCCCTCTGGGGCCCAGTCCTGCTTGATCGCCACATTGAAACTGAACGGAGTAACTTGGAATAGATTACTGCCGTCAATATCGGACGTGAAGAGGGCCGTTGCGCCATCCTGACCAGCTAGGAAGCTGAGCTTTTTGCCATTGGGAGAGACATTCGGATCGAAACAACAATTGCCAATGCGTTGCCGATCCCCGCCGTTGCGATCCATGCTCCAGAAGGCTTCGTCGTTTGCATCAGGATGGAATAGATCGAATACGATCCGCGACCCATCTGGCGTAAATGACGGCTCGTTCTCGCAGACACTCGGGTCTGGTGGTGTCAGTTCAACGATGTTGCTCCCGTCGGCATTCATAATCGCAATGCTGCAGAAAGTAGGGTTCGGCAACGGCCTGTCAATCTCGAATACAATCTGGCGGCCGTCCGGAGACCAGTCGGGAACGACCGCGTCGCCATCGACATGCGTGATTTGACGGAGATCGTGGCCATTCGGACGGACTGTGAAGATCTGCAAACCAGCATCGGTTTGGGCCTGGAATGCTATCAAGCCGTTTCGACCGGGAAAGGTCGCGTGGGCGGTGCTGGCCGAAAGAAGCATGAGAAGCATCAACGGCGTGATTCTGTCCCTGGTGCTGTTTGCAGTTTTTGTGATCAATTTTGCGAAGTTCATTTTGATACCCTCCTCTGAAAGGCGGTACTGTTTATCTCGAGCAGCTGTTCGATCTCATCTGATAACAAGTTGGCGTTGAACTGTTCCAGAGTGCGCGGATCGGATGTCTGACGATTCCTTTCGCATCACCGGAGCAACTGGTAGCTTCGGACTCCGGAATCCCGAGCAGGTGCAGGAATCCGGTTGTGAAAATGCCTCTCTATGGCTGCGGCTTCGAGCGACAGGTTTTCGTTTTGCACATTTCAAGCTCGGCCCGATCGACCCGAGGAGAGTGGGTGACGCTCCGGCTCCGGCAAAGGTACCCGCACTCATGACATCCCCATCGTTGCTGTGCGCGCCGCACCTGCCATCATCGTTTGGATCGCTCCGGTCGCCGGGTCGGGCACGGGTGTGTTCGCCCAGCCGACGGAAGTCCCGCGATCGTTAAGGATGCCATCGAGTCCATTCTGGAAGTAACTAGCCGGACCGCTAAAGGTGCCGACGTCGACGAGCCGATAACGGGGTTGCTGATGGGGATGGCTTTGAGCAACGATCCAGAGGGGTAAGATCGTCGCCGGGAGGAAAGCGAGTGCCAGAAAGGCTGTGGAGATTGTGCTGCGCATAAGTGCCTCCAACTCGTGGGTGAGTGGAACTCCGTCTCGTACAGGGGAAGACTTTGCCCCAACCACGGGCCACTGGGCCATGCAAAGCGCATCACGCGTAGATCACTTTCAGATCACTAAAACATCCTTTTTGGAATGAGAGGTTTGTAAGTTGGTCTTTTCGAATGAGGCAGCATCGGTGTAACTTCTTCCGATACCAGACGGTTCGATCGAACGCATGCTCACTTTGGTGAAACCCCCCACGCGGTTTTGAGGCACCTCATGCAGATTGGCGCTCGGAGGCACTCGCGCGCGCGGTTTGAAGAGTTCGTGTTGGACATGCGGACAGGAGAGTTGTGCCATGACAGCGGTAAGGTGATCCGCCTGCCTGAACAGCCGTTTCAGATCCTTGCCATGCTGCTCGAACGTCCGGGTGGGGTAGTCAGCCGTGAAGAGATACGCAAACGGCTCTGGCCCAATGACACCATCGTCGAGTTCGAGCACAGCATCCAGCGCTGCGATGAACAGGTTGCGACAAGCACTTGGCGACAACGCCGGCGATCCCACTTACATCGAAACGCTAGTCCGGCGCGGCTACCGGTGGATGCGGTCAGTTGAATGGATAGACAACGGCGACCGGCCAGCCGCGGTGAGCATCGCCATTTCGATCACGGTTATGCCGTTACCAGTCACAGTTCCCAGGGACTGACCGCAGAGCGCGTCTTGGTTAATGCCGACACTAGGGTTCACCCGGATTTGCTCAACTCTCGCTTCGGTTACGTGGCCATCTCTCGCGCTAGCAACGAAGCTACCCTCTTCACCGATGACATCGCGAAGCTCAGCCCGCAACTCAGCGGTGACGTATCCAAGACCTCGGCTCTGGAGGTCATCCAACCGACATCCATAAATCAGGGATCTCAATGCCCTTAGGCAGGTCGGAAATAGGTTGCAACTTGCATCTGAGATATTGGCGCGCTCAAATAGCCAGTAAGTAATTGAAAACAATAGCATACATTGCGAACTACAAGGCCAGAAACAGCCACGATCCCTGCATTTATGAACTCGTGTGGCATAATTGCAAGGTGCTCATCCCACGCCAGATCCAGCCGCAGGTTTCGCGCCTGCTCGAACAGTTTCCCGCCGTCGCCATACTTGGCCCCCGGCAGGTGGGCAAAACGACGCTCGCGACTACTCTGGCAGATGCTTTAGGGGAGCAGGCCCTTTACCTAGATCTAGAATCGCCTTCGGACCGAGCCAAACTGACGGAACCGGAACTCTACCTAACACAGCACGAAAATCGGCTCGTGATCCTCGACGAGATCCATCGCCTCCCGCGTATTTTTGAAACGCTCCGCAGCCTAATTGACCGGAGGCGGCGCAAGAGTAAGCCGGCCCGTCATTTCCTTTTGCTCGGCTCGGCATCGATGGATTTATTGCAACAGTCGGCAGAATCCCTCGCTGGACGGATTGCATATCAGGAGCTTGCTCCCTTTTCGGTAAGTGAAGTTGCTGGAACCGAAGGGGCTTCGATGGATCGTCTTTGGAGTCGCGGCGGTTTTCCCGACAGTTTCTTAGCGGCAAGCGATGACCTCAGTTTCACTTGGCGCACAGCTTTTATCCAGACATACCTTGAACGCGATGTCCCCGCACTAGGGCCACGCATTCCTTCCGAAACACTCCGCCGCCACTGGCAGATGCTCGCGCACAATCAAGGGCAAATGCTCAATGCGGCGCAGCTTGCGAGTGGTCTTGGCGTTAGCGGCCACACAGTAGCCAGATATCTCGACATCATGGTGGATCTGTTACTGGTGCGTCGCCTCCAGCCATGGGCCGAGAACGCCAAAAAGCGACTCGTCCGCACACCGAAAGTCTATGTCCGCGACTCTGGCCTGCTGCATGCTTTACTGGGAATACGAAATCAAGAGGAACTATTAGGGCACCCAGTAGTCGGCTCCAGTTGGGAAGGGTTGCTGATCGAGAACATTCTCAATGCATTGCCGCCGACAGCGCGGCCCACTTTCTACCGGACTTCCGCAGGGGCGGAGATCGACCTCGTGATTGAATTCAGCTCAAAGGAACGATGGGCGATTGAGGTCAAGCGCTCTCTTGGAAGCCCTGCACCAAGCAAGGGATTCTATGTCGCGTGTGATGACATCAATGCTACAAGACGTGTCGTTCTCTATCCTGGCGCAGAACGGTTTAAGCTCGACGCGAAGACGGAAGTAATGCCTCTGTCGATGTTCTTGACAGAAGGCTTTAGCCACGGTCCATAAAGAATAATTGCAACAAGTGTTCCGCAAGCGTCCGTCACCGCCAAACGGTTCGCGCTTCAGCTTGACCTCAACCATGGCGTAAGGACCTTGTCCAAATAGCAGGCCTTGAACATCAATTCCGAATAACGTAGTGAGAAAAGGAACAGGATGTCACAATTTCCAGCAGATTCAGGCATTCGAGACAATCACTCTCGAGGAACTGTAGCGTCCTTTTTGAGAGAGAAGATTCAGAATGGATCGACCCTCTCGATCGTCTCGGCTTATTTCACTATTTATGCATATGACGCATTGAAGGATAGTCTAGACCGTATTCAGCACCTCGATTTTCTCTTCGGTGAACCTTCTTTCATAAATCGACTGGATCCGAGCAAGACAGAAAAGAAGGCATTCATAATGGATGCCGTGGGTCTTACACTCTCTAATAAACTTCAGCAAAAACGTGTCGCGAAAGAGTGCTCCGAGTGGATAGCGAATAAGGTTGAAATCAAGACAATAAAGCAATCCAACTTGCTCCACGGGAAGATGTATCACATCGCTACGGGCGGCGTGCTTGACCGCCGTGATTCGTTGCGTCTCGGTTAAATAAGCTAGAACTTTCAGTTGATGGCCGAGCGGCGATTCTGATTCCAAAGAACGATTTCGATGTAAGCAGCAATTCTGAACTGCAGCTTACAATTCGCGAATTGCGGTCACAGGGTTCCGGCGCATCGCTCGATGTGCGGGAAGGTAGCATGCTAGCAATGACATTGCTCCCAGGAGCATGACGACGGAAACGACGGTGACCGGATCGTTGGCGCCGATTCCGTATAACAGCCGGACGATAATGCGTGTCAGTCCCAACGCAAACGCCAGTCCTAGCGCCAGCCCGATGCCTGTGAGCCACAATCCCTGCGACAGCACGAGCCGCAGCACATCGACGCGCGAAGCACCCAGAGCCATTCGTATTCCGATCTCGTGGGTCCGCAATTGGGTTCGATAGGCCACGACTCCGTAGATTCCGGTTATCGCAAGAACCAGCCCAATCAACGCGAACATTCCCGCCAGGGTGCTCTGTATGACGGCGAAACTGCTCGCCATCTGGGTACTCTCTCGCATGGAACGCACATCGAAAACCGGCAGCCGTGTATCGATTTCGTGGATGGCGTTTTGCACCGCTGGCGCCAGGTCGACCGGATTTCCCTCGGTCTCCACCTGCACCATCGTCTCGTACCCCGCCTGGAAAAAGCTCATATACACCATAGGCTCCGGTGACTCATTCACGAATGTATGTGTTGAATTCCTCACAACGCCGACAACCGTGAAAAGGCTGCCCCACACCCTGAGTTCCTTTCCCAGCGGATCCTGCCCTGGCCAGTAGCGCCTCGCCGCGGCCTGATCCACGATGAGTACCCTCGGGGCCTTTTCATCGTCATCCGGTGTAAACTCGCGTCCTTCCAGAATGGGTATATGGAGGGATTCGAAATACCGCGGGGACACCTCGGCATGCACCACCTTCAAAGATTCATGCGGGTGCGGCACATACCCTTCCGGATACGCATCCTCGCCCTTGTGGCTCAGGGTCATCGGAATCCAGTCCGTAAGAGACGCAACCTTCACGCCAGGCAATGCCGAGACGCGATCAAGAATCTTGTGACGGATCACCTGTTCCTCGTTGTGGCTGTAGCCGGCAATATTCAGCCCCACGGTCGCAGTGAGAATGTGATCCTGCTCAAATCCGGGATTCGCGCCGGCGAGATTCCGCAGTGTTCGCAGAAATAGCCCGGAGCAGATCAGCAGAGGAAGTGAAAGCGCGATTTGCGCGACCACCAGCCCGCTCAGCAATTTCCGGTTGCGTGAGCCGCCGGAGATACTTGCAGACTCTGCCTTGAGTACCTCAACTGCCGGCGCGTGGGACGAACGCCAGGCGGGAAGAGCGCCGCACAGCACGCCGACCAACAGGGACGACACCGCAATCCCGATTACCACCTTATGGTCCATGCTCCCGTTGAGTATGAGGGGATTCGAGTTCGCCGGAAAGAACCATGCGAATGTCTTCGAAGTCCACGATGTCAACACAAGGGCCACGGCTCCTGCGACGATGGATAGCACCACGCCCTCCAACACCATCTGCCGCACCAGTTGAATGCGATTCGCCCCGAGAGACTGCCGGATCGCAAGCTCACGCCGCCGGGATACAAACCGCACCAGCGTGAGCGTAGCCACGTTCGCGCTGGTCAGCAACAGCACCACAGCGGCGAAGGCCAGCAGAATGGGCAGCGTCGCCGCCATGTATCCGTTGGCGCCGAATGGCGAACGCCACATGGGATCGAGCGTGATCCGGTTATCGCCGAGATGATCGTCCGGAAACGCCGCGACAATATTGTGCATCACGGTGTCGAGATCCTGAGCTGCCTGGCCACGGCTCACGCCGGGCCGCAATCTTCCTATTACGTTCAGCCAGACCGCACCACCACTGCGATGCGTCATCCGCCACACGTCCGTCCCGAGGGGATCGAGCGTTACCCACAGATCTTCACGGATCCCGGGCATTGCTCCGACAACCCCCTCCGGCGCCACACCGATCACCGTCACAGGATGCCGGGCGATCTCGATCGACTTGCCCACAATTGCCGGGTCTTCGGCATAACGCGTCTTCCAGAGCGAGTAACTCAGGACTACGTTGGGAACTGGACGTGACTCCTCTTCAGGTAGAAAGAAACGCCCCAGCACCGGCTTGATGCCGAGCACGTCGAAATAATTCGCCGACACGTTCGAAATATAGGCACGCTCCGGCTGTGCGCCGCCGGTCAGCGTGATCCAATCGTGATGATATGCGAGTATTCCGGCGAAGGTGTGGTTCTGCTCGCGCAGATTGCGATAGTCGAGATACGAGAAGGGCGGAGTCGGAGAGAAGTTCCGTTCCCCCCGCTGCAGGCTAACAAGGTCGCCCGTCTCCCGCGCGCCCGGAATCGGACGCAACATTGTCCCGTCGATCCAACTGAATACGGTGCTGTTGGCGCAGATGGCTACTGCCAGCATCGCCGTCGCGGTGATCGTAAAGCCGGGGCTCTTGCGCAGTTGCCGTAAGGCGTAACGGACATCCCGGCCTACTTGTTCAAGCCAGGCTTGGCCCCACATGTCGCGCGTCACATCTTGCACTAGAGGAATATTTCCAAATTCCCGCGCCGCCGCTTGTCGCGCCGTCTCTGCCGTCTCGCCTCGCGCCACTCGATCTGCAATCGCCATCTGCAGGTGCGCATCAATCTCTTCCTGCAATTCGCGCTTGCGCCGCTGAAAACCAAAGCTCGGGAACCACTTCATGACTCACTCTCCTCCGGCTTGACGTACATCACCGACCCAATCGCTTCGACAATCCGCTCCCATCGGCCCAGATCCGAGGCCAACTGCTTTTTCCCCTTGGCCGTGATTCGGTAATATCGGGCTTTTTGCTTGCTCTCTGACTGCTTCCACTCAGACTGCACCCAGCCCTGACGCTCCAATCGATGGAGAGCCGGATACAGTGATCCGGTCTCCACCTGAAGCACATCTCCGGATCGCAAACGTAAAGCCTGGACAATGCCATATCCATGCTGCGGTCCCCATTGCAGGGTCTGAAGAATAAGCATGTCGAGTGTTCCCTGCAGCAGCTCAATCCGGTTTTTATACTGGTCTTTCTCGTTCATAGATGTAGACACTCTACTCTCCGTAGCAGTAGATTGTCTACTCCCGCATCATGGCGGCGCCTCAATTCAAAGCCGTGCTTATAGCAACTCCTCAGATGAGATCGAATCCGGCCTGACATTCCGGTCGAAGCAGTCCGCTGTGTGGTCTGCTGACCCACGCGGTCGGCGCGGCTGCCGGGAGCCAGCAGGAAAGACTTGCTATTTGCCCAGATTCCACATAATGCACCGATGCAACCTGCTACCACTCCAAGCTAACTGAACACGTCAACCGGGAGGTAGCGGCGCGACCTGAGCTAGTACAGATCGAGACGGCACATCGCAACCCTACGGAACGGCGTCCTGGTACGCTCTCGCGCCACGAGTACTCTTGCGTGATTGGAAAGATGAAATCAATGCTAGTGTCGGGACGACTTTCGATTCGGAGTTAGCTCAATTGCCGGGAGGGCGTAAGCTCACTGAAGGCGCATGGCAGTATAAGAGAGCTGTTGCCTCTAACAATCATCGTCAGTATGCTCGCGCCATCGGAGAGCTTAGCGGTGCTACGGAGAGCAGCCACTCCTTAGTAAGGATCGCTGCTTTCGTTCTGCTCCACCTCATTGCAAGAAGAACAAATCGCTCTTTGCCATCGCCCCCAGAAGTCCCTGAATATGCGATGAGCCTGATCCACCGTTTAGCACAAGCCGAGCACCATGTGCCGCCGCAATCGCCTGAGTTGCAATTGTCAATCTCCGACATTTCCCCTCTGAACGAGGATCACAATGTCATGTTGTCTACCTAACAGGCTGTGTCTAGCGCGTTGTTTGCGAGCCCGCCCCTTGCATTTGACACATTAGCCCTGGCTCACGCTGATGAGCAAGAGATATCCCGGATATATTCAGTGCTTTGGGAAATCGCCAATTTGGCTTCTCCTGGAAGCTCTTTAATGGCTCGTGCAAAGCTCGCAACGGCATTCGTTCGATTTGCCCACGCCCCACGTCAAAGAGAACCCACGTGTTCGAGATTTTCTCGAAAATCTACAAAGCGAGAAGATCCGGTGGCCCACAGACCTTCAAGCCCTGTTCGACAGAGAAATCCCTGAGTTGCGGGAATCCTTCACGCCCCCAGTCGAAACTTCTCTCAAAGAAGAAGCCAAACGCGAAGGTTCTCCTGATCTCGCAACTCATCAGCCGCCTCAAAAACAGCAATCTCTTGTAGGCGACACAGTTTGTTCCGAAAACGCAGGTTTGGGGAGATTGACAATTGGGATGCATCCCCCACTGCATCAAGTCGCTTTAGGCGCTACTAATCCCCAAACGGGATGCCTTGAATTGCTTGACGGCCTGCTAGTCAACGCAAAGAACGATTCGTTGAGCTTGAACAGGGTACGTGAAGTTGTCGAGAGTCTCATCAGGGAAAAAGATGCTCTAAGCAACCATGCTGACGCTGCTCATGGGAAGCAAAAATCAGCGCTATCGGGGTTCACAGATCAAGGAACAGAAATCAGGGATCGCAAAATTTGCACTTGACAATTGACCGAGTATCCACAACCATATGGTTGTGGATAGTTTGAATACAACATTCGCGGCTTTGTCTGATCCAACCCGCCGGGCAATGATCGAACGACTCTCCCGTGGGCCTGCCTCTGTGCATGGCTTGACGGAACCGTTTGCACTCTCGCAGCAGATGATTTCAAAACATATCGCCTGCCTGGTGCGGGCGCGGATTGTAATCAAGACAAAGCGTGGACGAGAGAGTGTGTGCACGCTTAGACCAGAGGCGATCAAGACAGTCAGCGACTGGGCGATCAGCTATCGCCGCTTCTGGGAAGAGAGCTTCGACAAACTGGAAGTAGTTGTAAATCAAATGAAGAAAGAGGAGGTCAGAGATGACAGAAAACACGGTTAACGAAATTGAGCGGATGGTTGTGACAAGAGTTTTTGATGCCCCACGCGAGTTGGTTTGGAAGGCGTGGACAGACCCGAAGTACATCATGCAGTGGTGGGGACCGAAGGGCTTTACTGCGCCTGTTTGCAAGATGGATTTTCGCGTGGGAGGAAAACTTCTCTGCTGCATGAAGGCGCCGGATGGGCAGGAGGGCTGGAATGCGGTTGAATACCACGAGATTGTTCCGTACGAGAAGATCGTTTCCTCCATGTACTTTTCCGACTCGAAGGGAAACAAGATTGACCTTGCGGAATTAGGAATAGAACATGAGGCCATCGACGGTGCGTACGACGTGACCATCTTTGAGGATCTCGGGAACGGCCAGACGAGACTCACCCACATTGGAAATGAACCCATGGAGAGCGCAAAGAATAGCGGGCAATTGGAGGGCTGGAACGAGATACTCGATAAAGTTGCCGCAGTTGTTGCGGGGCTAGCGCAGGCGAAATAGGAAGTTGACCGTTTGACGATCGTCATGCGAGATACAGCTGAGGCTGGCGGCGAAGGCTTGGTTAGAACAGGCTTCTCGCCGCTCGGCCGAATCGTTGCTCTTTCGGACAAGTGATCCGTTGCTCATCTGCTGCCTTCAGACCAACGCTAGCGATTACTCGTGTTACTGGGAGAACTCTCCAGGCCATTTTGGTCTACACGCGGTCGGTGTCCGTACTTGTAACAGGGTGTCCAGAAACGGACGACACGAACCAACGCAGAGTGATATGGGTTCATTTACCATCTAGCATTTAGCTTTTGGCGCATGTGATACTGAACGCCCCAACGGGTTTCTTGGCGGCGCGG
>Ga0207060_10292_pt2 | contig 14654 bp, 14 predicted proteins | sample Alteio_BWMinCont_30_FD_153270 | JGI IMG/M metagenome (GOLD analysis project Ga0207060, IMG submission 153270) | Enriched cells from forest soil in Barre Woods Harvard Forest LTER site, Petersham, Massachusetts, United States -... | ecosystem: Environmental > Terrestrial > Soil > Temperate forest >...
AATGGAAGCAGCGCGGTAAAGGGCACCATCCCAATTCCTGGAGAATTTTTGTTGGGAATATCAGAGCCTGAAAATCTTTGCGAAAAATTATAAAACCGGGGAAGTACTTCCGGAGGGTCTCTTTAATAAGTTAAAATCAACACAGCACGTACTTGATGCAAGTTATTATATGCAACAGCTTTACTATGGTCTCATTGATTTTACTTTTGAAGATAAGTACGATAGCATAAAAAACATGGAACTTACTACTGTTTCAAAAAACCTGCAGCGGATCACACAGATTCCTTTCCTGGATGGAACGCATATGATTGCATCTTTTGGACATTTGAGTGGTTATGCCGCAAATTATTATGGTTATCTCTGGTCCCGTGTTTTCGCCCAGGATATATTCTCGGTTTTTGAGAAGAATGGTGTGATGGATCCAAAGACCGGAGAACGTTACCGTAAAGAAATTCTTGAAGTGGCAGCCAGCGAAGAAGAGATGGATATGTTGCGGCATTTCCTGGGAAGAGAGCCGAATTCAGATGCGTTTATGAAATCGTTGGGACTTTAGGAAAGTATGGGAGTATGGGAGTATGGGAGTGTGATTTGTTAGTTTAGTTAAAAGTTTTTATAGTCAAATTCCCATACTCCCATACTCCCATACCCCCATACTTTCGTCATGGTTTCCCAATCGCCCATTCAATCCCACCTAAGAGATGTTTGAGATAAACCGGATCTGAATAAGATTCATCGGTGTGGCCCATTTCAGTATAGAAAGCCCGGCCTCCATCGAATGTATGATACCAGGCCATAGGGTGATTGTCTCCGTTCTCCCCGCCTTTATAAGAGCTTTCGTCTATTTTAATCAATACGGTTACGTCAGGATTCAGATCCTTGAAATTATACCACTCATCTTTTCTTGTCCAGGTATCCGGCATTCCGGCTGTGGAGGGATGATTTTTATTTACGATGATCAATTTGGCTTCCTGCTGACTTGGATGGGACTTAAAATATGCGCCTGCTAATTTACCATACCAAGGCCAGTTGTACTCACAATCTGTTGCGGAATGGATACCGACATATCCGCCGCCATGCTGAATGTAATTTTGAAATGCTTCTTCCTCCTCCGGTCCGAATACTTTTCCCGTTGGGCAAAGAAAAATGATCGCAGCATATTTTTCTAAATTCTTCTTTGTGAAACTGAGCGAATCTGTAGTTGAATCCACAGAAAATCCATTTTCCTGACCAAGTTTTTGAATAGCTGCAATGCCAACCGGAATGCATGCATGATGATAACCATTGGTTTTGGAAAAAATTAATACCGCTGTCTTTTTATAAGTAGGTCTTGCAGCCAAAAAAATCAAAACAAAAAATGGCAATGCAGTAAACGCGATTATTTTTTTCATGCGTTAATATATTTTATTAAAAATCATAAGATGTTATCCTCATTTTACCTACAGGGTATTTCAGCGTATTGAGGGGGATGCAAATAATAAAGGCCTTAAGCGTTAAGCCTTATGCGTTAAGCTTTAAGCTTAAAGCACTTTAATTCTGATATTCCTGAACCAAACATCATCTCCGTGGTCCTGCAAATCAATATGACCGGATCTGAATTTAGCGAAGCCTGGCATTTTACTGAATTTACTTCCCTTGACGAGGTCATACCAATTCTGATCCCAAATTGTAGTTGAAACTGTCTGAACACCATTCAGGTATAATGTCAGTTTTCCATGATCCAGTTTGATTTCAGCATCATTCCATTCTCCCACTCCGTGAACCGGTTCGCTGGATGAAGCAATGAGGTCATATAAATCACCTGCACGATGTTTATGAATTTTTCCATCAGGATGACCCTCATTATCCAGTACCTGCATTTCGGGTCCGGTTAAATAGGGAGAATCGAATTCAGGGGACTCATGCACCAGGAACATGACGCCACTATTTCCGTTCTTTGAAATTTTCCATTGAAGTTTCAAATCAAAATTCTCATATTCTTTATCCGTACAGATATCACCCGATTCACCTTTCAGAATGGAAGCAGCGCGGTAAAGGGCACCATCTTCAATTTTCCATCCATTACCAAATGTTTTTTTGTTATATGTATGCCAACCCGTTGAACTCTTTCCGTCGAATAATAATTTCCAGCCATTTTGTTTTTCGGAATCTGTCAGCTGATTGATTGTTTGCGCTTGTAAAGCAAGAATGCTCACCATCAGGAGTATGAAGGCAGAACCAGTTTTTTTTATCATGTTTAATCTTTAAGAGAAAGGATATAAGAAACCATTATTTTAACATCGGCTGGTGACAAAGCAGGGTGTGGGGTCATTGGTACAGCGCCCCATACTCCAGTTCCTCCGGAAATAATTTTATGAACCAATCTGTCAACGGTTGTATCTGCGGCCGGAGAATATTTGGCGGCAACCTGGCTGTAATAGGGTCCTATATTTGAACCCGGATCTGTTTTATGAAGGCGATGGCAGGTAGTACAATCGCTTGCTCCGATCAGTTCAAGTCCTTGTTCTGATGCTGCAGGAACAGCTGCAGGTGCGGTGGCTGCAGAGTCGCTCTTACCTGAGGAGGAGCCTGAGGAATTACAAGCTAAGATAGTGGCGGAACTTACAAGTAAAAAGAGAATCGTTTTTTTCATGGTTGTAAAAATTATATTAAGATGTTAAATTTCGTAAAAAATACCGGAACACCGAATCCTATTTTATTCCGAGTACAGAACGGTTGAAAGCTTCATCTGAACCGGTTCCTGCAAAATCATCGAAGGCTTTATCTGTGACACGGATAATATGATTTTTAATGAATACGGATCCTTCTTTGGCGCCATCTTCGGGATGTTTCAGGCAACATTCCCATTCAAGTACAGCCCATCCGGCGTAATCATATTGTGCGAGTTTACTGAAGATGGATTTAAAATCCACCTGGCCGTCGCCCAGCGAACGAAAACGGCCCGCACGATTTATCCAGGATTGATAACCGCCATATGCACCCTGTTTTCCTGTAGGATTAAATTCGGCATCTTTAACATGAAAAGCACGGATACGTTCGTGATAATAATCTATATATGTCAGGTAATCGAGTTGTTGAAGAACAAAATGTGATGGATCATAAAGAAGACATGCACGTGGATGATTATTTACTTCTTCCAGAAATCTTTCATAAGTAATGCCGTCATGCAGATCTTCTCCGGGATGTATTTCGTAACAGAGATCCACACCATGCTCATCAAAAACATCCAGGATGGGTTTCCATCTTTTACCCAGTTCCTTAAAACCTGTATCTACCAATCCTTCCGGTCTTTGAGGCCAGGGATAAAATGTAGGCCAAAGCAGCGCACCGCTGAAACTCGCATGGGCATTGAGTCCCAGGTTTCTTGAAGCAGCAGCTGCATATTTTAATTGTTGAACAGCCCAGGCCTGGCGGGCAACCGGATTTTTTCTGTATGCCTCCGGTGCGAATCCGTCGAACAGATCATCGTACGCCGGATGAACAGCAATAAGCTGGCCCTGTAAATGTGAGGCGAGTTCAGTAATCTCAAGACCGGAGGCATTCACTATTCCCCGGATTTCATCTGCATAGGTTTTACTCTCAGCAGCTTTTTTAAGATCTATGCAACGTGCATCCCAGGAAGGAATCTGAACGCCGATATATCCCAGGGATTTAGCCCATTTACAAATTGATTCGAGTTTATTGAATGGCGATTCATCTCCGAGAAATTGAGCAAGAAAAATTCCGGGACCCTTTAATGTTTTCATTTATTAATTCTTTATAATTTTCGATGACGGATGATCCCGCACGTGTTGGAACAGATGACCGATCTCTCACACTTTAAAGTCATACCACTTCTCAGTGGATTGTGACGAAGCAACTACATTATCAATAAACGCCATCCCTCTGATTCCATCTTCCACACCGGGGAAATCGAGGCTTTCGGGTGAAGGCTGTTTCCCGTCTATTCGTGCGGATAATGTTTGAGCAAAATTGTGGTAAATATTTCCAAATGCTTCCAGGTATCCTTCCGGGTGACCACCAGGCGTACGGAAATTATGTGTGGCGAAAGAGGAAAGAGGTTCTTTATATCCTACTCCCGCACGAAGAATCTGCTTAGGCTGATCCAGCCATTTCAGAATAAGGGAATTGGGTTCCTGCTGGCTCCATTCCAGTCCGCCTTTTTCACCATATATCCGGATTTTTAAAGCATTCTCTTCACCGGCGGCCACCTGCGATGCCATCAATACGCCTGCTGCTCCATTGTCAAATTTCAACAAAACATTTCCATCGTCGTCAAGCAGGCGCCCTTCTACAAAAATATTCAGATCCGCGCAGAGCCTGGTAATCTTAAGTCCTGTGATATATTCTGCAAGATGTGCTGCATGCGTACCAATATCGCCCATGCAGCCACTTTTGCCCGATTTCTTCGGATCCGTTCTCCATGCAGCCTGGGCATTGCCTTCACGCTCGGTAAGTTTACTTAACCAGCCCTGCGGATATTCCACCCAGACTTTCCGGATTTTCCCCAGTGCATTATTTTTTATCATCTGCCGGGCCTGTTTCACCATTGGGTAACCGGAGTAAGTATGGGTCAAACAAAGAATGAGTCCCGTTTCTTCCACTTTCTTTTTTAATTGCCTTGCCTCATCAATAGTAAAAGCAATAGGTTTTTCTATTACTACATGAAAACCTTTTTCCAGGGCCAGCTTGGCAGGTGCATAATGAGCGAAATTGGGCGTGACGACGGTTACGAAATCAATTCTTTTATCTGATGGAAGTTTGGATTCTTTCTCCATCATTTCTTCATAGTTAAGATAAGTGCGTTCAGGTGGCAGGAATAACATTTCTCCGGATGCTTTCGCTATTTCCGGATTGATGCTGAGCGCACCGCAGGAAACTTCAATCAGTCCGTCCATAAGTGCAGCATAGCGGTGAATGGCTCCTATAAAAGCGTCCTTACCACCGCCGACCATACCCATTCGTAGTTTTCGATTCATGTCAATAAATTATAAAGTAAAAAATAAAAAGTAAAAAAGCTTTAGGCTTTAAGCCCCATGCTTTTGGCCTTCTAATGTACAAATTTGCAAAGGAAAGCCATTTGTTTGCTTTTTTTTATTTACTGGATAAAAATTACATTTACTGGTCTGTTGCTACAAATGTATTTCTGACGATTCTTAATTAAAACGATTGCTATGCCCTCAAACGACATTCCGCGCAAACAACTTTTCACTGCCAGTTGTCTGGCTTTGCTCGTCACTTCGCTTTCTTTCGGTATCCGGGCGGGAATCCTTGGGAAATTGGGGACTGATTTTAATTTGAATGCTTCGGAGCTGGGAACGATTGCTGCTACGGCGTTCTGGGGCTTTCCACTTGCCGTGGTGATCGGAGGATTTATTGTAGATGTCATCGGAATGAAAAGACTTTTGGAGATGGCATTTATCTTTCATCTGGCGGGTATCATACTAACAATCACTGCCACAGGTTACTGGTCCTTGTTTCTTTCTACCTTAATGATCGGCATCGCCAACGGGACTGTTGAGGCAGCCTGTAATCCATTAGTGGCTTCTCTCTTCACAGATAATAAAACGACCAAACTGAATCATTTTCACCTCTGGTTTCCCGGAGGTATTTTTATCGGAACGCTGATTGTGTTTGGACTGAATAAACTGGGGGTAAGCTGGCAGTTAGAAGTAGCCACTATGCTGATCCCGACACTGATCTACGGTTATCTTTTTTTTAAATTAAAATTCCCTGTAACGGAAAGGGTTGCAGCTGGTGTATCCAATAAGCAAATGTATTTGTCCATTTTATCAGGCTTGTTTTTATTTATGATCATTTGCATGTTCGGAACAGCGATAACAGAATTGTTCACCGCGCAGTGGATTGATGTGCTGCTAAAAAATGTTACTAACAACGCGATATTGATTTTGACGCTTGATACCGGCGTAATGGTAGTTGGCCGAGCTTTTGCCGGCCCTATCGTTAAGCGGATTTCGCCGCAGGGAGTTCTATTGATGTCTGCTATATTAGCTTCACTCGGGCTTTATCTCCTTGGTCATTCCACCGGCAATATGATTTTTGTTGGCGCCCTGGTATTTGGAATGGGCGTTTGTTATTTCTGGCCCACCATGCTCGGGTTCGTTTCAGAAAACCTCCCCAGGACTGGAGCGGTCGGAATGAATCTTATGGGAGGAGCGGGAATGTTTGCTGTATCGCTTTACATGATTTTTATGGGTAAACATTACGATACGCTTGTTGCAGGCAAACTGCCTGCAGGAGCTGATTTACAGACCTATACACAGGCTCCGGCGGGTTCGGATCTGGCTAATACTCTTTTCGAAGCAAAAAAAGCTGCAGGCCCTGCCATCATCAATTTTACCCTGATGATTCCATTGGCCCTGATCGTTGCATTTGCAGGTTTGAATTTATATATGCGCGGACGCAAGAAACCGGAGATCCTGGCAACTGCTTCCGCTGGTCATTAAATTTATAATCATCTGTTTTCATTTCGTACATTCAAATTTTATACGGCCAATGAATCCTCCCTCATCCAGGCGAAAACTTCTTAAGAATATGATTGCCGGTTCAGCTGTACTGGCAGCAGGAAGTCAGTTGCTTTCAGGTTATAAACCCAAATCTAAATCTGAAGATTCATTGAAACTCAAAGGGAATATAAATCACTCTGTTTGTCGCTGGTGTTATGATTCCATTCCATTGGAAACATTCTGTCAGTCCGTAAAAGGAATAGGCTTGCCGGCGATTGATCTCGTAGCGCCGAAGGATTGGCCGATGCTTCAGAAATACGGACTCTATAGCTCGATGTGCTACGTTGCCGGAGATGTAAGTTTAACTGACGGATTTGCAGATACCAAATTCCATGACAAACTGATTACCCAGTATAAGGAAGTAATACCCCTGATGGTTAATGCCGGTTACAAAGACGTCATCTGTTTCAGCGGGAGCCGCAGAGGCATGGATGATGAAACCGGTTTGAATAATTGTATAAAAGGACTTCAGCAAATATTACCACTGGCAGAAAAAAACGGCGTTACCATTCAGATGGAATTGCTGAACAGTAAGGTAAATCACAAAGATTATATGTGCGATCATACCAACTGGGGCGTGGCGCTATGTAAAAAATTGAATAGCCCGAATTTCAAATTATTATATGATATCTATCATATGCAAATAGATGAAGGCGATGTAATCCGCACCATCCAGGATAACTATCAATATCTGGGGCATTATCATACAGGTGGAGTACCGGGAAGACACGAAATTGATGAGAGCCAGGAACTTTATTATCCTGCTATCATGAAAGCTATTGTGGCAACGGGTTTCAAAGGTTACGTGGCGCAGGAATTCATTCCGGTAGAAAAGGATAAAATCGCTTCTTTAAATAAAGCCGTTATCATTTGTGATGTGTAAAAATAAAAATCTAAACAGCTAATTATCATGGCAGACAATGTGTATGATGCAATTGTAATCGGGTCAGGAATCAGTGGAGGATGGGCCGCAAAGGAACTCTGCGAAAAGGGCCTGAAAACAATCATGCTTGAAAGAGGGAGGAATATTGAACATGTAAAAGGTTATGTAAATGCGAATAAAGAAGCCTGGGATTATCCCCACCGCGGCCGGCGTACACAGGAGATGATAAAAGAATACCCGGTACTCAAAAGAGATTATCCGCTGAATGAAACCAACCTGGACTACTGGGTCAACGATCAGGATAGTCCTTATACGGAAATTAAACCATTTGACTGGTTCCGCGGATACCATGTAGGAGGTCGTTCGCTGATGTGGGGCCGGCAAAGTTATCGCTGGAGCGATCATGATTTTGAAGCCAACGCGCGCGATGGTCATGGTGTTGACTGGCCGGTACGATACAAAGAGATTGCACCCTGGTACGACTATGCAGAAAAATTTGCGGGTATAAGCGGTAACAGAGATGGACTGGATATTTTACCCGACGGACAGTTTATGCCGCCTATGGATATGACATGCGTTGAGAAAGATTTTTCCACCCGGATGAAGGATTTATTCAAAGGATCTCGTCATGTTATCATTGGAAGAACGGCAAATATTACTGAGCCGCTTGAAGGCAGAACCAATTGCCAGTTCCGGAATAAATGCTGGCTGGGATGTCCCTTTGGAGCTTATTTCAGCACACAGTCATCCACACTCCCTGCAGCGATGAAAACGGGCAATCTTACAGTACGTCCCTGGGCCATTGTTACAAAAATTCTTTACGACAAGGATAAAAAAAGAGCGACGGGTGTGGAAGTTCTGGACGCAGAAACTAATAAGACTTATACTTATAATGCAAAAATCATATTCCTGAATGCATCCACTTTGAATAGTGCATGGGTTCTGATGAATTCTGCAACGGATATCTGGCCTGACGGGCTGGGAAGCAGCAGCGGTGAACTTGGTCATAATATTATGGACCATCACCTGGGAGTGGGTGCTGGCGGAACGGTTGAAGGTTTTGAGGATAAATATTATTATGGAAGAAGGGCAAATGGGATCTATATACCGCAATTCCGCAATATTGGCCAGGACAAACGTGATTATGTTCGTGGTTTTGGATACCAGGGGGGCGGTGGTCGTGAAGGTTATATGCGCAGTCCGGAAGAAATCTCGCTGGGGATCGATTTGAAAGAAGCCTTATCCGAACCAGGTCCATGGAGCCTTCATATCGGAGGGTTTGGAGAAACGCTGCCATATCATGAAAATAAAGTAACACTCGACAAATCGAGAAAGGATAAATGGGGACTGAATATCCTGGCCATGGATATTGAATATAAGGATAACGAAAAGAAGATGCGGGTGGACATGAAGAATGACGCCATCGAAATGCTAACTTCCTCCGGAGCGAAGAATGTCAAAGGATATGAAGGAAATGGTACATTGGGACGTGGCATCCATGAAATGGGTTCCGCAAGGATGGGTAAGGATCCTAAAACTTCTGTCCTGAATAAATGGAACCAGGTCTGGGATGCACCGAATGTATTTGTAACCGACGGATCATTCATGGTTTCATCATCCTGTGTGAATCCTTCACTTAGCTATATGGCTTTTACAGCCCGGGCTGCGGAACATGCGGTGAGTGAGTTGAAGAGAGGGAATATTTAACTTAAGTGTGAGAGTGTGAGAGTGTGAGAATAAAGGTTTTTAATTTTTTAATTTTTACTTTTTAATTTTAAAATCATGAACAGAAGAGAAGCGCTATCATCCGTTGCGCTGCTACTTGGCGGCACAATAATCGGAGCTGAAATGTTTTTATCCGGTTGCACAAATGAAAATAAAAAAATCGGGACGTTGGGATTGGATTTTTCTCCTGAAGACATATCGTTTCTGGATGAAGTAGGCGAGACCATCATTCCTGCAACGGACACACCAGGCGCGAAAGAAGCTAAAATCGGAGAGTTCATGCACACCATTGTGAGAGACTGTTATGGTAAATCAGATCAGGACATTTTTGTTGCAGGCATGGGCAAACTTAATGAAGCTGGTAAAACAATGAACGGGAAATATTTCCTGGAATCAATTCCGGATGAACGTAAAAAATTACTTATTGCAATTGATAAGGAGCAAAAAGACTATACGGCGAATAAAAAACCTGCGGATCCTGCACATTATTTCCGGATGATGAAGGAACTGACCATATGGGGATATTTTACATCCGAACCCGGTGCTACAAAAGCACTTCGTTATATTGCAGTGCCCGGTAAATATGAAGGCTGTATTCCCTACAAAAAAGGAGACAAAGCCTGGGCAACTTAAGGAGCCATTCCTGGCATTTTTTTAACGATTCCAATGGCTGGGATCAGGGAACTGTAAACGTACTTTAAGTTTTAGAAAAAAAAGACCCGGAGGTCTATTCACACCGCCGGGTCTTTGATATAATAATTTTCCTGGATTATAAGGTACCAGGCAACTGCACGCAAGAATTCAACATATGAATTTATCTGGAGCCATATCCGACATATCCCTGTGTGGCCTTGCATCCGCTTTTCCCTGAGCTTCTGTAACTGGCACAGGATGTAAATATGAACGAAGCCACTGCGAAGATTGCGATAATTAAAACTGACTTTCTCATTTTCCTGGGTATTTTAAATTAATAATAAAGCCTGGTATCAGGTGGATCTTCCAGGTGCTTCAGAGGAACGAATTTTACGCTGAACGCTCAAAGTTAAATTCAGCAGGATAATAATTTCAGGAGGTACAAATTAATCGAAAAAGCCTTGAGCCTTATGCTTTAAGCTTTTTGCTTAAAATGGTGTTATTCGAAGGATTAGACGGGAATAAAGCAAAATAAAACAATATATTCCGTAAATGCAATAGGGACGGGCCATTTAGATATTTTTTGTGATTCCATGAGTCTGAGAAAACCTGAATGTCCACTTATGGATTCAGCTAATTAGGATGGTTTGGATATTGTTACATTTGCAAAAGAAATTATTGCCTAACCCATAAAGATTCATGTTACAATTAACAAAACCGCTGGCGGTTATCGACCTGGAAACCACCGGAATTAATCTTGCCACTGATCGGATTGTAGAAATAGCCATTGTAAAACTCATGCCTGATGGAACCAAAAGTGTAAAGCATAAACTCATAAATCCTGAAATTCCGATACCTAGACAGGCATCTGATATTCATGGGATTACGGATGATACGGTAAAAGATGCCCAAACCTTTCGCCAGGCGGCAAATGAACTTAAGCAGTTTCTGGACCATAGCGATCTGGCCGGATATAATTCAAACCGGTTTGATATCCCACTTCTCGTGGAAGAATTTTTACGTATTGGTATTGAAATCGATATGAAGGGGAGAAAGCTGATCGACGTACAACGTGTGTTTCATATGATGGAACAACGGACACTCTCAGCTGCCTATAAGTTTTACTGCGATAAAATACATGAAGGGGCACACGGAGCACAGGCCGACGCAGAAGCAACACTAGATATCCTGCTTGCACAACTTGACCGGTACCCTCAGTTAGGGAATGATCCGGACAGTATTGTTAAATTCACGGGAGACGACCAGCTCGTTGATTTTGCCCGTCGATTTTCCATGGAAAATGGAATTGAAATCTTTAACTTCGGTAAGCATAAAGGCAGGGCCGTTGCAGACGTATTAAAATCAGAACCCCAGTATTACGATTGGATGATGAAAGGGGATTTTCCGATGCATACCAAACAAAAGCTGACAGAGATTTTCAATCGCACAATGTTAAAAAAAGATAAAACGGTTAGCTAACCTGGAAAAGATTGCTATCATACCAACCTACAATGAAAAGGAAAATGTCGAGGCCATCATCGAAGGCATTTTTTCTTTAAATCAGGGTTTTCATGTGCTTATAATTGACGATAGCTCACCTGATGGAACTGCCGCGATAGTCAGCCAGCTTCAAAAGAAATTTCCTGAAGAACTTTTTCTGGAAGTAAGAACAGGTAAACTGGGCCTGGGTACTGCCTATATTCATGGTTTCAAATGGGCCGTCGAAAAGGATTACCAGTTTATTTTTGAGATGGATGCTGATTTTTCTCATAACCCAAATGATCTTGACCGTTTATATAATGCCTGTAAATTCCAGGGTGCTGGTATTGCAATCGGTAGCCGGTATGTTAAAGGAGGTGGTAATGTTAACTGGCCGAAAGACCGTATCATCCTTTCAAAAGGAGCTTCCATTTATACGAGGCTAATAACCTGGATGCCTGTGAAAGACCCGACTGCTGGTTTCGTATGTTATAAAAAAGAAGTTTTGGAAACCATTAACCTGGATGAAATTCATTTCGCAGGTTATGCTTTTCAGATTGAAATGAAATTTGCCGCCTGGAAACTCGGATTTAAAATTATTGAAGTACCCATTATTTTCCAGGATCGCAAACTGGGTGTTTCCAAAATGAACAAGGGTATAGTAAAAGAAGGAATTCTTGGTGTATTGAAACTCCGCTGGGACGCCCTGTTCAGGAGTTACCGCAGAAGAGTTAAAAATACAACTGTTGCCGGCACGGTAAATCATTTCTCTCAAAATATGGTAGTGGAAGGAAAATAATCTTTCTTTGCCCTCCCATGAAAAAGGCCTTTCTCCAATTACACATTGCAGTTTTTCTTGCTGGTTTTACAGGAGTGTTAGGTAGACTGATTACCTTGAATGAATCTGTTTTAGTCTGGTACCGCTTATTGATTGCCAGTGTAGTACTCTGGATAATCTTTTTGCTCCGTAGAGAAAAATCAACAGCATCCGGAAAGCAAATATTACAGGCTTCTTCCATAGGATTTCTGCTCGCTTTGCACTGGGTTACATTTTATGCAGGCATAAAAATTTCAAATATTTCGACTGCATTGGTTTGTCTTTCTTCTATGGGGTTTTTTACGGCAATTCTTGAGCCTCTGATGCTGGGAAAGCGGTTTGATTTAATTGAAATTTTACTGGGCCTGCTCGTGATAGCCGGAATCAGCATAGTATTTCATTTTGATCCACAATATAAAATGGGAATTATCATCTCACTGATATCTGCATTCCTCGCCAGTATTTTTCCTATCCTGAACCGTGAATTAATACAATCGATGCAGCCGGAAACCGCCACCCGCTGGCAATTGAGTGGTGGATTTTTCTTTCTGACATTATTAATGCCCGTATATCTTTATTATATACCTGTCGGCAAATTGTTTCCCACAATTTCAGACTGGTTATGGCTTTTCGTTTTGGGTATTGTTTGTACCGTGATAGGGTATGATCTTTTTATGAAAGCATTGCAGAAAATATCCGCTTTTACCGTAAATCTTTCTTATAATCTGGAACCCATTTATGGAATCGCATTGGCTTTTTTAATTTACAGGGAAGACAAATCTGTCAGCCCCGGTTTTTATTATGGGTTCTGTCTTATTATTGCCGCAGTAATTTTACAAACGCTCCGGCTGAGAAAGATTTCAGCTGCCGAAAAGATCGCTTGATCCTGATGAATTTATGCCATTCAAATACCTGAAATTACCCGCTAAAACAGTTACTTATCCCTGTAAATCATATTAACAGAAGGAGAATCGGTTTCAAATGCCAGGATGAATAAAACTCAGGCAGCCTTAGTTGAAATATACCGAACGAGGCTTCGCTTGGCTACCGGCAATAAGGTTTCATCCAGTGGAAACTTGAGTGCTGTTTCAATAGCATATACAGCTGGATGCGGAAGCTCCGGTTTTCGGTGAAGCAGTTCAGATTTAATCTGTTCATACGTATTGGTGAAACTCCTCTGCCAGCTATCGATATACTCAGTACGCATGCTCTGGTATTTCTCATCATGTTTTTCAAAAAAACTGAGATAGTAGCTATATACACGTGTTGCATTGGCGGACCCGTCACAAAGTAAAAAATATCCTTCCTTGGAATTTACAGGCATTATACCCACCGGAAGTATGGTGAGTTTATCTTCAACAAATTCATATATCTCAGTGCCATTAGTAATCGCAGTTTTCATGTGGGTAGTTGAATATTCAATGATGTCTTCCAGTTCCCTCATGAGATCATCATCCTGTATCATCTGTTCATAAAGCACCTGGATTTTTTCCATTTGCAGTCCAGATAATTTTTTCGGGAATTGTTCCTGAAGAAATTTTTTGTTTTCGCGAAAGGCAACCAGGTTATTATAATGAAAAATCACATCTCCAAGTTGCGGATAGAGTTTATTTTCCTGGAAATGGCGGTTTATTTCCTGAAGATAGGCGAGTAGGGTATATTTTTTCAGTTCAAAGTCGATGTAACCATCGGCAAACCAGGTTTCGGATAGTGTTTTCATCGTAGTGGGTTTAGTAAGGAAGGGAATTTACAAAACTTCTCCTGTTTAATAACGACAACTTTACGTAATTGTTATGATAGCCAGACTAAGCTTAAAGCTCAAAGCCTAAAGCTTAAAGCTAGTGTGAGAGTGTGAGAGTGTGAGAGTGTGGTTCTATTTCGGTCACCGGTTCCCGCACGTGCGGGATCATCCGTCTCTTGTCAACCTTGAAACGCTTCCAGTTCCTTCGCAACTGCGGTTAGAAAACTAGCGCCAAGACTACCATCGATGATCCGGTGATCATAACTCATAGAGAGATACATCATGTGACGGATGCCGATCGAGTCACCCTGTTCGGTTTCGATAACCACAGGTCTTTTTTTGATAGCGCCCACGGCCAGAATCGCAACCTGGGGTTGGTTGATGATCGGGGTACCCATCAGACTGCCAAATACGCCAACATTCGTGAGTGTAAAAGTACCTTCCTGGATATCTTCCGGTTTCAGTTTATTATTTCTGGCATTGTAGGCAAGTGTATTTACCTGGCGCGCCAGACCCACACGGTTATAGTTATCCGCATTTTTGATCACAGGTACAATCAGGCTGCCCGAAGGTAAAGCCGTAGCCATTCCTATATTGATATCCTTACGGATAATAATTTTATCTCCCTGAAGGGAACTGTTAATAAGCGGATATTTTTTAATGCATTTAATAACAGCCTCAATAAATAAAGGAGTAAGTGTTAGCTTGGTTCCTTCTCTTTTTTCAAATTCTGCTTTTTCTTTTTCGCGCCAGGAAACAAGATTGGTAACATCTGCTTCTGAAAAACTGGTTACATGCGGACTGGTATGTTTGCTGCGTACCATATGCTCAGCTATCAGCTTGCGCATCCGG
>Ga0207060_10311_pt1 | contig 14647 bp, 14 predicted proteins | sample Alteio_BWMinCont_30_FD_153270 | JGI IMG/M metagenome (GOLD analysis project Ga0207060, IMG submission 153270) | Enriched cells from forest soil in Barre Woods Harvard Forest LTER site, Petersham, Massachusetts, United States -... | ecosystem: Environmental > Terrestrial > Soil > Temperate forest >...
GCCGTATCTTTAGGCGGCACAATATCAGGCGAACACGGTATCGGCCTGGTGCAAAAAGGCTATATGCCCATAAAATATACCGAAACCCATTTTGAACTGTGGCGCGGTATAAAAAAGGTATTCGATAAAAATGGTATATTGAACCCGGGAAAGATATTTTAAGTTGGTTGATTGAGTTGATTAAGTTGATTGGTGAGTAGTTCAGTAACCCCAATTGGTTATTAGCTTTTGAAAGCTTAAATTTAAACATCTAAATTTCAATAATTCAATAAATCGATAATTCAATAATTCAGTAATTCACCAACTCACAAATTAAACCGTGTCTTCAATACTTAACATCGACAATCCTGATCTTATAAAAATAGGACTGGCGGTTATATGTGGTGGTTTATTGGGTTTGGAGCGGCAGTACAAAAATAAAACTGCCGGGTTTCGTACCATTATATTGATCTGCATGGGTTCGGCCATATTTACAATGGTGGCTCAGCATGCCGGGCAGGTTGCCAATTTAAATATTGTAACCGGTGTGGGTTTTATTGGCGCCGGTGTAATTTTTAAGGACAATATCGCCGTAAGCGGCCTAACTACCGCTGCTGTTATTTGGATATCGGCGGCAATTGGTATGGCCGATGGCGCTGGCAATTATATGCTTGCCTTCGTTTCTACGCTCGTTACGCTTACGGTATTGCTGCTTTTCAACCTGCTGGAAAGATATATTGATAAAGTGCACCGGGACAAGCTATTTGTTATAGTTTTTACCAGTGCCGATTATGAAAATATGGATACTATTCAGCAACTGATAGTTAAAAAACACCTGAAATGGCGCACTGTGCAGATCACTAAAAAAGACGGCTGTTTGCAGGCAGCGATATTGGTGACCGGCCACCGTCTTAATATAAGCCAGCTCGACCAAGTACTGCTGCAGATGCCGGAGGTTAAGTCGTTTTAATGAAGGCGGTTAGTAAAAATTGGTTAATTGTAGGGTTAATTTTATTAGCCAACACCTTATCCGCACAGCAAAAAAGCACAAAATATGATGTAGTAGTTTACGGCGGTACTTCAGCAGGCGTAATTGCCGCTTACACTGCCAAACAAATGGGCAAATCGGTTTTACTGATAGAACCGGGAACAAGGTTGGGGGGCCTGTCATCAGGCGGCCTGGGCTATACCGATATTGGCAATAAATACGCCATTAAAGGGTTATCGCTTGATTTTTATCGGAAAGTTGGCCAGCATTACGGCAATTTTGAACAATGGATATTCGAGCCGCACGTGGCCGAAAATATCTTTTTAGCTTATTTAAAAAGCGCGAAAGTGGAGGTTTTGTATTCGTACAGGGTCATATTTGTCAAAAAGATCAATAAAAGGATCAGTTCGATAACGCTTGAAAATTCCCTCCATCCTGAAAAGAGAACCAACAAAACGATTGCGGGGAAAGAGTTTATCGATTGCAGCTATGAAGGCGATTTGATGGCGAAAGCGGGGGTTTCCTATACCGTTGGCCGGGAAGATAACAAGCAATATAATGAGACTTACAACGGTTCGCAATTGAGAGAGAAACACCAGTTCCCGGATGGCGTTGACCCCTACATTATCCCCGGAAAGCCCGAAAGCGGCCTGGTTTGGGGAGTTAGTAATGGTGTTTTATTGCCCGATGGTACCGGCAATAAATTGGTGCAGACTTATAATATCCGCGTTTGCCTTTGTAAAGACCCTAATAACAGTATCCATATTACCCAACCGGATGACTACAAACCTGAACGCTATGAGTTATTACTGCGCCTGATGGCAAAAAAGCCCATAAAGCATATCGAGGACTTTATGACCACGAGCGCAATGCCTAACCAGAAAACGGATATTAATAATAACGGCCCATTTTCAACAGATATGATCGGGATGAACTGGAAATATCCTGAAGGAAGCTACGCCGAACGGCAGGTAATTTTTAAAGCGCACGAAAATTATACCAAAGGCTTTTTTTATTTTGTGGGGCATGATCTGCGTATGCCCGTTGAGATCCGTAACGAAATGCTGCAATACGGCTATCCCAAAGACGAATACCTGAACACCAATCATTTCACCACCCAAATGTATGTGCGAGAAGCCAGGCGGATGGTCGGCGACTATGTGATGACCCAGGCCAATTGCCAGGGCAAAGAAACGGTAAGCGATGGCATTGGCATGGCGGCCTACACCATGGATTCGCATAATGCGGAGCGTATTGTGGTTAACGGGATGGTAAAAAATGAAGGCGATGTACAGATCGGCGGGTTTGGGCCGTATCCTATAGCATACCGCAGCTTAACCCCAAAACGCAATGACTGCACAAACCTGCTGGTGCCTGTTTGTTTATCAGCATCGCATATAGCTTACGGCTCAATCAGGATGGAGCCGGTTTTTATGATGCTGGGACAATCTTCCGCGGTAGCGGCTTGCCTTGCAATTGATGATAAGGTTACAGTGCAGCAAGTTAACGTCGAAAAAATACAGGCGCAGTTAAAAATAAATCCTTTAGCAGATGGCAGTACTCCTGAAATTTTAGTGGATAATGATGATACTAATGGTGTAACAATTAAAGGGACCTGGAAAAGGATTGCAAATTTTGAAGGATGTTACGGGCCATCGGTATTGGTAAATGATGCCCCGGCGACAGATGACTTTGTTCGTTTTACGCCCGGTATTAAAAAAGAAGGAACCTACGATGTTTATACTTACATAGCTAAGGCCCCCGGCACGTCTTCGCACTTAACTTTGCTGATAAATGACAGCGAGGGCGAGAAAAGCTTAGACATCGATATGAACGATGTTAAAGTTAAAGGCCAAACGGAAGGGGAGTGGGTATCATTAGGAAAGTATCATTTTTCGGTGGGAAATAAAGGTTACGTAATAATTTCCGCTAAAAATGCTGATGGGAAAGTATTGGCGGATGCGGTGCTGTTTGTACCGGAAAGAGTTTGGCGAGTAGATAGTAAATAAAATAGAGGCGTAGCCTCGACCAATTTTGTAGCAATGGATTTTAATCCGTTGAAAAAAAGCAATAAATGATAAAGAACCGTAGGTTCGGCCAATATTTTAAGCTTTGTTCTATTACACAGTCAGTACGCCGACCGTTAAATTTAGTTAGATAATATGGATCGTGCCGATGGCACTTAACCTTATTGCCGGGTACCTGCGCCGGGTTGAAACCCGGCGTTACAAAATTGGCCGAGCCTATGGCTCTGTACCCGAATTTAAAGTGATTTCCGGCCGTTCAAAGTATCACAACCAAACTCAATCAACCACTCACCTAACCAACCCAATCAACTAATTAGTATTCAATATCAACCCCGGCTCATCATACTCGATCATTCTTTGCCGCTCCTTTACTGGAATGGGAACCGACTTATTAGCACCGTAATTGTAGCTAATGCACACCGTTTTGCCCGTAGTGCATATTTCTTCGCCGTTTGGGGTTATTTTAACCAGTACGTGCATCACATCAAAGCTGCTGTTGCCTATGCGGGTGGTGCGTACATAGCAGGCTATTTCGTCGTGAAGCAAAATGGGCTTTAGATAATTAACCTCCGAGCGGCCCACTATTACGCCTTCTTCGCTCATGTCCCATTGCACTATATCGCGCCAATACTTAATCCGCGCCTCTTCAAAGTAGGTTAAATAAACGGCATTGTTTACGTGCCCCACAGCATCGATATCCGAAAAACGGATGGCGATAGGGGTTTTGTATTTATAATCTGATAGTTTTTCAGCCATGATGTGTCATATTGTCCGTTGAAAATAAACACAACGGACATACTGTCTGCAATATTGCTTGTTCAGCGTGTTGGTATAACACTTGATGAACCAATTGCGAAGATAAATAAAAGAAAATCTTAGGAGGATATAAAAATGACTTTAGTAAAATTTGCAAACGGACAAAAAAGCCGCGCGGTTAATCCATTCCTTAGCGATGTGTTTGATTCGATATTAAACGACTCGTTTTTGAGCGATAAATTGTCAACCCGCGTACCTGCAGTAAACATTGCAGAAACAGAAAATGAATTTCAAATTGAACTGGCTGCCCCCGGTTTAAAGAAAGAAGACTTTAAGATCAGCGTTGATAAAAACGTATTGAGCGTATCGGCTGATAAGAAAACTGAAAACGTTGAAGAAGGTAAAAAATTCAGCAAACGCGAATACAGTTACAACTCATTCACCAGGTCATTTACCTTACCTGAAGTTGCCGACCACAGCAAAATTGAAGCTGAATATACCGATGGTATCCTGAAGCTTAATGTGGCTAAAAAGGAAGAAGCTAAGATCCAGTCAAGGGAAATAGCTGTAAAGTAATTTTTAAGTCCGAAAGACCGGAAGTCGGTCCAAAGGATTCCTTCGGAGAAAGTGCGGAAGAAGAAATTAAAAATATTCTAAATCCGGCATCCGAGTAAGAAGAGTTTTTTCATAATAGGTTTAGTTTGGTTTAGTTTGAAAAGGCCGTCCCGCAAGGGCGGTCTTTTTTTAATTTTAGATTTACGAGTTACGATTTTAGATTTATATCCCGATTCAAGAAATCGTAAATCGTAATTCTAAAATCGTAAATCAAATCAATCTCTCATATTTATATACTGCAACGGCTGCCCGAAATTATCGCTCCGGCACAAACTGATCACCGCCTGCAAATCATCAATTTTTTTGCCTTGCACGCGCACCTGGTCGTCCATGATGGAGGCTTGTACTTTTAAGCCGCTGTCTTTTATCTTTTTTACGATCTTTTTGGCGGCTTCTTTATCAATACCTTCTTTTATTTTTATCTCTTTGCGGATCATATTGCCGGATGCGTATTGTTCTTTGCCAAAATCAAGCGCATTAGGGTCAAGGTGTTGCTTAACCATACGGCCGATGATGGAATCCTGGATGGCTTTCAGGCGCATATCATTTTCAGTAACTACGGTCAGCGTATTGGTCTTTTTATCAAGGTCAATAGTGCTGTTGGAACCATGAAAATCGTAACGGTTTAATATTTCTTTTTTAGCGGTATTTACGGCATTATCAAGCGTTTGCCCGTCAATTTTACTTACTATATCAAAAGTTGGCATATTTGGGTTAATTGGGTGAGGGACAAATTTAATAATTTAGTTCATAGTTGATGGTTCATAGTTCATAGCAAAAAAAGAATAGCTGTTAAATTGCTGGACGAATCACCTAAAAAGTACTGTAGCCACCATGAACCATGAACTATGAACCATGAACTGTTCCCATGAACTATTAACCATGAACTACTCAAAAAAACCAATGAGTTAATATAAACTTAACATTTAAATAAGCAGATTTGTAAACGGGGCTGAAAAGCCCGTCTTTTTTTATGGATAATAAACAAGTGCCTATCATTAACCGGGAAATTAGCTGGTTATATTTTAACGACAGGGTTTTGCAGGAAGCTGCCGACCCAACAGTGCCGTTGATTGACAGGATAAAGTTTTTAGCCATATTCTCGTCAAACCTGGACGAATTTTACCGGGTTAGGGTAGCCACGTTAAGCCGTTTATCAAACCTGAACGAAAAGGCAAAGGAAATTTTAGGGTACAATCCAAAAAAAGTACTTAACCAGATAAAAAACATAGTTGTACGGCAGGAGCGTAAGTTTAACAACCTGTACGAGAACATTATTGTAAAACAGCTCGCTGAAGAAAAAATATTTATCCTGAATGATAAACAGCTGAATGTAAGCCGGGGGGAATTTGTGAAGCACTATTTTAGGGAAAAGCTGCTGGCAACACTTGTCCCGATCATGCTGAACGAAAGTGTACAACTGCCGGAGTTACGTGACCGGGCCATTTACTTTTTTGTAAAGCTCACCAAAGGCAAAAATTCACAGCTCGCCTTAATTGAATTTCCGGATACCCTCAAAAGGTTTATTGTTTTGCCCGAAACGAATGACCTGAAATTTATTATTTTGTTAGACGATGTTATCCGCTACAGCCTTGAAGATATCTTTTTCATATTTGAGCATGATACCGTCGAGGCTTATTCTATACAGCTTACCCGCGATGCCGAGCTTGACCTTGACAAAGAAGTAAGCGAAAAGTTTATTGATTCATTATCAAAAAGCCTGCAGAAACGGCGTAAAGGCAAACCCATGCGTTTATTGTACGATTCGGAAATGCCGCTTGATATGTTAAAACTCCTGGTTAACAGGATGGGCCTGCATGGCGAAAATCTGATCCCGGGTAACCGTTATCACAATTTTAAAAACTTCATCTCCTTTCCCAATGTAGGCCGGGCCGGGCTGGAGTACGAAAAAAATATTCCCCTGCCGGTGGATGGCCTGTCATTCGGCAAAAGCTTAATGGAAATGGTGGCCAGGAAAGATTACCTGGTAAGCACGCCCTACCAGTCGTATGATTATGTGATCCATTTTTTAAGGGAGGCGGCCATTGACCCCAAAGTAAAAGAGATCAACATAACTGTTTACCGCCTGGCCGAGAATTCAATGGTGATGCACGCGCTGATCAATGCCGCAAAAAATGGCAAAAAAGTTACCTGCCTTGTTGAGTTACGTGCCAGGTTTGATGAACAGAACAATATTTCGTGGAGCCGCAGGCTTGAGGAAGAAGGCGTTACTGTGTTATACGGCATCGAAGATTATAAAGTGCATTCCAAAATATGCCTGATCACAAGGCTCGAAAAAGGGAAATCACAATATTATGCCTGCCTATCCACCGGGAACTACAATGAACGGACCGCCCAGATGTATGCTGACCATACGCTGCTTACCTCGAACAAATTGATCACCGAAGACCTGGTAAATATTTTCAAAGCGCTGAATAAAGGCCTGCTGCCCAAAGGTTTAAAAAGTTTAATTGTCTCGCCAATTGACTCGCGCCCGGCAATTTATAAATTAATAGATAATGAAATAAAGAATGCCAAAGCCGGTAAAAAAGCTTACATGATATTAAAAATGAACAGCCTTGCCGATGAACAAATGATAGCCAAGTTGTACCAGGCTAATAATGCAGGCGTGAAAATTCAGCTGATAGTACGGGGGATGTGTTGTTTGATAGCAGGGCTTAAAGGGCATAGTGAAAATATCGAGATTATCAGCATTATTGATAAATACCTGGAGCACTCGCGCGTACACATCTATTGTAACGGTGGCAACGAACTGATCTATCTTACATCGGCCGATTTTATGACACGAAACATTGATACCCGCGTTGAGGTTGGTTTCCCGATATATGACGAACAGCTAAAAAAGGAAATAAGGGAAATAATTAACATCCAGTTAAGCGACAATACAAAATCGCGCGAAATAAACAGCCATAACACTAACAAATACCATAAAACCAGCGCCGATATCCCTGTACGGGCGCAGGTTGATATTTACAATTATCTGAAATATAAAAACAAATAAAATTGAGATACGCCGCCATTGATATTGGTTCAAACGCAGTAAGGCTGCTTATTGCCGATATTGTTGAAAACAACAGATCAGTCTCCTTCAAAAAAAACACGCTGATACGGGTGCCGTTGCGGCTGGGCGACGACGCTTTTTTAGAACACCACCTTTCTGACAGAAAGGCAACCGACCTGGTAAAAACTATGCAGGCATTCAGGAACCTGATGGATGTTTATAAGGTAGAGGATTATATGGCTTATGCCACTTCGGCTATGCGCGAAGCAAAAAACGGCCCGGATGTAGTGAAACGGATAAAAGATGAAACCAACATCGACCTGGAGATCGTTCATGGTCAAAAAGAGGCGGGGTTGATATATGCCAGCCATGTTGAGCAGAATATTGATAAAAGTAAAAACTACCTTTATATTGACGTTGGCGGCGGCAGTACCGAATTGTCGTTATTTTCAGCGGGCGAGCTTTGGGCTTCCAGGTCATTCAATATCGGCACTATCCGGATGCTGGATAACCAGGATACCGAAGAAAGTTGGGCAGAAATGAAAGAGTTTTTACGTGAAAACACGCGCCAGTTTAAAGTTGTTTCGGGTATTGGCACCGGCGGCAATATTAATAAATTGTACCGGTTATCGGAGGAAAAGGAAAACACACCATTAAGTTTTGGTAAACTTAAATCGCTTTATAATTATTTAAATTCATTTTCGCTGAAAGACCGCATCAATGTATTGGGCCTGAATATGGACCGTGCAGACGTAATTATACCGGCATGCGAGATTTATTTAACCGTAATGAAATGCGCCAACATCAAAAATATCTATGTACCTACCGTTGGTTTAGTTGATGGCATCATTCAAACGTTAATAGAAAAAAATTATCTTAAAACGAGTTAAATTTATTTTAAAAAATTGTTTAAAAATTAAAAAACTGTTATTATATTTGTGTTGCCCTCTCAAGGGCATGTTTTTCATAGGTAGATGTAGGGTCGAGTACTTGTATTCGACCCTTTTTTATGCCTTAAAATCAACGGGCCGGTTTTGTTAGTACGGATATGGATATGAAGAAAAAGATCGTTATTGCTGTTACCGGCGCCAGCGGCGCTATCTATGCAAAATTGCTGTTAGAAAAACTACAGCAATTGAGCGCGCAAATTGCCGAAGCAGGGATAGTTATGTCGGACAACGCAAGGCAGGTATGGCGGTTTGAGCTGGATAATGAGGATTACAACAATTACCCGTTTAAATTTTATGAAAAAACCGATTTCATGGCGCCCTTTGCCTCAGGCTCGGCAAAATTTGATACTATGGTTATTGTTCCGTGCTCTATGGGTACACTGGGGAGGATAGCCAATGGCATATCCGACGACCTGATCTCCCGCGCCGCTGATGTAATATTAAAAGAGCGCCGTAAACTTATACTGGTGGCCAGGGATATGCCTTTCAACCTTATCCATATCCGCAATATGCAAGCCGTTACAGAAGCAGGCGGGATCATCTGCCCGGCTATACCATCATACTACAGCAAGCCTAAAACAGTTGAAGAAGTTGCTATGACCGTGGTAAATAGAGTTATTGATTTGATGGGGTTGGAGAATGAAAGTTATAGATGGAGTGGGGGAGAGTGATTTCAGTTGTCGGACTTTCGATTTCGGATTCACTAATATCTCGGCTTTTTTTCAAAAATCTGAAGGTGCTCGCGTTCACTTCGCAATAGCACAAGCGTTTATTATCATTAACAACTGAAAATCAATAAGTTGAATCTTGTGAGTTTTAAAAAAGCGCGAAATGAACACTTGGCACCTTTAATTATATATTTTGGAACTTTAATTATATATTCGAACAATAATCTTGATTACAATGAGCTTTATTGAAAAAAACCTAAGCGCTAATGAATACATCATCTACAAAGGAACGATACATGGGTTCGTCTATTTTAGAGGTATTTTCCTAATGATTCTTTCTATAATCGGTTTTGTAATTTCATATGCATTGGGCGGGATTCTGCTTATTTATGCATTAGGCGGGATTCTGTTTATTTTGGGGGCGATGATTACATTTTCTGTATTCATTAAGGTAAATTCAACGGAAGTTGCAATTACGAATAAACGAGTCGTTGTAAAAACTGGGGTTTTAAGTAGAAAGATTATAGAACTTCAACTTAATCGATCAGAAGGACTACGGATTTCAGAAAACCTTACGGGACGCCTTTTTGGCTACGGGTCGATAAGAATTACGTCAGGAGGTATATCAGAAGGTTTGGATTATTTATCCAAGCCGTTTGAGTTTAAGAAACAGGTAAATAACGCCATTGAGCAATCATTTCCGATTAATACAAATTCTGCCGCATATTAATTAAGCGCATTTTAGTAACCTATAAAAATACTCTACTTTAACAGCATCCGCCGCTCTTTCAAGTGTCCACACTCGAATAGGCGCGAGCATATCGCCCTTCTATTTAATCTCCACAACCCCATCACCCACCGCCGGAAACCTCGAAAATACCTGCGCGTCATGCCCCGGAATGATGTACTTAACATCAGATACCATGGTCTTCATCCTTTGCATTGCCTTTACATAACCGGCGGGATCGAGCGTGCCGCCGGTTGAAGCCGGCGCCAGCTGTTCGAGGTTATAATAGATCCAGATATTGTCGGACGCAATAATTACTTTGTTGGCCCCTGTTTGAACCAGTACATACTGGGAGTTGAACGTATGCCTTGAACCTGTAAATACCTTTATGCCCGGAATGATCTCCTTATCATCGCCATCAACCAGTGTCACCATGCCTGCTAAATTTAAGTCAACCATCATGCGGACGTCCCTTTTGACAAAGCCGCCGTTACTGGCGCCTTTTTGCCATGCCGCGCTTACAAAATAATTAAAATCTTCCTTTTGTATCCATACATGGGCATCAGGAAACAAACTAACGCCATCAATGTGGTCCCAATGCGGGTGGCTCAAAATAATATCTGTAATATCAGCGGCCTTTAAGCCTGTTTTTAAAAGGGCGCTGTCGGGCCTGTTATAATTTACAATTTTAAAATCTTTAGCATCTTCAAGGTCATTTAAAAACCCGGCATCCACCATAATATTTTTGCCGTTATTGCCTTTGATCAGCCAAAACATGAAATCAATTTTTACACTGTCTGTTTTAGGGCCGCCGTCGGCCCAATCAGCTGTCGAAAAATGATAAGCCGAGCGCGCAAATCGTACAGCATAAACTTTATAGGCCGGTGTTTGCGAATAGGCGGCAAATGCAACTGTTAAGATCAGTAAGGTTAGAAGGATAAGCTTTTTCATTATTCTAAGTTCTTTGAACGTTTGAACAAGCGAAATTAAGATAAATATGATCCCGATAGCTATCGGGACGAAAATCCGAAATCCGAAATAAAGATAAATCCGAAATCGAAATTCCGAAATTCGAAATAAATCCCGACCTTTGCGCCTTCAAAATGAACAAAAAAGTTGCTTTTTATACCTTAGGCTGTAAGCTGAATTATTCGGAAACATCAACCATTGGCCGCCTTTTTAACAAGGCAGGTTTTGATACGGTTGACTTTACCGATACGCCTGATGTTTATGTAATCAACACCTGTTCCGTTACCGAACATGCCGATAAAAAGTGCAAAAAGGTAGTGAAAGAAGCATTGAAAATATCTCCTAATGCCTATGTTACTATTGTTGGCTGTTATGCCCAGTTAAAACCAAAAGAGATCGCTGAAATACCGGGCGTGGATATGGTTTTGGGCGCGGCCGAGAAATTCCAGATCGTTGATTATATCACCGATCTTACCAAAAACTCCAAAGCGTTGGTTTATAACCAGCCAGTGTCGGAAGCTAAAGATTTTATCTCCGGCTATTCATTTGGCGACCGTACCCGCACTTTTTTAAAGGTACAGGACGGTTGCGATTATTCCTGCACCTTTTGCACCATTCCATTGGCCCGTGGCAACAGCCGCAGCGATACGATTGAACACGTTATCGAACAGGCTAAAGAGATAGCTGCTTCTGGCGTAAAAGAGATTGTATTAACAGGGGTTAATCTCGGTGATTTTGGGATAAGGGACGGCGAGCGCCAGGATAAGTTTTTTGACCTGGTAAAAGCGCTGGATAGGGTAGCGGGCATCAACCGCATACGTATATCATCCATTGAACCAAACTTGCTGACCGATGAGATCATCGAATTTGTTGCCGGTTCAAATAAATTTGTGCCGCATTTTCATATTCCGCTGCAATCAGGCTCCGATAAAATATTGGGCCTGATGCGCCGCAGGTACAAGCGCGAACTGTATGCCAACCGGGTGGCCAAAATTAAACAACTGATACCGGACTGCTGTATCGGTGTTGATGTTATAGTAGGCTTCCCCGGCGAGACGCGGGACGATTTTATCGAGACCTATAATTTTTTAAACGGGCTGGATATTTCGTACCTGCATGTATTTACTTATTCAGAAAGGGAAAATACGCTGGCCAGCGAAATGGGCGGCGTTGTGCCGGGTGCCACCCGCGCCGAACGAAGCAAAATGCTGCATATACTATCGGATAAAAAACGCAGGGCATTTTATGAAAGCCAGCTTGATAAAACTGGAGAAGTATTATTTGAAGGTGATATTAAAGACGGTTATATGCACGGCTTTACCCGCAACTATGTAAAGGTGCGGACCAAGTACGACCCTGTGCTGGTAAACGAATTAAAAATGGTTTTATTAACACAAATTTCACCCGAAGGTGATGTTGAAATAACCGAAAGCGAAGAAATGTTTGCGCATTAACGCTATATTGGCCTTAAATTTAGTCATCCATGTTCCCAACCCTTTCCTCGCTTATCCAATATCTTACCGGCCTTAATATCCCGTTACCCATACAATCTTTTGGCTTTTTTGTGGCTATTGCGTTTATAGCGGCTTACTGGGCTTTTGCGCAGGAATTTAAACGGAAAGAAAAGTTAGGATATATACACCCTTTCGAAAAAACTATCACCGTTGGCGCGCCGGCCACGATAACTGAATTAGCCGGGAATGGCCTTTTTGGGTTTATTTTAGGTTATAAGATCGTCGACATGGCGCTGCATTATCATGCGCTTTTAGATGACGCCCAGGGGTTTATTTTGTCGGGCCGTGGCAATTGGGCCGGCGGAATAATTGGCGCAGCTATTTTTGCTTATTGGGCCTGGTATGAAAACAAAAAGCAATTATTGCCCGAGCCGAAAACAAAGAATGTAACCGTGCATCCGTACGAGTTAATGGGCAGTATATTGTTTTGGGCGGCTTTGTGTGGTTTTGCCGGGGCTAAAATATTTAACGCGCTCGAAAACTGGGGCGATTTCATGAAGGATCCCGTGGGCATGCTGATAGGCTTTAGCGGCCTTACATTTTACGGAGGTTTAATTTGCGGCGGCGCAGCCGTGTTATATATAGCCCGGAAACATGGAATAAAGCCGTTAGATATGCTCGATATTGGCGGGCCCGGCATGATGCTGGCTTATGGCCTTGGTCGCATTGGTTGCCAGATGTCGGGTGATGGTGATTGGGGAATTAATAACATTGCGCCCAAGCCGCACTGGTTAAGCTGGGCGCCCGATTGGATGTGGGCGTTTAAGTTTCCACACAATGTTAATGATGAAGGCGTCCCGATGCCAATGTGTGCCGGAAAATATTGTCACGAACTGGCAGTGCCCGTGTTTCCGACTTCTTTTTACGAATCGGTTATTTGTATCCTTTTATTCTTATTTTTATGGAGCATCCGCAACAAGATAAAAGTTCCAGGGGTACTGTTTGGCATATACATGATATTAGCCGGTATCGAACGCTTTTTTATTGAGCTGATACGGGTAAATACTAAATACCATGTTGCCGGAATAAGCTTTACACAAGCCGAGCTGATCTCGATCTTTATGGTAATAGGGGGGGCAGTTTTATGTTATCCACAATTTAAAAAAAATGTGACGGAAATTAAAAATGACAAGCATAGCGCTGGGTAATAAGTTATTAAATAACCACATTGTAAGGTTTGTTTTTTCAGCAGGAATAGGATTTTTGGTGGATATATCTGCCTTTTATTTGTTTTACCATAATTTGTTCGCCCAAAAAACTTATACTATCCTCTCTTTTACCGTTCGTAACTATACCATTTCCTTTTCCATTTCTTTTTTTCTTGGGGTGCTTGTTAATTTCCTGATAACCAGGTATTTTGTTTTTTCAGAATCAAAACTGCCACCCTACAAACAATTTTTCAGATTTATATCAGTGGCTATAATCGGTTATTTTGCCAACCTGGCTGTTTTAGAGTTTTTCATCCAAAAACTGCATATCAATCCCGTTATAGCACGGCCTGCGGCCGCATTAAGCTTGTTTTTCTTAAGCTATTTTATACATAAGTTTTTCTCGTTCAGTTTATCATTACGACATCATGCAAGCGGAACAAGTCATTCAACAGGTAATTGAAGTTGCAAAAGAAGCGGGGGCCTTTATAAGGGAGCAAAGAAAAACGTTCACCCCTGATAAGATAGAGCTTAAGGGGCTTAACGACCTTGTTTCGTATGTTGATAAAACTGCCGAAGAAAAAATTGTCGCGGCTTTAAAGGATGTAGTGCCCGGGGCGGGATTTGTTACCGAAGAAAAAACAATAAACAAAACCGGCGAAAGATACAACTGGATCATCGACCCGCTTGACGGCACCACCAATTTTATACACGGCCTGCCGGTTTACTCAGTTAGTATTGCTTTGCAAGAATTTGACGAAATAATTATAGGCGTTGTATATGAAATTAACCAGGATGAATGTTTTTATGCGTGGAAAGGCTCACCAGCATTTCTCAATGGCAACGAAATTAAGGTAAGCAATACACCATCGCTCGTCAAAAGCTTAATAGCCACAGGTTTCCCTTATTACGATTTTAAAAAACAACCGGCCTATATCGAACTGTTTACCGAATTGATGAGAAACTGTCATGGCCTGCGCCGTTTAGGTTCAGCGGCTGTTGACCTGGCTTATACCGCGTGCGGAAGATTCGACGGCTATTACGAGTACAATCTAAATTCGTGGGATGTAGCCGCCGGGATTTTAATAGTACGCCAGGCTGGAGGAGAGGTAGTAAATTTTAAAGGCGGCGATGAGATCCTTAATACAAGGGAACTATTGGCCACCAATGGCAGCATAACGAAGGAAATGCTGAAAGCGATACAGAAACATTTTTAGCTGTGGATTACACCGATTACTGAAGACGATTTCACCGATTTTTGGTTCTCAATCTGTGAAATCACTT
>Ga0207060_10219_pt3 | contig 14503 bp, 11 predicted proteins | sample Alteio_BWMinCont_30_FD_153270 | JGI IMG/M metagenome (GOLD analysis project Ga0207060, IMG submission 153270) | Enriched cells from forest soil in Barre Woods Harvard Forest LTER site, Petersham, Massachusetts, United States -... | ecosystem: Environmental > Terrestrial > Soil > Temperate forest >...
CGCGGACCGAACTCGGTGCTCTACGGGTCGGATGCTGCGGCGGGCGTGATCGGGTTCAGTACACCGCGTGGTTCGACGCCGTTTCCTTCGCTGCTGTATGAGGGGGATGCGGGGAATTTCGGAACCTATCGGAATGAAGTGCAACTGGGGGGGACGCATCGCGCGTTTGACTACTATGGCGGTTTCAGCGATTTTCAGACGCAAAACTCGATTCCGAACAGCGAGTATCACAACATTGTGGGAACGGCGAACCTGGGGTATGCAATCTCTTCCGGGACTACGCTGCGCGTGACAGCGCGCAACGCGGATATTGCGACGGGGCTGCCGAATGCATACCAGTTCTACCAGATTGCGAATGATGCTAAGCAGTCGGACCAGGATATTTATCTCGCCGGGACGATCGATCATGACTTCTCTGATCGCTGGCATGCGCTGGCGCGATATGGGCTAGCGCGCAAGCGGGAGCAGGCTACACAGTGGTCGCCTACCGGGAACTATGAACCGGATGAGGGGATTTATCTTGGCAATCCGGTGACGATTACGGGCGCGAATGGATATGCGGTGAGCGGGCAGGCGATTCTGAATTATGCCGGGACGTATCCAGTGACTTCGGAGCTGGTGTCGAACCGCGACAGTCTTTATGCGCAGACGGATTATCAGTTCACGCCGCATCTGATGGCGATTGCGGGGTTCCGGTATGAGAATGAGTCGCTGGAGCGCTCGAACTATGACTACATGCTGCAGCTCGGCGGCGATTTTAAGAGCCGGCTTTTTTATTCGCTGGGCGGAGGGATTGAGAAGAACCAACTCTATGGCACGGAGGGGACGCCGCGGGTCGGGTTGTCCTATTACATCGTGCGGCCGGGGGCGGGGCATTTTCACGGGACGAAGCTGAACTTCAACTTTGCGAAGGGCGTGAAGGAGCCTACGCTGACGGATCAGTTCGGGTCGCTGTATGACTTTCTTTATCAGTACGGTGGGCAGGCGGCGGTTACGCAGTACGGGATTCAGCCAATTGGGGCGGAGCTCTCGCGCAGCTATGACGGCGGCGGGGAGCAGAGCTTCTTCAGCGAACGGCTGCTGTTTCGCGTGACCTATTTCCACAATGAGTTCAAGAACCAGATTGAGTCGGTTCCTCCGGCGGCGCTGACGCAGTTGCTGCCGAATCTTCCTCCGGATCAGCTGCAGCAGCTGATTGCGTTGCTGAATGCGTCGTTTGTTTCGCCGACTCTGAACTCGCTGGATTTTCGCGCGCAGGGGATTGAGAGCGAAGTGCAGTATGGCTTTGGGCGGAATGTTTTTCTGCGCGGGGGCTATACGTATCTGGATTCGGTGGTGCAGAATTCGTTTTCATCGGATGCGCTGAGTCCTACTTACAATACGGAATCGTCGTTTCCGGATGTGCCGATTGGGGTGTATTCGCCGTTGAGGGGGGCGCGGCCTTTCCGGCGTGCTCCGCATACTGGATTTATTACTGCGACCTATACGGGAAAGCAGTGGACGGTGGTGGGGAATGCGGCTTTTTCGAGCCGAAGCGATGATTCGACGTTTCTTGGGTACAGCGATGCTTTCTTTGGGAACTCGCTGCTGCTGCCCAACCGGAATCTGGATTATGGCTATGCCAAGCTGGACATAGGGGCGGTGTACCAGTTCAAGCCGTGGATTGCGATCTATACGCAGCTTGAAAACGGGACCAGCAACCAGCACATCGGGCCGATTGGGTATACATCGCTTCCATTTAGTTACCGCACGGGATTGCGGTTTGCGCTGGGGAAAGAAGTGAAGTAGTGCTGTGGGCGGGGAGGAAATCCTGACGGTTCTCTCCCTGTACTTCGCAGTTTTCCTGCGAGCGGTGAAATGCTTACAATGAAGGTATGAAGTTGTTATCTTTCCGAGGTTTGTTTCACAGGACTTCCGTTGTAGCTCTTTGCATGCCGCTGCTGCTTTCCGCGCAGGATGCGAAGCGTGGACGGAAATATACGCCACCGCCAGCGACTTGCAAGATCACCATCACTGTGACCAAGGCCACGAATGGCAAGCCGGTGGAGAATGCCGGTGTTGTCTTTCATCCGATGAAGGATGGAAAAAGCGATGGCAACATGGAGATGAAGACCAACGGGGATGGCAAGGCCGTGCTGGACGTGATCCCCGTTGGGGATTCGGTGCGGCTGCAGATTATTGCCAGCGGTTTTCAGACCTATGGCGCTGACTACCAGCTTGACGGCGCGACAAAAGAGATCGAAGTGAAGCTGCTGAAGCCTGGGCGTCAGTACTCGATTTATGAGAAGCACGATGATTCGCAGATTGGCGGTCAGGACGAGGTGGCGAAGCCTGCGGATTCGAGTGCTCAGCCTCACTGAAAGTCCTGGGGCTAAAGCCCTTATGTTCTCTCGCCTGAATTCAGCGGGCTAAAGTCCTGCCGGCTGAGGTTCTTTCTGCCCCACCCTTTCGCAAAAGGCGCGCAAAGGATGGGGAAACCATTTTGTGACCAGCGACGCGAAAGCAGATCCCTTCGGCAAGCTCAGGATGACTGGGCTTGATTTGATATTTAGTCGGAATCCTGGTCGGAGTGCAGGGTTGTGATCTGCACGTGTCCTTCGCATACGGTGAGCGGGTGATTCACTATGAAGCTCTCGCTTGAGCCGGGAGCTGAGACGCTGATGCGCGCGACGACCGGGCAATCCTGCCCGGTGGACCAGCCTACCTGAAACCACGCTTCATCTTTGGGCGCGATTGTTACCTGAGCATCCGGTTTGGACGCAGTGGGCTGTGCCGGACCCGGCGAGAGCCGTGCGGTGATGGAGGATGTGGTTACGCGATCGACGACGAGATTTGCGACTGGGGTTCCGGTCTTGTCGAGCAGGGAGATGGTGGGGTAGCCGCCGATGTGGCATGGCGCGAGACCCTCATTGTCAAAGGCCAGCTTGACGGCGCGGTAGTTACCGTTTACTGCGGCTGCGATTTCGGTAACTGTCAGATCCTTGCTTTCGCAGGCAACGGCCGCGGAGGCGGCTGCGGCATCGGAGCGTTTCACAAGCTGCGGGCTTATGGCTCTCACCAGGTATGGGGCGTTCGGGTTCGTGCCGCCGCGACCGTGGGGCGAGTCCTCATTCAGCAGGGCAGGTGCGCTGCCTTGCAATGCAGAGGCGTGCGTGGCATGAGAGCAGCCTCCGAAGAACGGCCATACGATGATAAGACTGCCGGTCAAAGCTATTGACGAAAGACGGGACAGTGGGGGAATCATATTGCAGCCTCGAAGGTAATTCATGAGATGACATCTGCACCGGATAGGTTGCAAATGGCTAAAAAAAGGTCTGGCGCGGCTCGTTACAGCTGGCACGCTCAGGCGGGTAAAATCAAGTCTATGGATAGTTTACAGGGCCGGGCGGCGCTTGTCACAGGTGCGGCCAAGCGTATCGGCCGCACCCTCGCGCTGACGCTGGCGGGTGCGGGAGCAAATGTTGCGATTACGTATCGCGATTCGGAGACCGAGGCGCAGAAGACCGTTGAAGAATTGGAAGCTTTCGGAGTGGAGGCATTCGCAGTTCGTTGCGATGTGCGCGATCCGGAGGGTATTGAGGGCGCGGTTGCTCAGATTGCAAAGCGTTTTGGACGGCTTGATCTGCTGGTGAATAATGCCGGGGTCTTCGAGACTGCGATTTTGCAGGGCATCAGCGTGGCCCAGTGGGACGCGATGTTTGAGACGAACACGCGCGGGCCGTTCCTGATGTCGAAGGCGGCGTATCCTCATTTGAAGGCTGCGCGCGGGCGGATCATCAACATCGGGTCGCTGGGCGGGTTGCATCCGTGGCCTACGCATGGGCACTATTGCACGTCAAAGGCTGCCCTGCACATGCTGACGCAGACGATGTCGAAAGCATTTGCGCCGGAGATCAGTGTGAACTGCGTTGCTCCGGGGATGATTGTGAATGGCGAGGTTACGGAAGATTATGAGCACTTTGCGCACAAGACTCCGATGAAACGCAATGGGACGCCGGAGGATGTGGCGGCTGCGGTGATGTTTTTTGCTATGGGGCCGCACTTTATTACGGGGCAGATTCTTAGTGTGGATGGTGGGTTGGGGTTGTAGGTCTTTTTGTGCCGGATTCAGATCGGCTGATTGACGGTCTTGCTTACCCACCCTTTCGCAAACTGCGCGAAAGGATGGGGCACCCGCTTTCTCTCAGATTCTTAGGAAAGCGGGCTTCGCTTTCGCGAGGCTTCGCACGAACGTTGTTCGTGCGGGTCCTTCGACTCCCCCTTCCCTACGCTCAGGGTTCGCTCAGGATGACATCAGCGTGGTCGCTATACTCATTCCGTCCGCAGGGCCTTTACCGGATCAATGGATGCCGCTCGCTGCGCCGGTAATATGCTTGCGATCAGGGCGCAGATTCCTAACGCTATGACTGAACCTGTGAGCACGACCGGGTCCCAGCTCTTTACCTGATAGAGTTGGGCGGCGATTAGGCGTCCACAGCCTATGGAGATGGGGATGCCAATGGCGAGGCCGATCAGGATTTGCAGGAAGGCTCCGCGCAGCACGAGCTTTACTACGTCGTTGCGGTTTGCTCCAAGAGCCATGCGCACGCCGATCTCGCTGGTGCGGCGCTCGACGGTGTATGCGGTGACGCCGTAGAGGCCGATGGCGGCGAGGACGAGGGCGAGGATTCCGAAGAGTCCGGTCATTTGCGCGACGGCACGCTCCTGATCGAAGTTGGAATCGACCTGTTCCTGCATCGTCTGGATGGTTGTGATGGTGAGGTTAGGGTCAACATCGCTGAAGGCTTTGCGAATAAGCGGCTCCAGCCCATCTGTACTGCCGCGCAGTTGCAGCACTGCGGCGGAAATGTAGTGGGTGCGGTGGTCAAACTTCAACATCAGCGGGTTTTTGTAAGCCACATACTGCGCGAGTGAGGCGAAGAACATGGGGCGCGCCGGGTTGCGCGCATCGACGTATTTGAAGTCGCGCACAATGCCGACAATTTCAAATGTAGTGCTGTTTTCCGGCAGGTCCAGGCCAAAGTGTTTTCCTATGGCATCCTCGCCCTTGAAGAATCTCTTTGCAAAGGTTTCATTCACGACGGCGACGTTCTGTGTAGACGGTGAATCCTGCTCGGTGATGGTGCGGCCGCGAAGAAGGGTGTGTCCCATCGTTTCCAGATAGCCGGCGCTAACGCGGTCCCAGGAGGCATTGTCGTTGTTCGTGTCCATCTGCGGCATGCCATGGCCTGGGAGAACAATTAACTCACCCATGTTGTCGATGAACGGGGTGTACATCGCCAGTCCGGCACGCTCGACGCGCGGCAGATGTGAAAGGTGGTCCTGCAGATTGCGATAGAGTACGTCCAGCTGTGGCTCGGAATAGCTTGCCAGCGGACTGTTCATCACGATGCTGATGCGGTTAGCGGTGTCATAGCCGAGGTCCTGGTGCTCGAGTTTGTCGAGGCTGCGAGTAAGCAGGCCCGCACCGGCAAGGAGCACGATGGAAAGCGCCGCCTGCACCACGACCAGAACCTTCTGTGGCAGGGATGAGCGGTCCTGCGTGCTGCGATTGGCACCGCGCAGGGCCTCTGCGGGATCGGCATGCGAGGAAAACCATGCGGGAGCGGTTCCGAAGAGCACGCCTGTGATGAGCGACAATCCAAAGGCAAATGCCAGAACGGGCAGTGAAGGAGTGGCGTTGATGGGCACGAAATGCGCGCTGCGAAATGCAAGGGCCACGATAACTTTTACGCCGAGATAAGCGATGACGATTCCGGCGATTCCTCCAATAACTGAAAGGACAATGCTTTCTGTCAGCGATTGGCGAATGAGCCGCCGCCGTGATGCGCCGAGCGCCAGGCGAACGGAGGTCTGCGAGCGCCGAGCAGTGCCGCGGGCCAGCAGCAGGTTCGCGATATTAGCGCAGGCAATGAGCAGCACCAGGCAGCAGACAGTCAGCAAGATGCGCAGACTGCTGCTGTAATCGGCTTTCATCGCGCCTACGCCTATGCCTCCGGGAACGATATGGATGACCTGTTTCGAAAGCGTCTTCTGAATCTCGGGCAGGAAATCGGCGGGAAGGCCGCTTTCATGAAGGAGCCACTGTTGCATGACCCCGGTCAGACGCGGACCGACTCCGTCAATGGAGGCGCCGGGTTTGAGCCGGCCAATGACTCGCAGCCAGGCAGAGATTGGTTGATCGAGTAGCGTGCTTGCTCCATTAACCAACGGCTCTTGCTGCATGGGAACCCAGAGCTGTGGAGGATCGCTGCGCAGCGTTTCACCGAAGAACCCTGGAGGCGTAATACCGATGATGGTGAAGGGATGGCCTTCGATGATGAAGGTCGAGCCAATGATGGAAGGGTCAGAACCGTATTGCTGCTGCCACGCGCGGTAGCTGAGCATGGCTACAGGTGGCGCGGAGCGAACATCATCGCTGGGAGCGATGGCACGTCCGGCGAACGCCCCAACGCCAAAGGTCGAGAAGTAGTTGCCGGTGACGAATTCACCGCGCAGAGGCTTGGCCTGACGGTCGCTCTCGCCGCGACGGACGCTGAATTGCGCGGCCATTGCCTCAAAGGCTGCCATCTGCTCAAACTCGGGTGCTGCCGCCTGCATGCGCTTATAAAGCGAGTAGTTGTACATGCCCCAGTTGTCCTGCGGGCCGCCTTCGACGCAGCAGTCGTCACCATCGCCAATCCGATAGAGGCGCGATGGATCGACGACCGGAAGCGATTTGAGCATGACGGTGTGAATCAGCGAAAAGATGGCGGTCGTGGCTCCGATGCCGAGAGCAAGTGTCAGCATGGCCGTCAGCGTGAAGACGGGTGAAAGCCGCATCTGGCGGAGTGCGTAGGAGATGTCTTGCCGGAGGGTTTGCATCGTGGGTCTTCCTTCTTTCTTCCTCTACAGCGGGCGGTGCGAATTCACAATTCTTATTCGGTGCGTAGTGCTTTTACCGGGTCGATGGAGGCTGCTCGCTGCGCTGGAAGGATACTGGCGATGAGAGCGCAGATTCCGAGCGCGATGATCGATCCCGAGAGCACCAGCGGGTCCCAACTCTTGACCTGATAAAGTTGCGCGGCGATCAGGCGGCCACTGAGAATCGAGATCGGAATACCGATGGCGAGGCCGATGAGGATTTGCAGAAAGGCCCCACGGAGTACAAGCTTCACGATCTTGCTGCGATCGGCGCCGAGTGCCATACGCACACCGATTTCGCCAGTGCGGCGTTCAACGGTATAGGCGGTGACGCCATAGAGGCCGACTGCTGCGAGGACGAGGGCGAGGATGCCGAAGAGTCCGGTCATCTGTGCCATGGCGCGCTGCTGGTCGAGATTCGAGTCGATGTGGTCCTGCATGGTTTGGACGTCAAGCAGAGTGATGTTCGGATCGACCTCGCTGAGAACGCGGCGGATCTGCGGCTCCATTCCCTCCATGGTTCCGTGGATTTTAAGTACAGCACCTTCAATGAAATGCGAGCCATCGTCAATGCTTTGCATCATGTTATTGTCATAGGTTACGTGTTGTGCGAGCGGGACAAAAATGATGGGGCGCGCTGGGTCGTGGTTGGCGAAATCCCAGTTGTATTTCGCATTGCGCACGATACCCACGATTTCAAAGGTTGCTCCATATTGAGGCAAGTCGAGGCCAAAGTGCGAACCCAAAGGCTCTTCACCCGCCTTGAAGAACCGTTTGACGAAAGTCTCGTCGACGACGGCGACGTTCCGTGTGGAGGCGGTGTCGCTTGCAGAGATAGTGCGACCGCGCAGAATGGGCTGGCCCATGATTTCGAGGTAGCCGGGGCTGACGCGGTCCCACGATGAACCTATGTTTTCGCTATTCATGTCGGGCATGCCGTGGCCTTCACGAATAACGATTTCGCCCCAGTTGTCCTGCTGCGGCGTGTAAAGAGCCAGAGCAGCCTGCTCGACACCCGGAATGTGAGAGAGACGGTCTTGTAGCTCGCGCAGCATGGCGTCGAGCTTTGGTTTTGGATACGAGCTGTAGGGCGCAGTCAGGCTGATGGTGATGCGGTGATCGGTTTCGTAGCCAAAGTTCTGGTGCTGCATGTTCATCAGGCTGCGGGTCAGGAGGCCGGCGCCAGCGAGCAGCACGACTGAGAGCGTTGCCTGCAGAATGACTAGAGCTTTCTGCGACAGAGAGGCGCGATCATGGGTACTGCGGTTTGCGCCGCGCAGCGCCTCGGCCGGATCGGCATGTGAGGCGAACCATGCCGGAGCGGTTCCGAAGAGCATGCCGGTTACGAGGGACAGGGCGAAGGCGAATCCGAGTATTGGCAGTGATGGAGTCGCATCGATGGGAACGTATTTTGCGCTGTGAAAGTTGAGCGCGACGAGTAATTTGACTCCCAGATACGCGATGACTAGACCTGCCAGGCCGCCGAAGACGGAGAGGACAAGGCTTTCTGTGAGGGACTGGCGGATGAGTCTATTCCGCGATGCGCCGAGCGCGAGACGGACCGAAGTCTGCGCGCGGCGGGCTGCTCCGCGAGCCAGCAGAAGATTAGCGATGTTAGCGCAAGCGATGAGCAAGACGAGGCAGCAGACGCCGAGCAGGATGCGCAGGTTGTCTCCGTAATCTTCTTTCATGAGGCCGACACCGTTTCCTGCGGGGACAACTTTGATGATTTGCTTGGGGAGGCCGGCTTTGATACCGGACATCCAGTCTGAGGGCATACCGCTGTCATTGACCAGCCATTGCCGAATGAGAGTCGTCATCCGCGCAGGTACTGCATCGGGAGTCGCGCCCGGCTTGAGTCTGCCGATGACGCGCAGCCATGCCTGGAAGTGATGCAGGAAGGAGTTTGCGCCACTGAATGAGGGTTCCTTCAGGATGGGCAGCCACAGGTCGGGGGGATCACTGCGCAGAGTTTCTCCGAAGAAGCCCGGAGGGGTGATGCCGATGATGGTGAAGGGATGACCATCGAGAATAAAAGAGGAGCCTACAACTTTAGGGTCGGAGCCATACTGCTGCAGCCAGGCGCGATAGCTGAGCATGGCTACGGGAGCCGCTGACTCGTTGTCGTCGGCAGCCTGGATGGTGCGTCCGGCAAAAGCGCCGATGCCGAAGGTCGAGAAGTAATTCCCGCTGACGAACTCACCGCGCAGAGGCTTGGAGACGCGGTCGCTCTCGCCGCGGCGGGTGGCAACCTGTCTTCCACCTGCTTGGAATGCGGCCAGTTCTTCGAACTCGGGAGTGTTCTTCTTCATAAGTTCGTAGAACGGATAGGAGAACATGCCCCAGTTATCCTGCGGGCTGCCCTCGACGCAGCAGTCGCCACCACTGCCGATCCGATAGAGGCGGGATGGATCGACGACTGGCAGCGATTTGAGCATGACGGTGTGGATCAGTGAGAAGATCGCGGTCGTGGCTCCGATGCCGAGCGCGAGTGTCAGCATGGCGGTGAGGGTAAAGACCGGGGAGAGCCGCATCTGGCGCAGGGCATACGCGATGTCTTGTCGCAGCGTTTGCATGAAGGGAGCCTCTGCATCGCATACGAGCAAATGGCGGGCCATGTTCCCGAAATGCTAAGTAATTGATACGAGACTCTTCGTACTTGGGCCGAGACTCAGATTAACGTTCATTTGCGGACAGGGAATGTCCATCTATGGACATTCCCTGATTTTGATCAGGTTATTTTGCGGAAAAGAGGCGGCCGAAGAGTCCCTTTTTTGGCTGTGCTGCCGCTTCGTCGTAAAGGCCCAGCATCTCGGGCTGCGGCGGGAATTCGGCGCCATTGAAGGCAGCGCCGGGATTTGTCACGCATACGCGCTCGGCGGTTTCCTTGCCGTATTTGTCTTCGATGATCTTGTAGGCCTCGCTCATGACTGGCGGACGCGAGTTGAGGTTGTGCGCGTCAGTCGCAATAAAGTGGACCCAGTTTTTCTCGAAGAAATTGAAAGCCATCGCCTGGGCGGTGCGGCCGAAGCGTCCGGTGAGGGATGAGGCGGTGATCTGGACGAGGCAGCCTTCGCGCAGCCAGTCGATCATGCGGCTGGGAGTGCGCTGGATGGTGTGGTTACGCTCGGGATGAGTGATGATGGGCTGAGTGTCGGCAATCTTCATTTCATAGAAGGTGTCGGTTATGCTGTGCGGGATCATCAGGTCGGCGAATTCGACCAGCAGATACTGCTTCTGATTGATAGTGTATTTCGTCTGGTTCTTCAGCGCGTCTTCGATGTTGTCGTAGGAGAGGTGGAAGTCGCAGCCGAGGCCAAGCGTGATCCTGCCATCGAGCCGCTGGCGAAGCTCGGCGAGACGCTCGGCATTTACTGCCGGATCGAAGTGATACCTATGGTTGGCATGGGGAGTGCAGGTGATGTGTGTGATGCCGTCGTCGGCTGCCATCCGGGCCATGGCGACTGAGGTTTCTATGTCGGGGGAGCCGTCATCAAGTCCAAAGAGCAGGTGGTGATGAATATCGATCATTACGTTCTAAGTCCCCCTAAGATACTGCGAGTTCATGGGTCGCGGGGGTCTGGCCCTCTTTCTCCTGCAGTGCTAATACCATAGATGCAAAAATCTTGTAGCCGTCCACTGAACCGAGCAGGCTTTCTGAAGAGCGGTCCGGATGCGGCATCATTCCCAGTACGTTGCGGCCCTCGTTCAGGATCCCGGCAATGTTGCCGAGCGAACCGTTCGGGTTCGCTTCCGGTGTGATTTCGCCCGTCGGCGTGGAATAGCGGAAGACAATGCGGTCGTCGCGTTCGAGCGTGGCCAGGGTTTCGGAGTCGCAGAAGTAATTGCCTTCCATGTGGCCGATGGGAATCTTGACGACTTCTCCCTTGTTCAGGGTCCGGGTGAAGGGCGTATCGGTCGTTTCGGTACGAAGGTAAACCTGCTTGCAGATGTATTTGAGGCCGGCGTTGCGCATGAGCGCGCCGGGGAGCAGTCCGGCTTCGGCGAGGATCTGGAAGCCGTTGCAGATGCCGAGCACGAGGCCACCGTCGGAGGCGAATTTCTTGACCGATTGCATGACAGGCGAGAAGCGGGCGATGGCTCCGGTACGGAGGTAATCGCCATAGGCAAAGCCTCCGGGGACGAGGATGGCGTCACAGTCTTCGAGGCTCGGCGAGTCGTGCCACAGGAGGGTGACTGGCTGATGGGCGATTTCGGAGACGACGTTGTAAGTGTCGTGATCGCAGTTGGAACCGGGGAAGACGAGGACGCCGAACTTCATACTTCTAGGCTAGCAGTTTTGGTTGGGGTTTGCTGCGAATTCCATGTCAATCCGTTACGGTTGCGGTGCGCTCACAACGTAGTTTGATGACCTGCAAGATGGAGTTCTGGATGTCGCGCATGACGGCATCGGTCCAGAGCCCGGCGTAGGCGTTGAAGTGGGTGGAGAGGCGCTCGCGGCTGCGCAAATGCAAGAGGATTGAGCCGTTTGCGAGGCGTTCGAGAGTGTACTCACCTTCCAGAACGTCAAAGTATGGGCCACCGACGGTCACATGCTGATCGAGGGTGGTTGGGGGAATCGCATCGGTATTTGCCCTAATACTGAAAGACAGATCGTAGAGGGCGTCCCAATGATCGATGGTTTCGGTGAAGATTAGCCCCCCGGCAAACGATGCGTGGCGGATGCCGCCCACTGCTTCATGAGAGAGCGTTGCGGCGATTGGCCGCGGGAAGCCTATGCGTCTTGCCCACGACGGCGGGAGTTCGTTCGGTTGAATCGCATCGACACTTTCGATGTTGTTCCAAATGGTTTGTGCCGGAGCATGGATGAGGATGCTGGTTTCTACTGTGCGCGTTTCAAGGTGTTGCGGGATGTGCAGTTCTACGGCGAGGACGAGGAGCGGAGCGAGAGCGATTGAGAGCATGGTTGTCTTCGTGTTCTTTCGATTGTGCTCGACGATGCCGGTAGTAATGCCTCCTGCGATGCCGCAAATGAGCGCGAGAGGAGCCGCGAAGATCAAGCAAATGGCGCCCTCGATTTTGAACAGGATGGTATGAGCAATGTAAGGAGTATGGAGAGGGTGGGTAGTCCGAGACAGTGGAGCCAGCCTATTTCTTTGTCTTTTTCTGGCGAGTTCACGTGCGTAGACGGAGACAGCAAGATAGCCCATGACAAAGGGAACTACGGTTAGAAAAGCGATCGTCATGATCGAAGTGATGTAGAAGCCCGATTTGCCTGCAGAAAGCTTGGCGTTTATGCCAAAGCCTATTCGAAACAGTAGTCCATATACCACGCCGACTGCCACGCTCAATATCCAGACACGCGCCCGTCTGTTCATTGAAATGACCATCCTTTGCCACAAACGATGAGTCTAAAGCATACTTAGGGACATTCATGGGCGGCTTCGATATCAAAACCACGGGACGCACGGCGGGAACGGCGCTGGTGAACTGGTGGCGCGCTGTTTCGATTGAGGCTCTGTGTGTTGCGGTCATGTGGCTGATCGGATTGTGGCTGCTCCATGTGCCGCTCTTTCCGGTGTGGGCGCTGCTGGGCGGGTTGATGACCTTCATCCCGAATTTTGGCGGGGTGATTGCGCTGATTGGGCCGGTCTTCTGCATTCTGGTGACGGGGAAGGACCTTGAGCGGCTGGGTTTTGTGCTGGGGCTGTATGCGGTGATCGTGGTGATCGATCAGTTGGTGCTGCAACCAGCGCTGATGAAGCGGACGGCGCGCGTGCCGATCTGGGCTTCGATTCTGGCTCCTATTGTGTTAGGCATTGTCATTCCGTTCTGGGGCGTGCTGCTGGCTCCTCCGCTGCTGGCTATTATTTATGCGTTTCGCAGGCCAAAGGTGAAGGGGCCTATTCCGCCGACGGTCATTCCTCCGGCAAGTTGAATTTGCAAAGACATCTTGCGCCGGATATCTGTCATAGAGCATCTACTAGGCCATGGAATATAGACAGCTTGGGTATTCGGGACTGAAGGTTCCTGCGCTCAGTTTTGGGGCGGGGACTTTTGGCGGCGGCAACGAATTTTTCAAGGCATGGGGCAACTCGGATGTGGCCGAGGCTACGCGGCTCGTCGATTTGTGTCTGGATGCCGGGGTGAACCTCTTTGATGTGGCGAATATATATTCAATCGGATTGGCGGAAGAGATTCTGGGCAAGGCGATTGAGGGTAGGCGCGACAAGGTTTTGATCTCGACCAAAGCGACCTTCAAGATGGGCGATGGGCCGAATGACCTGGGGTCGTCGCGCTATCACCTGATTCAGCAGTGCGACGCCAGTCTGAAGCGGCTGGGCACGGATTACATCGACATCTACCACATGCACGGGTTCGACGCGACGACGCCGATTGAAGAGACTCTGGATACGCTGAACACGCTGCTGCATCAGGGGAAGGTGCGGTATATCGCCTGCTCGAATTTTTCCGGATGGCACCTGATGAAGTCGCTGGCGATTTCTCAACGCTATGGTTGGGCGCGGTATGTCGCGCATCAGGTGTACTACTCGCTTGTGGGGCGCGAGTATGAGTGGGAGTTGATGCCTCTGGGATTGGATCAGAAAGTTTCGTCGCTGATCTGGAGTCCGCTGGGGTGGGGGCGGCTGACGGGGAAGATTCGCCGTGGGCATCCGCTGCCGGAGACGAGCCGGTTGCATAAGACGGCGGACTACGGGCCTCAGGTGGATGACGAGTATCTGTACACGGTGGTGGATGCTCTGGTTGAGGTGGCCAAGGAGACGGGGAAGACGGTTCCGCAGGTAGCGTTGAACTGGCTGCTGCAGCGGCCCACGGTTGCCAGCGTGATCATGGGAGCCCGAAACGAGGAGCAGTTGAAGCAAAACCTGGCTGCGGCGGATTGGAACCTTACGGCCGAGCAGGTGGCGAAGCTGGATAAGGCCAGTGCTGTGCAGCCGATCTATCCGTATTGGCATCAGTGGCAGTTTGCGGAACGGACCCCTCTGGCTGCCGCAGGCGAAGTGATCTAGTGGCCGAAGCCACTTTGATGTGATCAGGCGCGAGGTGGAGCCCGCGCCTGACCGGGCAAAGGGCCTTTTGTGTGGCCGACTGCAAAATTCGTCACACGTTGATCGACCGATCGCGAAAATTCGCGTCAAAATGAGTATCTGCAAGTGATACGGGCCTTCTTCGCGAGGTATGTATGATTCGCAAATCCTTCTTATCTGTTGGCATGTTGGTGACGGCTGTCGCCGTTTCTGTAGCGGCTTACGCGGTCCGCGTTGGCGATGCCGCTCCCGATTTCACCGGAACCGATTCCAATGGAAAGTCGCACAAGCTTTCCGAGTACCGGGGCAAGTACGTTGTTCTGGAGTGGACGAACAATGGGTGTCCTTATACCGTAAAACACTATGCAAGCGGCAATATGCAGGCTTTGCAGAAGGACTGGACGGCCAAGGGCGTTGTCTGGCTGACGGTGCTTTCGTCGGCTCCCGGCGAGCAGGGCTATATGACGGCTGCGCAGGAGAATGCCTATCTTAGCAAGGAGAAGGCATCGCCTACGGCTGCCCTGCTCGATCCGACCGGGGCCATCGGGCACGAGTATGCCGCGAAGACCACGCCGCATATGTTTGTGATC
>Ga0207060_10312_pt1 | contig 14473 bp, 8 predicted proteins | sample Alteio_BWMinCont_30_FD_153270 | JGI IMG/M metagenome (GOLD analysis project Ga0207060, IMG submission 153270) | Enriched cells from forest soil in Barre Woods Harvard Forest LTER site, Petersham, Massachusetts, United States -... | ecosystem: Environmental > Terrestrial > Soil > Temperate forest >...
CAAACACAGTTAGAATCGAAGTAAAATTCGAATACTATGCGTCAGCTGCAAGATTCTCGAGAGAAGCTACCGAGGGTGCAAAGATCATAACCATCGCGGGCATTCGGGAGTTTTTCAAGACAGCAAAGACGGCATCGATTCCAGGGTATAGAGACTCCAAGGATCAGCAAGGATCACTAATGCACTTCGGCTAGAAAAGTCTCCGTCAGAGGAAACTTCGATCCAGATTTATTTCGGATCCGTACGCGAATAGAGTAGATGCGGTCTACAAGGCTTATAGTGAATAAACGCTTGCTCTAAACCAGACTGGGACTTTGGATTCCCGGACGTGGCGTGCGTGTTATCTAATTCGAAAAGAGAATCTCATTCGTTTAAGTATCTCAAGCTGGCTTTGCTTGTTCCTGTCGTTCTTTCCGTAATATTACTCGCATTTTCTGGAGCCATTCCTCTTTCCTCCGGACAAAATCCGACAACAATCAATGTGGGCTTGTCACCATACGGAGTTGAGTTCGATCCACTTAATGGATACATCTACGTCGCAAACTGGGGATCCAACACTGTTTCTGTAATCAATGGCACGACTGATACGATTGCCAAGACAATAAACGTGAAAACCGGGCCAAGCTGGGTCACGGTTGATACTTTAAATGGAAACCTCTACGTCGCAGACAGCGAGAGCCAACAGGTTTCTGTGATAAACGGGACGACAAATTCAGTCATTGCAACTATAGGCGTAGGTGTTATCCCAAGCGAGCTAGCCTACGATTCTTCAAATGGTTATGTTTACGTGACCAACTACGGATCCTCAACTGTCTCCGAAATTGACCCAACGACGAATACCTTAGTTACCAACATAAATGCCGGGAACAATCCCTGGGGAATCGCTTTCAATCCCTCGAATAACGGTGTATACGTATCAAACCTGCAATCTTCAGGAACTGTGACAGTTTTCAACGGAAACAATCCGGGAGTGATCTCGGTTCAACAATTCCCCACCGGAATGGCGTTCGATTCGCTCAACAATTACATGTACGTGGCTGATTATGGATCAAACCGGGTGACGATCATTAGCGGCAGTCAGGTGCAGGGAACAATTGGGGTCGGTAGCGAACCTGAAGGGCTTGCATTCTGCCCTGAAAACGGCTACATCTACGTCACAAACTACAATTCTAACACTGTTTCTGTTATTGATGGTAGCACAAATCTTCTAGTTACCAGTTTCAATGTCGGAAGCCATCCCTATGGTATAACTTATGATCCTTTGAATGCCAACCTGTACGTCGCAAATTATGCATCAGGCACGGTCTCTGTAATTGCAACGGGCAATCTTCCAACCACAGTTTCGTCGACATCGACAACCTCGAGTTCAACTTTAACCACAACCGGACAGACGACCAATACAAGCTCGTCAACACAATCTACATCTACTGCAACGGGTTCTACAACCAGCTCTAGTTCCACACTCTCTTCAACTCAAAGTTCCTCAACGAGTACGACAACAACAACCATAACTTCGGCCCAGTCAAGCAATTCAACAAATTCTAGCTCTATTACCACGACTACGTCAACCACTAATCAAACCAGTTCTAACAGCACCTCTACATCGACGACTAGGATTACTACTAATAGTACGAGCTACACTACCTTCAGCAACCACACTTCAACAACAACGCTACTTACCACGACAACAGAAACATCGTCGTTCCCTACAACTATTTCTTCATCTAGCTCCGGTGTCAACTCAGGAACTTCTACATCCTCCACAGGTACTGAAATTTCGAGCAATACTTCGATTACATCTTCATCATCTACTCACTCGGGACCATCTTCGTTTACAAGCTCAAGTAAAAGCACAACTAGATCTACATCAGCTTCTAGCGCCTCAACGACCGGAGTCGTAACAAGTAGTGCTCCTGGTTCCTCCGGCTCACCATCCAACTCGTTCAGCGCCTTGGTTCCATTTGTGATCGTTGAAGTTGCCGTCGCGGCGGGCGGTTCTTTGCTGTTTGTCGCTGCAAGACAACGCGGCGCCAAGACTTAGTTTTCTCGTGTTCACCACGGGCAACCCTCCTCGACGATAACAATTATTTCCAACCCCTAGTGTGCCACAGGTTCTCACCCTGAATGAGGGTAAATGGCAATACACCCCATCGAGGCGAGTGATCAGAACTGAAGACCGGACTAATTTTGCGGAAAAGCAGAGTTGAGTAAGAAACGGGACTAGATTTAGGACAAGAAGAGAATCTCAGAAGGTAAAGAAGTACAAAAAGAAAGAGTATATGCTTGGTTCCGCGAAATATCCAAGCCAGAAGAGTGTGGAGGTCGCGATCCGTGCGGTTCTTGGTGGTCGTCCATAGGATCCGAGTTCGGACGAGTCTGGTACTGAAAGAACACATAGAGAATTTTTTTAAAGAACTTTCGTCGATTGATCCAGGAGCACTCTCCCCGCTCTGTACTGAAAGCGTTTGTTGAAAATCGTCAAACGATCCGGTATTAACTCTCGGAGGTTCTATTGGTAAATTCTTTCTTTAGCGAATTTGGAACAGATGAAATAGATTGGGGAACGGAGTCAAGCAAAAAATGCTAAACTCCGAGTTTGATCGAAGGGGAAGCCTGTCTTCAGACACCCTCTCCGGTTGATGTTGTGCTGGTCGAAGTACTTGAAGTTGACGAGCTCGCGGTAGTTGTCGATGCTGAAGTTGTCGTTGTTTCCGATCCACCTGCGATTACAGCTGTCTGGGCATGCTCTCCGCTCCCGAGAACAGTAACGATGTACTTTTGGCCTGTAGTGACCGGGTGTGTTGGAAATTGACCCTGCAAGAGAGCAAAGGCTCCGAAAGTGAGCTGTCCGTTATAGGAAAATGTTTCATTTGCGCCAGGAGCTAAGGTGAATCCAGCGATTTCGAGAGTTTGTTCAGCTCCATCCTTTGTCGATGCGGTCATTGGAACGAGGCTTCCATTTGGAGCTACAACGAAGAACTCTGAAGTCTTCGAAACTGCGCCGATTGCATCGCTTGGAACCCAGCCACCGCTGAGTGTAGAGGTTGCAGTGAGAGATACCATTCTGAAGACAATTGTCGAGTTTCCATTGTTGTGTACGGTTACTTTCAGCAAGTCCGAACTTAAGCTGGCGGAAGTGTTTTCAAAGCTAGTCATGTCCCGAGTCGCATCCTTGGCACCATGGTAATCGTCTCTATCTCCGACATGTGGATGGTTTGTCACTGACTGAGCCGAGAGAGTATATCCGATTGCCGATGGAATGAAGGCGAATGTTGGGCTGCTTGGAGTTCCAAGTAGCAAAACTGTTGGGGTCATATCGATCATCGCCCCTGCAGTCTGTCCATCTTCAACCGAAATTCCACCAGGTATCCAGACGTATAACGTGTGCTGCTGATAGACAAGATCAGCCGTATAGTTGGTTCCTTGGAACGTTACTACAGCAGATGTAACGTTGAATCTCAATCCATTGAACTTTCCTGACGAGATATTCGCCGAAGCGATTGTCTGGCTGCTGTTAATGACGCTCATAAGGTTAATTTCGCCGGATGAATGCATGTCATTCCACCCTGATTGGTTGCCATCATCAGCAACGTGTACTTGGACATCGCTGTATGTGATGTAGACTGCTGTCACGCCGTCTGGAACTGTTGGAGGATCCGTCATCAGAACAGCTAAAGTCCCCGAGCCACTGCTGGGACCGCTGGTACTGATCGATGATGTCGAGCTGCTGTTATTGGTCAACAATTCTGGCGAGACCAGGACAACTGCTCCTACCAGAGCGATCGCGATTACAGCTGCGACGACGCCTGATAGTACTACTTTGTTTTTGCTGCTCATTGTATTTCGTTCACTTATGGAGACATAAATGAGGCGATTGTATTAGAAGCAACGTTCTTGAACAACACATTCCTCATACGTTCAACTAATAGAACGCCTGATATCTAAACAGGCACGGAAACCTATGCGAAATTCGATTTATCTCTTCTTCCGATATCGGTTCCGAAATTCGTACGGTAGCTACCTAACTAGAAACGCGAGTAACCATTAGGGCAACATTAGTGGTATTGCATTGTGAAGCTCGTTCCACCCGAGCTCAGCGACGACGGCAAGGCGAGTGTAGAACCAGTTGAAGAGACCATCGTGATCGCGACGTTCGTGAAACTGGATATCGGCCCAGTGATGCCATTAACTGTCGCATAATTTGTATTTGGTACGCTAGTGTAGCCGGTGCCAAAGTCAGCGATGCCAAAATTCGAAAGAGTGGTGAGCTTGCAGCTAAGTATAGTACACACTTCAGGCCTTTCAGTGATCCACTCGCCGGAGCTTTCCTGGGCTCCCCCGACCAAGGATGAAGTAGAGTATGCTTTACCTGTGTTTACGTTTGTAATAGTCGTCGTGAATTCTCCGGTTCCAGAAGAATAGCTGACCTCGGCTGAGATCTTGTTTCTTGGCGCAATTGAAAATCCTGAGATAGTAACGGAGCCAGCTGGATAAAATTCGTACCAGGCAGAATAGCTAGCCCTCCCATTAGCACAATGCATGAGAACACCAGTCTGTTCAACCGTCCCGGATGAGAATCCATCGATTCCCACCCAGAGCGCAGCATAAGTAGATCCTCGTTTTGTGCAGGTCACCGAAGGTACTATCCAAGAACCCTTCACATCAGTTACCGACCCGGAAGATCCAGTGACAGCGTAGCCTCCCCAGTTCGTCGAACAAGCACTCGTGGGGCATAGTTGAATTGAGACAGCCTTGAGTGGATGTGAGACGGCGACCAGTGACGAGTAGGTCGATGTAGCGAATGAGTCTAGAGGACTGGCGAATGAGCTGAATGAAATTAGTAATGCGAAAGTTACGAATAACATGGAGATCTTTCGATAAAATCGACCATTCAAATACGATCGAGGCGTGGGAAGATTTCACCGATAATTTAACGTTTGGCTATTAGAATAAGCAGAAAATTTCTTCCGGTATACAAGAGAAGTCCAGCCGTCCGTTGAGCGAGAATCCTTTCCTTAGATAGACGAAACAAAGACTCTCTACGAAGTCGTCATGCTGACATTAGTTGTCGTAGTAATGACGGTGGTATCATTCTCGGTCGTTATTGTAGTGGATGTCACAGTACAACCAATCGTGGTTATCATTGAGTTTCAGTAGATGTCACGGGAGAAGTGGCATGGACGGGTTGCTCTATTATCGAACCACGATTCTACCGCGCATGAATAATTACAATACTTTGAGAAATGAGGATGAATGAGTCTAGCATCTCATGATCGACCATAGATTACAAAGAAATTTCTCATTTTGAAATGAGGAGATTTACTGAATATCTCCAGATAGATGATCTAATTCCCTTTTTTCACTGGAAACGGTAAATTTCGCTGGCCAAATTCCGTTACTCTTTTTTCTTAGTTCCCTTAAAGAAACTCTGGCGATTTTGATCTCTTTTCGGATGGCGGAATACTGTTAGTGTCATCTAGAAAGAATATTGCACTTGCCCTGACGGTGCTAATCGCTGCTATCATTTCTGCCGCTATCGTGGTAGACTCTTCAGATATTACAACGACTCGGACCAACACATTGACTTCTCACTCAACTTCACTCCCTTTGACTTCGATAGTTCTTCAGACCGTAAATTTGACCCAGAGTCACACTGCAACGATTCCATCAACAATTATTTCGACCGATTACGTTACTTCAACTGTTCTGAACTATTCCAAAGTTATAACCAAACAAAATATCACGATTACCTCGGTAGCAGTTGAGACCACTACCAGCATTGTTTCCTCATCTGTTACAAATACAGTTTACTTCGAATCGACCCAGGTTCAAGTTGTTTATAGTACTGTGACCGAGGCAACCTCGACAGGAACGGTTACCACGACAGAAACCAAATTCACCACGGTTGGTACCACGGACTCAACGATCTCTGGTAATAATACTGTGACTGTTACAATCCCACTATTCACGACAACAGAAATTTCACTCGACACATCACCTGGCGCGACGACCACGACGATAGTGGGGACAACCTTAACGCAGACGATAACTACCACATGCACTGTTCATGGCAACAGCAAAAATTGTTGAACTCTGACCGATTTTCAGAATCTTTGAATATTCGCAATGCTTGTTTTCGCTTTGCTTGTGCAGTAAGTCTCTTACTGCAGGATATTTGACTTAGTCAGAATAATGATGACAAAATCAAATTTCTCTATTATACGCTAATCAATTGAGGACATGGAATTTCTTTTTGTTCGTTGCCCGTGGGGCATATGCCAGACCAAACTCTAGTCTAGCTCGCTTTACATCAGGTTTTACCAGGGTTACTGCTGCCTTTTGTTTTATTCGAATAAATTGTGCCTAGTTTTGAAATCCGCCCGCTTTTTGGATCCTGTTATGCGACCACGTATTTGAAAAACTTGCTGGTGACATCCTTGAATGATGACCCACTCTCCTGAACTTCTTAGTGTTGAACGAGCCATAGTGCATTTTTGCTTCTTTTCTCCGTATCGGGTGAAAATCTGTTCGAATTTTAGAATCTTGTATGTTCGATTCGTGAAACACGTAATTTTTTGAAAATACGAATCTCTTTTTTTCTCCAGACTGGCTAGAATCCATAACTTCGATACTTACTGTCCTTTCTATTCGTAGGTACGTATTCAAAATGAAAACACTATCAACAGCAGTCACACTGCTCGCAACCCTGCTTATCGCTAGCAGTGGTTTACTAGTCACACACGCATCAACAACAAATTCATATCAACAGCAATCGGCAAGCTCAGGTAAGTCGCTCTCACTCGGACTTCAGGGAGTTATCGTAAGCGCTGGAAACCAGAAATGGTCGGTCTCTGGAGGAAATCTAGCAGGCGCACAGCTTGGACAGGAGATAGTCCCACCAGGCGCCAATCTTCAATACTCTCTCAGTGCTTCAGTTCGCGGACTCACCTCAACAGGATCAGTTCAACTTTCATTGAGCGGAACAACAGCTGACGGACAGTCAATCACATTCAATGCAAACGGACAAGTCGTCGGAATGATTCCATCCGTATGTTTTCCAAGCTATTCTTCGCCTGATGCAAATGGCAACTGCCCAACAACTGACACTAGCACTATCCCAGCATTCTTTAAGGCAGTCGTTTCATCAAATGAAACACTTGGGACTGTCACTACCACAAACCAGCTAACGCTTCTCGTCGAATCACCAATAATGAGCCCCTGGGGAGCTCCAATTGCAATCGTCTCAACTGACGGCTCTGTCAACATCGTCACCTCGTACAGCAACGCAATAGCAACTTGGTCACAGGTCAAATTGACAGGAACACTCACTGGAACATACAACGGACAGCAAGCAAGTGGATCATTCACGCAGACATCCAACGCAGTCGAGAACTTAGTAACTGGAACTGAATTTGAATTTGGAAGCGTTGCCTTCCAGAACATGTCCCCAAGTTCTCTCAATGCAAAGGGCTACTACACGGGAAACTCTAGCGTCCCGACCGCAGGCAGCTATGATTGCGCAGCACTCGCAGGTCTACCAGAAGGAACATGCACCGAGACAGGTCTTGCATCTACTGGCTCCTACATGATGATGGGTCAGAGCGGTTCAATAATCTCTGGTTCGTATGTTGTCAACTGGCCAGCTCCATCAGTAACTTTCAGCGGGTCAATGACTGCAACAGTCAAGACTTGGTCCCAGCAGGAAGATTCGTAAAACTAGATTCATAGGGTGCAGGCTAAAGTAGCCTAAACCCCTCACTCCTTTTCTCTTTTTCTATTCCACAATATTCCGAAATCGATACAGTATTTTACCACATTCCAAGCTCTATTCTAAACTATGTGTTGAATCCGGCAAACTCGCTAAAGTAATCTTTTTTCCTATGTGTATTTACAAGAAAAATTCAGGAGCAGGTGAATTAGAATTTGCGATCAGCACACGTAGTAGTCTCGACTTTGACAGTATTGACTCTGCTCTTTATTGCAGGTTCCATAGGCGTCAATTCGGGAACTTACAGCTTCGCCGCGTCAAGCAAGCAGACTCTCAATCTTAACATTCAAAATGGTGGCATACTAAATGCCGGACCCCAGAAATGGACAATGTCGGGAGGAGTTCTCGGAATGGCTTTAGATAGTGCAACTCCTGATCTCGCCGCAGCAACCTGGACTTTTGTTCATTATTCAATGACGGCGAACGTGAATGGATTAACGACGAATGGAAAATTTGGATTACACCTTAATGGCACAACTGCAAGCGGTCAAGCCATTTCGATAAGAGTTCATGCAAACATCACTGATTCAATACCGGCTGTTTGTTTCCCATCTTACACTGTGACTGGTGTTTGCTCCGCAGCTGACACCAGCGAGATACCAGCGTACTTCGTCGCGACCGGTTTTCTGAGGGTTGTAACCGGAGAAGAGGCCTCGCCTAAACAACCGATATCTTTGCTGATTGAGGATGCTGCGTTGAACCCCTTCGGCGCACCGATCGTCATATCTTCTACAGACGGCTCATTCTTGGTCGTGGCAACATATTCGCATGCTAGAACCGTATGGCAATCAGTTCAGACAGCAGGAACTTTGGCAGGCACTCTGGGATCCAAGCCAGTATCGGGTAATTTCGTTCAAAACATTCGCACCATTGAAGACTATGTAGCCGGTACCGCAACTGATTCAGGACAGATATCACTTGTGGGAATGACTCCGTCCTCTCTTAATGCAAATGGAAAATTCCACGGCACATCAATTATTCCGAAAACTGGAACAGTTGACTGCTCACCTCCAGGCTTGGCAGGAACTTGCACCGAAACAGGCTACACTTCAACGGGAACATTCTCGATGGATCCAAATGGAGTAACTCTTTCTGGTAACTACGCAGTCCAGTGGCCGGCTCCATCGATAGTCTTCGACGGAAACATGACTGCCAAAGTTCATTAGGACACCCTGAGAGCTGAATCGAAAACTAAACAGTCGATATCTGCACCGATCTAGGCTTGAAGTATCGAGTGCAGATACGCTTCTTTTATTTCTCGCCTGTCGGGGTTAACAGGATATGCAAACGATTTCTGCTAATTCATGCTCAAGTGTTAAACCAAAAAACGTCAAAAACTTTCTAGATTATGAGATCCTTCTAGCCTCTCACGATTGGAAGCTCGAAAAAGCTGAGGAAAATGGAAGAAACGGAATACTCGTCACAATGAAATGCAAAAAGTGCAACGCTGACAGGGTTTCGGTTTTCTCTCCCAAGGATCCCGGTACTTCATCGTACTAGATATGGCACGTATATATTTCACGAAAGCTTGCCCACTTTGAGATTTGAACTTTGGTCGGCCGACACCCGAAGTTTTCCGGCTATTTCGAATTCTCGAAACTGTCCTCTAAACGAAAGAATCGCCAGCGTAAAGCTATCAGCGAAATTATCGGTTCGCTTCTTATGATCGTTATCGTCGTCGGGCTGTCCGCGATTATCTTTGCTTTCGCGACAAATGGATTCTCCGGGATGGGATCAAATCTCTCCAACTTGTTTGGAAGTTCAGCAAATGCACTTGCAGAACGCGTAGTTGTGGAGCAAGTTACTTTCAATGAAACCGGGGCTAAACTTGGTGTAAATCTTTACATTAGAAACGATGGCTTGAATCCGACGACATTAGAATCCGTATACGTTACAAACATTACAGCAAGCAAACTAGTTCTCGCTTATACTATCTCACCCGCAAAGCAGATCAACTCTGGATCTTTCGCGATAATCGCAGTAACATTTACTCCTGACGTGGGAACAACCTACAGTTTCACGATTGCAACGCAGCTTGGCAACACGGTGATAACAAATGCCAAAGCTTAATGACTATCTGTTCGGTGCGAAAGCTCGAAATCATCGCCTTCGAACACGCAAACGCTCAGTTTCCACAGTTATTGGTTCGCTGGTTTTCGTACTCATTCTATTCGCTGGTCTGACCACAACGTACACTGTGTTCAGCTATTACAATGGTTATAACCAGCAGCTTGTGCAGTACAATCAATCGGCGCTTCAGAGAGACGAAACTTCACTTTCGATCTCTGGGTTGACTTTTGGGGCAACTGTAAATACTATAGGGACGTCCACCAGTGCATCATCTGCTTACATCCAAATCACTGTAACGAACAGCCAAAACTCAGTAACGCCAACAACTTTTCAGCAAAAAATCACCTTCAATCCATCGAGTTATTCCAGTTACGAGTCTGCAACTCTAAGTAACATAAGATTCTGCTTGGATACTTTTTGCAGTAGTCCACTCTACGCCTGGTTGGAATCTTGTACTCCTTCATGCGGTACTTCGGCCACCTCTGCTAGTGCTTGGGTCAAGTTGACCTCTTCAATCGCTGCTAGTGGCGGAACAATGACAGTCTACATGGTGTTTCTGCCTACAGCGATAAATTTTGACAACAAATATTGGGGAGAGGCTCCAGCCATATCGGGCACCTATGGACAATACGACAACGGAGCCAAAGTCTTCACAGTGTATGACGGCTTTGTTGGCGCCGCTTTGAACGCCACTTTGTGGACAAAAGTCACTAGCTCTGCAACTGTTACCGTGAACAATGGTCTAACTGTAACTACCACCGCCGCCGCAGGATACGGGTTCATTACCTCGCCCTTCGAGACTTTTCCCTTGGTAGCAGAGGCCTACGCGACGGGTTCTGGCACCGGAAACACGATCTTGGGAGTAGCCACAACTCACAGCACGAATAGCTTCACCGCTTTGTACAGTGGATATTCGCTCAGCTGGCGCAGCGGCTCAGACAAGATGACATACCAGCCTTCTGGTGCTCAGACAAATCTTCACACCACAGCTCAGGCTTCATTTCCTGCTGGGATTTGGCAGGTCATCTGGTCTGCGACCGCCACTCAATTTTTCATGGATGGAGTAGGAAATAGCTATACTGGCTCCAACAATGGAGTCGCGATTGCAAACTATGCTATTTACCTTGGTGATTCTAACGGTGCAGTCTCCACTAGCACCTTTACTTGGGTCAGGATGAGAGCCTATCCGCCCAGCAATGTAATGCCGACAACCTCATTCGGAGCTCTCGTCGGTCCTGTGGGCACAGCGACATCGAGCAGCGGCCAAGACAAACTTGTTTACTCCCAAGGACTTTGGTGGGCGTTCTATAGCGATGGAATAAACATAGTTTACGAAACGTCTGCTGATGGATCGACCTGGAGTAGCTCGACTATTGTCAGCTCTTCAGTAGATTCGACTAAAGGCTATAATTTTGGAATCTGGACTGTTGGAGGTACAATATACTATGCTCTCTCAGCGTATGGGCAGAGCGCTTCATTCCTCTGGCGTTACGGAACTCTCCAGAGCTCCGGGACGATAAGCTGGTCAATAGCAGAAACGTCCGTGACAACTACGAATACGGTTTACTCGTACGATTCTATCGCCGCTGATTCCACTGGAAATGTCTGGGTTGCCCTAAACACAAATGATGGAACGAACGCTCACATCGAGGTATGGAGGTACGCCTCATCTACCTGGAGCAAGGTGGACGATATCTCTCCTCTATCTTCGGATGAGGTCGCGCAGCTGGTTCCTCTCTCGAGTGGAGTTGCATTGATCTATGGACGTGGCAGTGTTACAGCTCAAGTGAAGATAATCACAAGTGCCACAGGTTCGAGCTGGAGCGCTGCAGTTTCACCTGCTTCTAATTACATGCTATTTTCCTCGTCGGCAACAGCTATCACAAACACGGTATATTTTGCAGGGCTTGCTTCAGGAAGTACTGGAGTCACAACCGGCACGGTGAACTTTTGGTCATTCGCAAGTGGCGCAGGATCGACCTCGTCTGAAACCGTCCTCCAAGCAACGATTTCCGGCTGGATCGTTTCCATAACTGAGATGCCATCCAAGACTCTAGTTCTTTCCTACGGATCGGGGGCAAACGTCTATTCACAAACAAGTCTCAATTACGGCGTTAGCTGGGCATCGGCACAAACGATCAGCTCTTCTGAGACTTCTGTTTCAGGACTGACCATTGCCGACGACGCCAGCGGAATAATGTGGACAAGCGGAAGTTCAAGTCCCTATAACATTAGATTTTCCGCACTCCCGGTCTTAGGGACGATCAGCGGCAGTCCTTTCGCCGTGCACATGATTAGCCTGTACATTCTTGATACGGTTTCAAACACGATGACTCACTTTGACACAAACTCTTCAGCGGCCGGAGTTACTGGAAGTTTCGATTACCAGATCGGTTCCGGCGAGACGATGTCTATCCCAATTTCATCTTTCAGCTGGACTGTGAGTCATAGCTACATTATCACGGTTGCGACTGATCAAGGGACGATCCTCTCATACACTTTGACCTCTCCGAGCTAAACAGATTGTCCGCTAGGTGAAATAATAATGGGAAAAAACCAGTTCCATAACTTCTTCGGAAAAAGAAAACACGCCGCAAGAAAAAAGGCAGGAGTTTCGGAAATCATTGGAAGTTTGATTTTCGTACTGATTTTGATGATCGGTCTTACGACAATTACCACAATCTATGGGTACTACAATAGTTACATCAATCAACTCCTTCAATATGATCGTTCTGCGCAACAAGTTGGGCAGACTTCTCTTTCTATATCTGGGCTGACGTTCGGGGCGAATCCAAACACAATCGGTACGTCTACCGCATCTCAATATTCTGAAGTCCCAATTTTGCTAACGAACAGCCAGACTTCCACCACCCCATCCACATTTCAACAGAAGATAATATTCAATCCCTCCTCATATTCAACCAGCGAGGCATCAAACTTGGGCAATATCCGGTTCTGCCTCGATACCGTCTGCAGCTCTGAATTGTTTGCTTGGCTGGAATCATGTACACCTTCATGTACAACCGCTGCGACAAGTGCTTCAGTTTGGATCAAGCTGACATCTTCAATTGGAGCAAATGGCGGAACTTTGACAATCTACATGGTGTTTCAGGCCACATCGACGAATTTTGACGGAAATTATTGGGGTGAGGCACCTAGTCTCTCACCCAGTTACGGGCAATACGACAATGGCGCAAACGTCTTTACATTTTACGATAATTTTGCCGGTACAACACTCAACGGAGCAAAGTGGACCACCATAAAGAGCGCAACTTCAGTGACCGTAGCCGTTAACAATGGATTAACTATTACAACAACTTCGACGGGTGCATATGCATTTGTTCAATCTCTCACGCAAACTTTTCCCCTAGTAGCCGAAACCTACACATCCAGCGGAGACTCTATTTTAGGCGTATCAACGTCCCAGTCGCTTAACGGATTCATAGCTCCATATTCCGGCTATTCATTGAACTGGTATGCCGGAACGGATTACATGACTTACGAAGCACAATCAAGTTTTCCGACTGTTCACCAGACAACACAGGCTACCTTTCCGATAGGTATTTGGCAGGTCACGTGGTCAGCAACGGCGGTTCAATACTTCGCAGATGGTTTTGGGAACACTTACTCAGGGACAAATAATGGAGCAGCGATCGCTAACTATGGTATCTACATCGGACAATCAAACGGAGTCGTCGCGAGCAGCGTTTTTTCCTGGGCTAGAATGCGGGCCTATCCTCCGAACAATGTCATGCCAACAACTTCCCTCGGCGCAAAAGCCCCGTCCGGAGCAAGCGCGGGAACATCATACTCCTTTGAGAGAAAAATCATTTACTCGCAAAGTCTCTGGTGGGCATTTTACAGCGATGGATCAAATATTGGATACAGTACTTCGCCCGATGGTTCCACTTGGAGCACTGAAACAACAATAACATCCTCGACTGACTCGACAGAAGGTTTCAACTTCAATCTCTGGATCAGCGGGAGTACCATCTACTACGCCCTTGGCGCGGCTGAACAGAGTTCATCGTTTCTCTGGCGATACGGAACTTTGCAGTCGAGTGGTGTCATCAGCTGGGCAATTCCTCAAACTTCAGTCTCAACTACAAACAAAGTCAATTCGTATAACTCTATAGTTACAGACACATCTGGAAACATCTGGGTTGCCCTAAATACAAATGACGGCACAAACGCCCACATTGAGGTCTGGAAATATTCTTCAGGCGCTTGGGCTAAAGAAAACGATATCTCGCCTCTTGTATTCGATATCGCTCCAATATTAGTCCCGCTTTCAAATGGGGTCGGGCTTGTCTATGGAGAGGGATCTATTACTTCTCAGGTAAAGGTGATAACAACTACAACAGGGGCGAGCTGGTCGTCCTCTGTTTCACCCGCTTCCGACTATGCACTTTTCTCCTCTTCAGTAGTAGCCATGGGAAGTACGCTTTACTTTGCAGGATTGGCTTCAAGCAGTGCAGGCGTCAGTACCGGAACCGTTAATTTCTGGACCTTTACCAACGGCGCTCCTACTGCCTCTTCGGAAACCCAACTTCAAGGTACGAGCTCAAGCTGGATTGTATCAATTTCATCAGAACCCTCTGATACTCTGATCGTCTTTTACGGCTCGGGTACTAC
>Ga0207060_10313_pt1 | contig 14469 bp, 10 predicted proteins | sample Alteio_BWMinCont_30_FD_153270 | JGI IMG/M metagenome (GOLD analysis project Ga0207060, IMG submission 153270) | Enriched cells from forest soil in Barre Woods Harvard Forest LTER site, Petersham, Massachusetts, United States -... | ecosystem: Environmental > Terrestrial > Soil > Temperate forest >...
GACCCATTCCAGGAAAAAAAATTATTGGAAGCCTGTCTTGAAGTAATCGAAACAGGCGCTGTTGTCGGCATGCAGGATATGGGAGCGGCGGGAATCATTTGTTCTACCGCCGAAATGAGTGCAAAAGGCCAGGTTGGAATGCGTATTGATCTGGATAAAGTTCCGACCCGCCAAACGGGTATGAAAGCCTGGGAATTATTACTCAGCGAAAGCCAGGAACGCATGCTGATGGTGGTTGAAAAAGGGAAAGAAAAACAGGTGCTGGACATTTTTGAAAAATGGGATCTTCCCTGTTCCAATATCGGGGAAGTAACAGACGATAAATTGCTGAGTTTTTATTATGAAGGGAAAAAAGAAGCAGTAATCCCGGCTGAAGAACTGGTGCTTGGCGGGGGTGCACCGCAGTATACCAGAACATACAAAGAACCGGCATATTTTTCCAGGATAAAATCTTTTGATCCTGATTCGGTTCCCCTGGCAGAAAACTTACGGTCTATTGCAAATGAACTGATCAGACTTCCGACGATCGCATCCAAGCGATGGATCAGTGTTCAGTACGACAGTACGGTGGGAGCGGCCAACACTTCAACCAATGAACCTTCTGACGCAGCAATTGTCAATATACTGGGTACAACCAAGGGCATTGCTATGACAACAGATTGTAACAGCCGGTATGTGTTTGCAGATCCTTATAAGGGAGCAATGATCGCAGTGGCAGAAGCAGCACGCAACCTGGTTTGTTCCGGAGCAATACCATTAGGTGTTACCAATTGTTTAAACTTTGGTAATCCGTATGATCCGGAAGTTTATTATCAGTTTGTGCAATCCGTGAAAGGAATGGGAGCTGCCTGTCTGAAGTTTGATACACCTGTTACCGGGGGTAATGTGAGTTTCTATAATCAGCATCCCGAAGGGGCTGTTTATCCTACACCTACCATTGGCATGGTAGGATTACTTGAAGACACCGCAAAGAAGATGACACAGTTCTTCAAACATCCGGGAGACCAGATTTTTCTTGTTGGTAAATCCAGGAACGATATCAATTCATCTGCTTATCTGCACGCTTTGCATGGCGTTGAACATAGTCCGGCTCCGTACTTTGATTTGGATGAAGAATTTTTGTTGCAGTCAAAGTTACTGGCATGCATTCAAAAAGGATATGTTGAATCCGCACACGATGTGGCTGAAGGTGGTTTGTTTGTAACGCTTGCTGAGAGCGGGTTTCACAGGGAGCTTGGTTTTTCGGTTTCCTGTCAGGATAAATCCATTCGCCGGGACGCTTATTGGTTTGGAGAATCGCAGAGCCGTGTGGTGGTTTCAGTAAAAAATGAAAAACTGATTGCCTTCAAAAATGCCATGGAAGGAATTTCTATAGAGAAGTTAGGTGAGGTAACTACAAGTTTGATCCAGGTAGATGGAGAGAAATGGGGAAATATCCGTGAATGGAAATACGAATATGAAACAGCTATAGAAAAAGAAATGCAGTCAATAGTTGAAGCATGACCAAATCTTCTACCATCGTTGTAACCGGGGCAGCCGGATTTATTGGCAGTTGTTTCACCGGCTTCCTGAATGAAAATGGGTACGAAAACCTGATCCTGGTTGATGAATTCAGTCGTCTTGACAAAGTAAATAATCTCAAAGGAAAAAGGTTCAGCCACCAGGTTGAACGGGACGATTTATTTCAATGGCTGAAATTAAATAAGCCGGATATCAGATTTTTTTTTCACCTGGGAGCCAGGACAGATACAACAGAATTTGACTATGCTGTTCATGAACGGTTGAATCTGGAGTATTCCCAACTTGTCTGGGATTATTGCATGATCACGCAAATCCCGTTGGTTTATGCTTCTTCAGCTGCTACTTATGGATCCGGTGCGTTGGGATATAGCGATGATCATCAATTACCTTTTCAGCTCGAACCTCTGAATGCTTATGGGATATCAAAAAATGAATTTGATAAATGGGCTATCCGCCAGCAAAGTCATCCACCATTTTGGGCAGGATTGAAATTTTTCAATGTGTACGGCCCCAATGAATATCATAAAGGTAGGATGGCGAGTGTGATCTGGCATGCATACAATCAGATTAAACAAAACGGTACTGTAAAACTTTTTAAATCTCACCGGCCTGATTTTAAAGATGGCCAGCAGCTCCGCGATTTCATTTACGTAAAAGATATTTTAAAAGTCTGTTACTGGTTCATGGAAAATTTTGAGAAGATCAAACACAGTGGTTTATATAACCTGGGAACGGGAAAGGCCAGAACATTTGAGGACCTGATTCGGGCGACCTTCAATGCAGCAGGAGAACCGGTAAAAATTGATTACATAAATATGCCTGAAGATATTCGGGATAAATATCAGTATTTTACGGAAGCCAAAATGGAAAAATTAAAAAATGCCGGATACTCTGAACCATTTTATTCACTGGAAGCAGGTGTGACGGACTATGTTAAAAAATATCTTTTATCAAATAATTATTACTAAAGAATGATGAATAAAATCGGAATTATCGGAGGCGGTAACCTTGGAATGGCAATTGCTGAAGGATTGATTCATAGCGGTTTTATCAATCCCGGCCATATTCTGATCACCCGTCGTTCGGTAGATCAGCTGCATGCTTTGGAAAGAAAAGGCGTAATGGTCAGCTCAAATAATGAAGATGCGCTCAATTATGCCGGACTGATTATCCTGGCTGTTAAACCTTTTCAGGTAAATGAAGTATTGTCAAAACTTAAAGACAGTTTTAAAAAAGGGAAACATATCCTGGTTTCGGTAATTACAGGTGTCAGTATTCAACAACTTTCCACTTTGATTCCGGAACATATCCCGATTGTGCGTGCAATGCCAAATACTGCTATTGCCATTCGCGAGAGCATGACATGCCTCGCCACAAAAGATGTTGGGCCGGAGCAATTCCAGGAAATACTTGAAATTTTTAACCAGTTGGGCAATGCGGTCAGGATTGAAGAAAAGCTAATGGATGCCGCCACTGTCCTCGGCGCATGCGGAACTGCATTTGCCATGCGTTATATAAGGGCAAATATCCAGGGCGGCATTGAAATCGGGTTCGATGCGGCAACGGCCAGCCTGATTGCGGCCCAAACCGTAAAAGGCGCCGCCGAGCTACTTTTAAAAAAGCAAACACATCCTGAGCAGGAGATTGATAAAGTAACCACACCCAAGGGTTGTACCATTGCGGGACTTAACGAAATGGAACATCAGGGATTCAGCTCATCCTTAATTAAAGGGCTGGTAGCAAGTTATCAGAAAATAGGGCAGGACTAAAAGGCAGATTGATAATCAAATAGTTATAATTGAATCCCTGAATTGGAAGCCATTCAGCTTGCATCTTTCAAAATATTGAGAGAAATTTACCGTTAGTATAAAACCCTATACACTTAGCAGTAAAATGTTAAGATCCTAACTATGAAAACCAACCCTAGCCATTACGTATTAGCCGCAGAAGTACTCATCATCATTCTATTTCATGCAGTGAAAATCAAGCAGTCAGAAAAACATGCTTCAGATACTGCTTTTGTACCTGTCACAAAAAACATGACCCTGCATAAACCTGTTATAGAAAATAAAACCAGTATTGAATTTATGCTGGTGAACCTGATTAAATAATTCTTCCTCAGCCATCTTTACTCCATTTATCCACAATCTGGTTTTCCGCTTTCGGAGGATCAAAAAAATTGCCGTAGTTTTGCATGACCTTCTGGTTACTGTTTTACATCTGTAATTCAACAGGTCATATCAATTCATTTTATTGAGGTTTTTAGTTGTCTTAATTAAGCATTATGGCCAAATTTATTTTTGTTACAGGAGGCGTTACTTCTTCTTTGGGGAAAGGAATTATTGCTGCTTCCCTTGCTAAATTATTACAGGCAAGGGGAATACGTGTAACGATTCAGAAATTTGACCCATATATTAATGTGGATCCGGGAACTTTGAATCCCTACGAACACGGGGAATGTTTTGTAACGGAAGATGGCGCTGAAACAGATCTTGATCTCGGACATTATGAGCGATACCTTAATATTTTTACTTCCCAGGCAAATAATGTTACTACCGGCAGAATTTATCAAACCGTCATAAATAAAGAAAGAGAAGGAGCTTATCTGGGGAAAACCGTTCAGGTGGTTCCACACATAACAGACGAAATAAAAAGAAGAATGCTTCTTTTGGGGGAACGAAATGAATACGACGTGATTATTACAGAACTCGGTGGCACTGTCGGTGATATTGAATCACTTCCATTTATCGAAGCCGTGCGTCAGCTTCAGTGGGAATTACCGGAAGAAGATGTTGTGGTGATCCATCTTACGCTTATCCCTTATTTGAAAGCTGCAAAAGAATTAAAAACAAAACCTACCCAGCACAGCGTGCGAATGCTCAGCCAGGAAGGTGTTACACCGGATATTATTGTATGCCGGACGGAAGAGCCTCTTTCTGCCGAGATCCGAAAAAAAATTGCTTTGTTCTGTAATGTAAAATTTGAAGCAGTAATCGAAGCTGCAGATGCTTCCACAATTTATGAAGTGCCGGTAACGATGATGAAGGAAAAACTGGATCTTATCTGTCTTAAGAAACTGAATATCACGAATTATCCTGAAGCAGAGCTTACCAAATGGAAGGAGTTCCTTGACAAACTTCGTCATCCCAAATCCAAAGTAACCATTGGTCTGATCGGGAAATATATTGAATTGCAGGATGCATATAAATCAATCCTCGAATCATTTGTACATGCGGGTGCGATGAATGAATGTAAAGTTCAAATCCTGAATGTACACAGTGAATCTATTACCAGTGAAAATGTTGCAGAGAAGCTCGGTAACCTTGACGGATTGCTGGTGGCACCAGGGTTTGGACATCGTGGCATTGAAGGTAAGATCACAGCCGTTAAATATGCCAGAGAAAATAACCTGCCGTTTTTTGGTATTTGTCTGGGTATGCAAATGGCAGTTATTGAATTTGCACGTAATATTCTCCGATTGCCAAAAGCTCATTCAACCGAAATGCAGCCAGATACACCTACCCCGGTTATCGACCTCATGGAAAATCAGAAAAAAATTACGGTCAAGGGTGGCACGATGAGACTGGGAGCATATCCCTGCGCAATTGAAGATGGAACACTCGCAAAATCCATTTATGGCAAGTCACTGATATCGGAAAGGCATCGTCACCGTTATGAGTTCAATAATGAATACCTGCAACGGTTTGAAGAAGCCGGTATGATTGCCAGCGGAAAAAATCCTGAAAGCGGACTGGTAGAAATTGTAGAATTGACGGGTCATCCATTCTTTATTGGTGTTCAATATCATCCGGAACTCAAGAGTTCTGTAGAAAACCCGCAACCGATTTTTGTACATTTTATTAAAGCTGCCAAGGAATTCGCCAGTAAAAAAAACGCGCGAAATCCGGTTTTGGAAAGAGAAATGATTTAAAAAGCTTAAAGCCTAAAGCTTAAAGCCTAAAACTAGTGTGAGAGTGTGAGGGTGTGAGAGTGTGAGATGTCTAAACTTCGGTCAACGACCAACAGCCAACGGCAAACGACTATTTCCCAAAAGCCCAAATCAAAAATTCCGGAAAGACTAACCTCCAACTACTGTAATCGTGTATACCGGTCGGTGATTCTCTATAAACAATTCCCTGGCCTGCAACAACATTTTTCTTTTCCAGCAGGTTGATGATATCTTTTGTATCATCTATTACATCGATGATACTGTCTTTATCCCTGTCACTCTTTTCTTCAGCAGCACCGGCATAGAACCAATATTGTAGTCCGGGTTTTTTTCTTGAAGCTTTTAATTTGGTATACATGATCCGGTTTTTCTCGTCGGAATAACTGCTATCGTCTGAGGATTTGTCGCGCCACCAGAATGAACCGGAGAATACACCTACTTTGCTTATTTTATCCGGATGATTCCATGCGATATCAAAAGCGGAGAGTCCGCCCATGGAACAACCTGCTATAACCACGGACTGAAATTTTCGTACACCTGATTCTTTTTTTGCGTAAGGATACAATTCGTCATTTATAAATGCATCGTAAAGTCCCGCCTTACTGCCGCGACCAAGATAGTCCGGTTTGTCTGTCACACCATACTCCTGCATCCTGTCACCGGCCTCCACACCTATGATTACCACTGGCAACAATTTTCCTTCTTTATAAAGGCTGTCCATGGATTCTTTAACCCCCAGCTTTTCCAAATCCTGTCCATCATTAAGTATGAGCAGGTTGAACAGGGACCGATCAGATGGTGGCGGCGTATGAAGAATATGCAACTTTACATTTCTCTGAAGATGTCTCGAATACAGATTATCGTCGGTTTGTTTCACGCGTTTACAGGAGAAAGAAATTATCAACAAACCAATAAGTAAAATCCGGTTCATGCATTAAAGATAAAAAACGCGAATCAAAATTAGTTTGGATAGTAGCACATACGATCGTAAATTTGCAGTCCACATCGCGAAGTAGAGCAGCGGTAGCTCGTCGGGCTCATAACCCGAAGGTCGGAGGTTCGAACCCTCCCTTCGCAACAAACGATTATATTTAAAGGCGGGTTCATATCCGCCGGCTGGCGGACGGAATTCGAACCCTCCCTTCGCACCAGATTCCCTCTCGATTAAAACGGGAGGGAATTTTTTTGCTTACTCAAATTTTTTCAGATAGTAAGAACGGAATATGCAGGAAGATGTGGAGATTTCACCCTTCGCTAGATGATACCAGGGATTCAAATCGGGTTCATAGGGATTAGACAGAATGTAAATTGATTGCGCTGGCATATAACCTTCCACAAGTTTGAAAAGGGTATCCGCCTTTTCGCCCAGGGCTTCGTCGACAATCATACAGCAGTGACCAGGATTACCCGGATAAATAATAACTGTTCCGGTTTCCAGCTTGTCAGTAAATTTTAGTTCCCTGCAAAGAGAAATCGTATTCGCATAGGCAAAGACGATATCCAGATATTTTCTTAATGAGCCGTGGGATATTTCAGATTGATTCGCCTCCCGTATAAAATTTAGCCTGCTTCCCTTGAGTACCGGGCGCACACCCTTCAGGTAATCTATCCAGGCATAGTAGTTACCGGAATTAAAATGAAATCCAATAAGGGTGTATTTTTTCTGGCTGAACAGATATTCAGCCCTGATGCGCATGAGTGCGTCTGCACACTGCTGCAGATCGGAATGACCAACATCATATGTGAGAATGGCATAGTGCTTTTCCTGATTGCTGATCAGATTTCCTTTATAATCTACTATGGGTTTGTCTTCCGTAGGTAAATGCTGAAGAAAATATGGCCATGAATTGGGTGGATAGGAAAGAGGCTTTAATTGACCAATAGGATATGTATGAGTTGAAGAAATATGGGAGACCTTTGCAGCTTCTTTGATTGTTTTTCTAATCCGTGCAAATTGGATTAAACTGATAGAAATAATACATAGCAGGATCCAGAGGAGCAAACGCATGGTGAGGGTTTACTCTTTGATGCGCATTGAATTTCATTCCACATCAAGAATTATGCATTCACATAATTTTAGGAATTGAAAGCATTAATTTCCTAAATACGTTTAGGAGATTTCCGTATTAGTTTTAAGCCTTACGCTTTACGCTTTAAGCCTTACGTCTTACGCTTTCAGCCTATTTTCCTCCAAACAATTTTTTAAAAAATCCTTTTTTCTTTTTCTCCTGCGGTGGAGGATTGGAATTTACAGACTCAGTTTTTTTTTTAGTTCCATTGGCTTCGTCGAGCACACGTTGCTCATCTGGTGTGAGCTTTGAATCAACGGGCACATGGGGTGAACTGGTATCCAGATACTGATTCGCATTTCCGTTTCCCTGGTTATCGCCTTCTGCACCGGGTGTAACGGTCTGGTCTATGATATGGGAATAATCATACATCATGTCCGCCTTCATATTTTCCGGTTGAACAAAACGTGCTTTACGATTTAATCCGACATCTTTATCGGCAGCCGTTTTTGCATAGAAATATTCCCAGATAGGACGGGCCGCTCTTCCGCCTTCTCCCAGTCCGCCATCAAGCCTGATGAAATTATCGTCGCATCCAATCCATACGCCTGCCAGTAATTGCGGTGTGTAACCTATGAACCAGGCATCCGTATTGTTTTGGGTAGTGCCCGTTTTACCTCCCATTTCAGCAAGGCCAAGGCGATCCCGCATTCCTGCCGCAGTTCCGATATCCACAGTACCCTGCATCATCCGGCACATGGTATAAGCTGTGTTTTGGCTGATCACTTCTTTTCTTTCCGTATCGAAGCGGTCAAGTATGTTTCCGTTTTTATCTTCAATTCGTATAATATAGTATGGTTTGGTGCTAAAGCCGCCTGATGGAAACATGGTGTACCCCCATAACATTTCATAGAGCGAAATTTCAATGGCACCCAGACAAAGACTGGGGTAGGCTTCCATTTTTGATTTGATATTGATATTATGAAGAAAATCCACAAAACGTTTTGGAGTAACCGATTTCATAATGGAAGCAGAGGCACAGTTTAAGGAATGGGCAAGCGCGGTTGCCATCGTAACATGTGGATCCATTTTACATTTTCCACCTGCAGGTACGAGTCCGAAGCCATCAAAATATTGCGGCTCATTATCAACGATGGTTTCCGGAGAATAGCCCGCATCTTCAATCGCATCGGCATAAAGAAGGGGCTTTATGGATGATCCAACCTGCCTTTTGGTATTCAGGTTCGCGTGATCAAATTTATAAGTCTTAAAATCTATTCCTCCAATCCATGCTTTTACAGCACCACTCATGGGATCCATGGCCAGAAATGCCGTTTGCATCATCTGGTGATTGTATTTTATGGAATCCAGAGGTGACATGATTGTATCTGTTTCACGCCGGGAGTTCCACGCAAATACTTTCATCTGAATCGGCTGATCAAATGATTTCCTGATTTCCGCAGCAGGAATTCCATCATCTTCCATATTTTGCCAGCGCTCAGTATGCCGTATCAGGGATTCAATAATATTGGAATGGTCCTTCCACACAAGACCCCGTCGGATGGAGGGTTGGGCATTGAGGACTTTTTGCAGGCCAGGAACCTGCTTCGCTACTGCTTCTTCAGCATATAATTGCATGCGGGGATTGATGGTAGTATAAATCCGCAGGCCGTCTTCATAGAGATCATATGAATCTCCGGTTGCAGGATTTTTATGGTCCTTGCACCATTTTTTTAATTCATCTCTAATCACATCCCGGAAATAAGGTGCGAGACCATTATTTTCATCCAGTTTTTTATAGTTGGATAAATCGATGGGCTTTAATTTGTAATTCCTGCCCTGTTCTTCAGTTAAGAAATTGCTTTCCACCATCCGGTTGATGACAACATTCCGGCGTTCGATGGCAGCTTTGGGATTTTTTCTTGGATTATACAGTGTGTTTCCGCTCAGCATTCCAATGAGCATGGCAGATTCATCCACTGTCAGCTGGTCTGGTTCTTTCTGAAAAAAAGTTCGGCTGGCATTCCTTATGCCATAAACATTATCTCCAAAAGGAACTGCATTCAGATAAAGTGCGAGAATTTCTTCTTTGGTAAAATTTCTCTCCAGGCGAACAGCTGTAATCCATTCTTTCAGTTTTTCTATACCTCTCCTGGCCATATTATGTGACCCCTGGCCAAGCATGTATTTGGCAAGCTGCTGGGTTATCGTGGATCCGCCACCGTCCCTTCCCAGCTTTACAACAGCGCGGAGCACACCCATTCCATCAATTCCTGAATGATCGTAAAATCTTTTGTCTTCTGTTGAAAGAAGGGCATTGATCGCGTTTTTAGAAATATCATGGTATTCTACATTACTACGGTTGCTCTTGTCTTTATAATATTTCCCCATCAGGGTTCCATCATCGGCGTATACTTCAGATGCAAGCATGATGGAAGGGTTTTCCAGTTCTTTTAGAGATGGAAGTGAACCAAAAACGCCAAGGTTGATGAGTATCAGTAAAATTATAAAGGCAATAAGACCTCCAAAAAAAATCTTCCAGAATATTGGGTTTGCCTTTTGCATATTTTTATTTTATTTAATTATTTTCATTTTTCTATTTTCCCATATATCGTTCATCGTGAATCGTGTGTCGTGCATCGATTTACGATGAACCATCTACCGATCATTTGACGGGTGGAAATTTATCGGGTGAATAAACGGATAAAAATTTCTTATACAGTGAAATGTCTTTATTGGTCTTTAGTATTTCAAGATTCTGATCATCTATAATTATAAAGAAAAATTTATTTACCGGAAGCCATGGTATGATTTCACGCGGTGCGGCATTTCCAGCTTTATCCAGGTAGGCCAGAGCCAACGCTGCATTGTCAAAACCATGAATGACCATCATCTTTGTGGTATCACTGAGCGCCTGCTGGCTGGTTTCATAATCTTTTCCATAGAAATTTTCCCGGTTATACCTGTCGAACGCATTTTTAGATTCGGTTACATATACAGGATCCACTTTTGTCATAACCAGAACAACGGACTGCGGTTTATCAGGCGCCCATGTAAAGGGAGATGAAAATAATGCTTGTTTTCTCAATTGAAGTGAATCCGGTTTTTTAAGTGCTACAAGATTGCTGTCCTTAATTCCGCTTGCTGCTGCAGCTTTGGCTGGTATCGGGGTTTTGGCAGCTTGCGGTTTGGCATTACCGTTAGCAACTCTTGCGATGCTGTCCTCAGGCATCCTGGTTACGTGGAGTGTTCTCAGATAATTTTCAATTCTTTCTCTTTCATTTAGTACCCGTAGAATATTTTTTGCTTTTGCCGCTATTACGGATCCCTGGTATTTGGTGATAATATTATTCAGGGTGGACTTTCCAATACTGTCATACCGGTAATGGATATAATAGAGTGCCTCTATGTATAACAATTGCGGAGTCCAGTATTTATCACCATACATACTGTCGAGTTTCAATTTTTCCGCAGCGGCTTCGTCAAAATTTCCTTCAATCAGATTATCATAGACTTTTTCGTAAGCCCTGGTTGCCAGTGTGCGGACAGGCAGGTCTTCAGGACCTTTGGGCGGGTTTTCAATCAATGCAATATAACGGCCGGTTGGAAATTTTTGTTTCATCATCGCCAATATCCTGGCGGCATTGACGGAATCATCCAGATGTATATAACAATAATACTGATCAAACAGTGCTTCCTGGAAATATCTTGTATCGGGAAATTGTGTTTCCAGTGTATCATAGGTTTTGATCGCGCTTTGATAATCCGGTATATAATCCTGTAAAGATTTCCCAAGTACGAATAATGCGTTTTCGACAGAATCCTTTGACTTCTTCAGTTTTTCGGGAGTGAGTGGTAGGGCTTCCATCAGGGACCGGGCAGTTATTTGAGCTGCTGCAGGAGCAGCTGAGACACCAGGTTCAGCTCCATTTAGTCTCAGGTTACTCGCCGGTGTTAATCCGGTAATTTGTTTATTGACCAGGGATTGCATTTGCCAGTAATCTACATTAGGCCGGGTTCCCCATTTGGATTTAAAATCGTTGTATCCCTTAGCTTTGACAGCCTGATTATAAAAATACCATTCACCTGTTCCCGCTGAATTAAACATATCAGTGGTGGCATTATTGGATGCGAAAGCATAACCACCTGAACCACCGTTAAACTCTTCTTCAGAGAGACCCTGCTGTTTACGATAGGCACGCAGCATTTTTTTAATATAAGCATCCCTATCTTCAGGGGTCATTGCAGCAATTCTCTGGAGACTATCCTGTCTTTGAATGATGAGGATTTGCGGAACGATGCGGCTGAGCGCCTGTTTTCTGTCCAATAATATTTTAAGTGAATCCGCGATATTCGGATTACTGATATTGACACTGTCATAAGCATATTTTGCCTGCAAATACATTTTATCATCCATGAAAATCCAGCCGAGTTTCAGGAAAGCACGGTCACGGTTGTATCCAAGACCGTTAGCGTGAGCGATACATTTTTTAAAGTAATTGCGTGCAGCTACTCTGTTATTTCTTTCCAGTTCCATCTCTGCCGCTACATAATAAATGACGTCCAGGTAAGGTTCGTAAATTTCTTTTCTTGCCATCCGGCGGAGGGCATCCAGATTCTTGTGAATATAATCTTCACTGGCTCCTATTCCCTTATTCTGGCGAATGGCATTCAGGCGGGCATAGACTTCAAGTGCCGGGTCGATTGTATGGGAGGCAGCTTTTTCAAACCAGAATTTAGATTGAGCAGGATTTCCTGACCGCTCATACAGTTGTCCGATAAGGTATTCCCAACGGGCTTCTTCTCCCTGGTCGGTAGTATTTTTTAATGCCAGGCTCAGATGGTAAGCAGCACTATCCCATTGTTTTATTTTATAATTCCAAAGTGCCTGCATTTCGTGCAGGGAAGGCTGTAAACGTTCAGGGAAATTTGGATCATTTCTTAGAATTTCTATAAGTACTGCGCCTTTGGTTAATTTCTCCTGCTGGAAATAATTTCGAATCTGCCAGATAAATGATTCATTGCGGCTCGGTGGCTGGCTGAAAGTTTTTTTTGCAATATTTCTTTTTTCATTGGTAGAGATCGTAAATGCATTTCCACCTTCTTCCTGGTTGCTTCCGATCGGGATAGGATACCCGTCCGGATCGCGTGGAGCATAAGCATAGTTTACAAACTGAAAAAGAATATGGGCTGAATCGAGGTTGTTTTTATAAAAATATGCCCGTCCCATGAGCATCCATAAATTGTCTGTCCAGCTATTTCTCAAATCACGCAGCAGGATAGCCGAATTGACTTTATCCAAAACGGAATCCAGGTTCTTTTTATCTTTCGATGTGATATCCAGGGTATAATTATAAAAGGGTAGGAGCTGGGTATAATCCTCTTTGAATTGAGCTTTAGCCCGGGCAAGCACTTCATTCAGCTTGTTGTTGGCATTAAAATAAAAATTATACTGGGTGATGGTATTTTGGAGGAAGGCACGGGGAACGTTCCATTTGGTCTCAGTAGTCTTCTCATAACCCAGGATCCGGTTTTCATACTTATCGGGTTTCTTCAGGTCAAAATCTATCCCTTCCTGCCCAAATCCGTTCAGGTAAAAGAAAAAACTAAAACAAATTACTGAGGTAACGATCCGTTTCACCCTTCGACCTTTAGGATTGCTATGCAAACTAAATTGTTATTAACTGATAAACGCGGTTTTTATTTTAAAAATCAGCCAATTTAAGGCTGTTTTAACCTGCAAACCAATAACTTGCTATCTTTAGGCCGCAATATCCGCATATGGCCAAATTCGATGCCAATTCTACTTTAAAAAGATTGCAAAACCGTTACCGGCTGGTAGTTATGAATGATGATACCTATGAAGAGGTTGTAACATTCAAGCTTTCACGTCTGAGTGTATACGTTTTTCTCAGCACGATTTTTGTATTACTTACCGGTCTTACAGTGGCTTTAATCGTGTTTACTCCATTAAAACTTTATATACCAGGATATGGTGATTTGAATAATACTACGGAGCTTCGTGAACTAAAAATACGAACTGATTCGTTAGAGCAGGAGATGAGGTACCGTGACCAGTATTTTCAAAGTTTGAGAAATGTGCTGGAAGGCAATAGTTCAGTAAAAACGGATACTACGGTACTTAAAATCCCGAAAGCGGAAAAAATAGACGATTAAAATCTGATACCAATGTTTAATAGCAAATCAAAATCTGAAACAACAGAATCTGTAGTACCAACAGGCAGCGCAAGTCTTATCGGCAGTGGAACTTCCCTTAAAGGTGATATTACCAGCAGTGGTGACCTCCGGATCGACGGAACCCTGGTAGGAAATATTATCTGTTCTTCCAAAATCATCATCGGGGCAAACGGTGTGGTGGAAGGCGATATCAGTGGCCAGCAGGCGGATATCATGGGAAAAGTTAGCGGCACTATCAAGGTAAAAGAGCTGTTGATGTTAAAAAGCAACTGCCAGGTTAATGGTAACCTGTATTCTGCCAAACTGCAAATTGAACCGGCTGCAAGTTTTAACGGACAATGCCATATGATTCAGGAACAACCTGCATCTATCTCTGGTAAATCCGGATCTTCGTCCCATAAAGACGATTTTTCGAAGAGTCCGACTTTGGCCATTTCATAGTAAAGCCTAAAGCTTAAAGCCTAAAGCTTAAAGCCTAAAGCCTAAAACTTTAGGTGGATGGTTTATGGTGTGTGGTAATGGATTTTCTATTCAATATTCCTTTTACCACCTGGATGGCGTTTCCAATAGGTTAATTTCTTCAGGCTTTCTAACATTATTTTCATTTTAAAACACGAAAATTTTTCGGCTTTAGGCTTTCGGCTTAAGAAGGTTTTAGGCTTTAGGCTTTAAGCTTTAGGCTTGGAATGGCTTAATTTTGCCCGTATTTTAATTGAAATATGTATGCAAAACGGACCCGCGGGTAAGGCTGATTTACAAATTGTCTATCTTTTCCTGGCATCTAGTATTTTG
>Ga0207060_10295_pt2 | contig 14409 bp, 13 predicted proteins | sample Alteio_BWMinCont_30_FD_153270 | JGI IMG/M metagenome (GOLD analysis project Ga0207060, IMG submission 153270) | Enriched cells from forest soil in Barre Woods Harvard Forest LTER site, Petersham, Massachusetts, United States -... | ecosystem: Environmental > Terrestrial > Soil > Temperate forest >...
ATCAGGATGAGGGGGAGATAGATGATGGAGGTGAGGAAAAGGGTGCGGGCGTGGGGGCGGTCGGGGTGGCGGGCGAAGCGGATGGCGGTGGCGATGAAGACGAGGGAGAGAAACGCGGCGATGACTTCATAGAAGGGGCCGGAGTGGCCGATCCAAGCGGGGAGAAGGCTGACGGGGAGCAGGACCAAGGCGGAGACGACGGCGTGGATGCCGGTGCGTTTGCCGGTGGTGTCGTTGACGGAGACCATGCGCAGGCCAGCGGAGCGATAATCTTCCCGGTACATCCAGGAGATGGCGTAGAAGTGGGGCAGTTGCCAACAGGCGAGGATGGCGAAGAGGGTCCAGCCTTCGACGTTGAAATGGCCGGTGACGGCGGTTGCTCCGATGAGCGGGGGCAGCGCGCCGGGGATGGTGCCGACCAGCGTGTTGAACTCGGTCCGGCGCTTGAGCGGGGTGTAGACGACGACGTAGACGACAAGAGTGACGAAGGCGACAATGGTGGTCAGGCTATTGACGAACCAAGCCAGCTCTGCAAGCCCGAGAGCGCCGAGCGCGAGGCCGCCGAGAATCGTTTCCACGAAGGGCAAGCGGCGGGTGACGAAGGGGCGCTGCTCGGTGCGGTGCATGAGGGCGTCGGTGTCGCGTTCCAATGCCTGGTTGAGGATGGAGGAGCAGATCGCGACCAGTGTGGTGCCGATGAGGGTGTGGAGGAGAACCAGCCAATCGAAGGCGCCACGACTGGCGAGGCCGTATCCGGCCAGCGTGGTCAACAGCACCATGGCGGTGAGCCGCGCCTTGGTCAGTTCGGAGAGGTCCGCAGCGAGGGAAAGTGTGGGGGCCACATGGGGCCTGGTCTCCGACTCAGCCGTGGTGGTAACAACGGCAGGATTCACGCGACACCTTTTGTGGCAAGTTCTCCCCGCGATTGCAAACGCCAACTGATCGCGGTGAGCAACGCGCCGAGGACAAGGGTCAGCGCCCCGACGGCGACGTGGGTGGTGGCGACGTCGGCGGCCTTGTTGGTCCAGATGGTGAAAATTCCGAGGGCGAACTGGGTAAAGACGAGGCCGACCCAGACCGCGCTCCAGCGTCGCAGGATCGGGGCGGAACCGGGCGTGAGCCAAACGGCGGCGGCGGCGGCGAGGATAGAAACGGTGACGAGGACTGCGCCGACGCGGTGGGCCATCTGCAGGTTGATGGCGAGGGCGGTGGTGGCGGGCTGGTTGTGGGCGAGCCGTTCAGCGTTGTAGCTGTCAACGGACTCCGGATCCGTTTTGGGCCAGACCTGTCCGTAGGCGAGAGGAGCGTCGTTGATGGAAAGCCCGGCGTGTTGATGGCGCATGGTCGCGCCGAGCATCAACTGGGCGAAGATGAGCGCGCAGATGGCGAGGGTGCGACCGGCCCATTGAGGAGGCGTGACGGGCTTGATGGTCATGCGCAACTCGATCCACCAGCGCGAGGTGAAAAGCGCGATGAGCGAGACGCTGACCAAAAGGAGTTGCGCGAGACAACCGTGGAAAATGCCGAGTTGATCCTTGCTGAGGACGACGCGCAGGCCGCCGAGAGTTGCCTCGAGCGCGACAAAAATTGGGACGCAAAGTCCCATCCAGCGTAGCCAGATTCTTTCCTGAAAGCAAAGCCAGACCGCCAGGATGGTGACGAGGATGCCCACGCCGAAGGCGACGAGTCGGTGGGAGTGCTCGTAGAAAATGCCGCCGACCCAGTCCTGCCACGGGAAAAAGAACATGTTGTAGCCGTAGGTGTTGGGCCAGTCCGGGACTGACATGCCTGCCTCGTGGCTGGTGACAAGGCCGCCGATGCAGATTAAGAAGAGGATCGAGCCCGCGCAGAAGCAGGCGAAGCGATGCAATGCCCATTGATAGCGCGGAGGCGCGGCTTCTGGAGGCAAAGAATAATGGGATGAGGGGGCGTGCATGGAGAGGGTGCGGGAGGCCAATATACGGATTACCGGGGAGAGTATCAAATTTAAGTTGGGGCAGTGGGGATGTTTAGCAGGAGGACAGGTTGAGACCTCTGCGAAGGTCCTTCTTTTAAGGTTCTGTCATCCTTGTAGAGATCTCTGCAAAAGTCCTTTTTCAAGTAATCCGTCATCTTGAGATTGGCGCACACACGTGTGGCAAGATCAGTTCTGTACTCTGAGAAAAGGCAACCCGAACTGATCCTTCGACAAGCTCAGGATGACTAATGCTATATGTGAGAGTTTCGCAGAGGTCTCAGATTGTTTTGAGAAAGATATTGGAGAGAACTTTTCTCAAGGCGAAAGGTATTCTAATTTCTTAATGTCGGCGGTTAGATGTGGTGAGAGTCCCGGCATTCGCGTATAAGTTTGAATGCAGAAGAAAATGTTTGCCGAATTGGGTTTGTCGCCGGAGCTCCTCAAAGCCGTGGTGCAGATGGGTTATGAAGAGGCTACGCACATCCAGTCGCAGGCGATTCCCGCCCTGCTTTCCGGCTCTGATGTGGTAGGGCAATCCCAAACCGGCTCGGGCAAGACCGCCGCGTTTGCCCTGCCCGCCATTGAGCGGGTTGATGTTAAGCTGCGCGCGCCACAGGTTTTGATTTTGTGTCCGACGCGCGAACTGGCCGTGCAGGTCGCCGAGGAAGTGGCGAAGCTGGCCGCATATAAGAAGGGCGTGCGGGAGATTCCCATTTATGGCGGACAATCCTACGACCGCCAGTTGCGCGGCTTGCGGGACGGCGCGCAAATCATCATCGGAACGCCCGGCCGCATCATGGACCATCTCGAACGCCGCACCCTGAAGCTCGATCAGATCAAAATGATCATTCTCGACGAGGCCGACCGCATGCTCGACATGGGATTTGTCGATGATATCCGAACGGTGCTCAAACAGGCGCCGGCGGAAAGGCAGACGGTTTTCTTTTCGGCGACGATGCCGGGCCCCATCCAAAGCTTGATCAAGACGTTCACGAAGAATCCGGTCAACGTGACGATTGAAAACCAGGCGCTGACCATGCCCGACATCGACCAGGTCTATTACGAGGTCGATCGCCGCTTCAAGCTCGACGTCCTCTGCCGCCTGATCGATCTTCAGGACATCAGCTACGGCATTATTTTTTGCGCCACCAAAATGATGGTCGATGAGTTGACCGAGCATCTCGCCGCGCGCGGTTATGCGGCCGACAAAATGCATGGAGACATGACCCAGGCGATGCGCGAGCGCGTGATCGGAAAGTTCCGCAAGCGGGGTTTGGATTTTCTTGTCGCAACCGATGTGGCGGCGCGCGGGCTGGATGTTGATGACGTTGAAGTGGTCTTCAATTACGATCTGCCGCACGACGGAGAAGATTATACCCATCGCATCGGGCGCACCGGTCGCGCGGGCCGCAGTGGCCGCGCGATCACCTTTGTGTCGGGCCGCGAAATCTATAAGATGCAAAGCATCATCCGCTTCATCAAAGGCAAGATTCGGCGAGAACGGATTCCCACGGAAGAGGAAGTGGAAAAGAAACGCGCGAACAGCTTTTACGATTCACTCCACAAGACATTGGAGGAAGGAAAATACGAGCGGCAGGATGCGCTCATCGGTCGCCTGCTGGACCAGGGCTACGTCGCGACAGACATCGCTTCCGCGCTGATCCATCTCTTCGGCGACGATGTCGTGAAACCGGCCGAACCCGTCCGGGAAGTCCGCGAGCAGCGACCCGCTCCCGCACGTCGCGATGATTATGCGCGTCCCGCGCCGCGCGATTATCCGCCGGAGCGTCGCGAACGTCCCGAACCGCAGGCACGTCGCGATTATGAAGACCGCCCCGCCCTCCCCGAACGTCGTCCCATCTCAACCGGAACAGGCCTCAAGGCGGATCGAACCGCCGGCGAAGTTTCGCACGAAGCCGGCATGACTCGACTGACCCTGGGCGTAGGCCGCGATCACGGTATCCAACCGGGTGATGTGGTCGGCGTCATTGTCGGCATCACGAAACTGCCCAAGGAAGTCGTCGGCGTCATCCGCTTGCAGACCAAGCAGACCTTCGTCGATATCGCTGACGAGCACGCGGATCTCGTCGTCTCGAAACTAAGCGGAATCGAATTCAAAGGCCGCAAGCTCTGGTGCAAACGCGCCACTGTGGCAAAGTCCGAACCGAAGCCGGAATCACACTAAAACTCCTCTTAACAATCCGTCATCCAGAGCTTGTCGAAGGATCAGTTCAGCCTGCCTTTGTTCCTCGTTCCCAAACTCCATTTGGGAACGCGCTTGTCGGGGCAACTCCATTGCTGATCCCCGCAAAGTCAGCGCGAAATGGAGTTTAAGAACGAGAGGATCAGAAATGATCCTTCGTCATGCTGCAATACGATTGTCTTAAGAGTCAAACAAACGTCAGTGTAACACTTTTTTGTCACACTTTTAAAAATGAATATTATGCCTATTTGCGGCGACGCTTTCTTAATTCTTCCATTGCCGAACCACCCAAGAACCCTGCACAACATGCGATGGGCAAGGTATATTGAGAGCCGAAGGCACTCAATAAGGTGTACATAAGCAAAAAAGTAACTCCGAAACATGCTAGAAAAGGGAGCATCCCAAGAGTATTACAATGGACTGTCACACTTGCGATCCTAAAGAATCACTTACGCTCACTATTACTGCTCAAAATCGAAGGATGACGGATTGTTTTACGAGGCCGCATCCCAAGGAAACTTGGGGGGCAGGAACGGACTCGGTTGTTGAAGTCCGCCGGGCAAACCTTCCACGGGATAGGTGATCAAAAGACGGCTGCGGGCACGGGTGACGGCCACATACATGAGCCGTCGCTCCTCCTCGAAGCTCTCGGGATCAATCGATTTGGGATGCGGCATCTGAAGGCTTCCCGCGCCGCAAACCACCACGCAATCGTATTCGAGTCCCTTGCTGGCATGAATGGTCGCCACGGTGAGTTCCGATTCGTCGTGGTCCTTCTCGGTCGATCTCTCGAGTGAAAACGCATCGAGAAATTCCGACATGGTAAGCGACGTGGCGTTCATGGAATCGACGAGTGCTTTTAACGTCGCCATTCGCTCAGCGTGATTTTGCGGATAGTTTCGCTCGATCAAGGGGTAGATGACGTGGAGCAGATATTTTCCCCGCGGCCCAATTCCGCGTTCGGCCTTCAACCGCTCGAGCCACTCGTTCAAGCTGCCTGCGCCCTTGGGGAGTGAGCGCTCGACGGCGAAAAGCTCGTCCGTGGCGGCGTCATCGGAGGCATATTTTTCCGCCGAGGCCTCACCGACGCCGGGGAAAAGGGTGAGGCAGCGCACCAGGGCGACGCGATCATTGGGGTTGAAGGCGAGACGAAGAAAGGCGATAAAATCCTTCACCTCGGCGGAATCGCCCAAGGTGAGGCCGCCGTATTTGCGGTAGGGAATTTTTTGGAATTTAAGGGCCAACTCCACCGTTTCGATGGAGCGGGATGAACGGGAAAGCACCGCAATTTCGTTGGGCTTGGTGCCACGTTCAATGCGCTTTCTAATCCAGTCCATGATGAACGCCGACTCACTGACCGCCGTGGGCAGAGGAACCTGTTCCGTCTTGCTGTCGTGGCCACGAGCGCTCGTCAAGACCAGCGCGCGCGGGCAGTTCTCCACCACGCCATTGGCCAGATCGAGAATCTTCTGCCCTGAACGATAATTCTTTTCGAGACGGATTACCCGCGCATCGGGATGCTCCTTGAGAAAGAGATCAACCAGCCCGCACGAGGCACCGCGAAATCCAAAGATCGATTGGTTCACATCGCCAACGACCGTGAGATGATCCGGATTGAGCCTGGAGAGAATCTCGTAATTCAGCGCGTTGTTGTCCTGGAACTCATCGCAGATGACGTATCGATAAGCAGAGCGCAGGCGCGCCGCGTAATCCTTGTCTTCGCCTAGACGCTTTCCCCACAGGACGAGAAGATCGTCGTAATCCAAGCCGTTTGCCGTCTGCTTGAGCTTGCGATACCACCTCACCAAAGTCAGCGCGCGATCTGCATTTTCGCGAAACTCGTGACGAAAATGAACCTCAAGCTCGATGCGCTTATTCAGCGCGAACGAAAGTGCCGCGCGCACCTTGGCCGGAGTGACACTCTCACCGGGCGTCACATCGCATTCGCGGAACGCCGACTTCATCAGGCTGTTCGCATCGTCCTCGGTGAGTGTGGTGAAATTCGCGCCAGAGAGACCGAAGCCCATCGCGTCACGTCGCAAAAGAAGGCTGGCAATCGCATGATAGGTTCCAACCAACATCGTGTCGTCGCGGCCCTGCTTCGGGACGTCCTTGATCAATGCGCCGATCCGCTTCTGCATCTCGCTCGCGGCGCGGCGGGTGAACGTGATCATCATCACCTGGCTTCGAGGAACCCCTCCCCGGATCAGATGCGCCACCTTGTGCACAATCGCCGCAGTTTTCCCCGTGCCCGCGCCCGCCAGAACAACCACATGTTTCTCCGTCGAAAATGCGACCTCCTGCTGACTGGGATTGAGGGCAACGGCCCCCTTCTGGGCTTTGTGATCGGACATGGCCGCACAGAATGGGCGAGTCTTCGAAATAGGGCAAGATTGTCTAAAGATATTCGACGCTTTTTTCTCAAGAATGGCGACAAACGCTGGGGAATTGACCTCGATGAATTTAGGCCTGAACATCGGTAACACTCATGCCTAAAAACTTACTGCTGACGATGGTGGCGTTGCTGTTCAGCGTAGGGATTGCCTTGAGCGACTCCTCTCCGGCCCAGGCGATCTTGAGCAAAGGCTTCGACGGATTAAAGGGCGGCCCTGGTAAAATCATGGAGACGCCCGGTCACGGCAGCGTTCTTGAAATCACCAACGCCGACGTCACGACTGGCGTCAATCGCAACCTTCCCCTGCCCATCGATCAAATTCGCGGCTGTCCCATCCTCGTCAGTTGCGATCTTTCGGCCGATAACATCTCGGCCAAACCGGAGTCATGGAACGGCATCAAGCTGCTGGCCCATATCGAATTTCCACCCGGCGTTCCGCATGGTGAGGAGTGGCAGCAAGCAAACCTTCCCGTGGGGACGTTTGATTGGCGGCATGTCTTCTTCCGATTTCAAGTTCCAGATAACGCCACGGCGGTCACCCTTATTCTTGGACTGGAGAAAGTCACCGGCACGGTCCGATTCTCCAACCTATCGATCTCGCTCGTCCCCAAATTTGTCCAGGCTCCGGCGGTCCCGGCGGATCAACCCATCTTTACCGGACACACGGTTCCCCGCCTTCGCGGCGCGATGGTTCACCCCGATATCTCCGAGCAGGATTTGGCTAATTTTGCGGACAACTGGAACGGCAACCTGATCCGTCGGCAGTTGTTTCGCGATGATCCCAAAACTACGGAGACCGATTTCGTAACCTACGACAAATGGCTCGACGAGATATTGGGCAAGACCGATCTCGTCCTTACTTGGGCCGCGCAACATCACGTCAAGGTCGTCCTTGATTTGCATTCCCCACCGGGCGGCAAATTTCCTTCCACGGGCTCTCTCTTTTCCGATCCCAAGGCGGAGGAACATTTCGTCGAAATCTGGGAAAAGATGGCCACACGCTACAAGGGCAACCAGACGATTTGGGGGTTCGATTTGGTCAATGAACCGAATGACGACCAGACCGCTCCCGGTTGCATGGATTGGCAGGATCTCGCCCTCGCCGCAGGAAAGGCCGTGCGGGAAATCGATCCCGACCGCACGCTTATCATCGAGCCTCCGGATAATGGCGGTGCCTCCGGTTGGGAGTACTTCAATCCTCTGCCCCTTTCGCATGTGGTCTACAGCTTCCATATGTACGATCCGCTGCGCTACACCCATCAACACGTTTTCAATCCCAAGGAGAGTAGTGTTTCCTATCCCGGTGAAATCGACGGCAAATTATGGAACCGCGATGCCCTGCTCAAGGCGATGCAGCCCTCCATCGATTTTGCGCGCCGTTATCGCGTCCATATGTATGTAGGCGAGTTCTCCGCCATCCGTTGGGCGCCCGGCGCGGAAAATTATCTGGCCGATGCCATCAGCATCTTCGAGGAACAAGGATGGGACTGGTCCTACCACTCCTATCGCGAATGGCAGGGCTGGAGCCTGGAACTGGGTACGGATGAAAGTAATCTCCAGCCCTCACCGGAGCCCACCGCCCGCTTCCAAGTCGTCGAGAAATGGCTGAAGCAAAATGAAAAGCCGACTGATTAAAGAACCTCGGAGCAAGCTCCGAGGCATTTCAGAGGTAGCCGTCGCAGGCCCTTGCGATGATCGGGGCCTCGAACGGAAAAGGCATTGTAGCAAGGGCTTGCGACGGCTACCGAAGGCAAGCTGAACTGATCTTTCGACAAGCTCAAGATGACGGATCGTTCATGGAAAATTTTATACAGAGATTGAAACTGTCCCACTACCTGCGATTGCAATTGAGCAAAAATCTCGTAAGTTTGGTGAGGCCTTATTTCTTTATGAAGCGCATTCTCTTATTGATCGGGATGTTGGCGCTCGCGGGTTTTCCTGCGCACGCGGGAGCGAACGTCTTCGTTTCCTTTGGCGGTGGCGGAGCCCATTTCCATGGAGGCTCTTTTGCAGCATCCGGGATCCGGTGCGGCTACTCGGCGGGGTGCTATCCGTTTCGTTCCCGCGGCTTCGTCGGCTATCCCGGTTATGGTTATGGAGGGTATGGTTATTACGGTGGATACGATTCCAGCTATTATCCCGAGAGCTACAGCGACATGTCTTACGCTCCCGTGCAGCCTGCCCCGCCAGAGATAGCTCCCTCTCCAGCACCTCCGGCAACGGCCACTACGCCTGCTCCCGCGGCGCCACCAGTCCAGATGCTTTTCGGCATTCTCGATGTGAACGGCTTTGTGCATTCCCCCTACAGTGACGCGACGTTCAAAGTCCCCAATGTCCGGAATGCCCAGATGGTTTACGATCCCGTCACGGGTAAACCATTTTTGGTGCGCTGATAGGCGAGCCTGCTGTCCAGATCGCGAACTTAAACCGACTTCTTGTCCCGATAAGTCCGATCTGGAATCCGTTTCTCCGGTTGGAAGGCCTTATACACGCACCAGATAAACAGGAGGAAAATCGGGAAAATAACCAGAAAGAGCGCCACCCGTGAACGCAGCAGCGCGAAAATGTTGTCGAACCCGACGATCAACAGCAGCCCAAACGCAATGGCCACGGCGATAGCAAGAATGCGGAGAAGCTTCATATCTACTCCCTGAGTATACCCCTATTTATGCTGAAGGGGGAGAATAATGGATGTCGCCGAGCCGTTGCTGTTGCTCACCAAGCTGTCCGGCGCTTTGCCGTCCCATTTGTTGATCAGTTCCAGCTCAATGACGGCCGGGTTTTTAGCCAAGGCGTCGCCTTTAATTTGGATGGCTTCCGCAGCTCCCTTGGCCACCGCGACTTGCTTGTCCGCCTCCACTTGGGCCTGTTGAAGCTCGTACTTGGCTTGTTCCGCCCGTTGCTGCGCGACCTGCTTGGCTTCGATAGCCTTGGTATAGTCTTCCGAGAAGGTGACGTTGACGATGGACAAATCCCCCACCTCCACAAAACCCTTCAAGCGTTCCTGCGCCGCCTTGAGCGCTTCGCTGCGGATTGTATCCCGATTCGCAATGATTTGAGCCGCCTCGTACTTGGCCGTCTCGGCCTTCAAGGCATCCATGATCTTCGGTGACGCCTGGCTCATGTATTCGGTGCCGTAATTCTTATAAATGTTCACCGCGTTTTCCTTGGTAATAAAGGTCTGCACCGCCAGCGTGATGTTCACCGCCTGCAAATCGCTCGAAAAACAAGCCGCTTCCGTCTGGGTGGTGATGGTTCGGACGCTGATCTCCGTCACATGGTCCACTGGCCCGACAATATGCCAGCCGGAATCCAGGACGTCACCGGTCACCTTGCCGAAATTGGTGATCACGCCCACGTTACCCGTCTGAACCGTGGCCGTGAAAAAAAGCAACACGATCAGCACGCCGAACAAAACCAGCCCCAAGCCCACCGCGCCCGTCAGATATTTCGTATTCATAGATTGGAAGAGGAAACCTCCTCAAGCGTTTAGTTATAGGCTTCCACCGTTCAATGACAACTCCGGGTGTTGGAGACTTGCTTGAACTGTTCCGAAGTGGTGCCTTTTTTCTCGACGAACCGCCGCTAGGGACAGCGGCGGCTACCACGGAACTCCTTCGATCAAGCCGAGGCAAGCTTCGAGGAGTTCAACCCGAAGAGATTAAAAAAGCGAATTAGACCAGTGCGGTCTTCCACGCCTCCTCATCAAATCCCACCAGGCAAATTTCATTGTCCACCGCGAAGGGCCGTTTCACCAGGTTACCATTGCCAGTGAGGAGATTCAGCGCCTCTGCATCCGACATTGCTGGCAGTTTCGTGCTCAGGCCTAACGCCCTGTAATCGTTACCTGAGGTATTGAAGAGGGCCCGCATTTGTCCGTCTTTGCTTTTCAGCGCCTGCTTGAGTTCGGGCAGCGAAGGCGGTGTCTCGCGAATCGGAAGCTCCTTGAATTCGATCTTGTGATCGCGGAGAAACTTCACCGCTTTACGACAGGTCGAGCACTTTGCGTAGGTATAAACCTTCAGCATGAACGCCTAGTCTATTTGACCTTGATCAATTCAACGTCAAAAACCAGCGTCTCGTCCGGCCCGATCGCTCCGCCTGCGCCGTGGCTGCCGTAGGCGAGGTTGGAGGGAATGTAGAATTCATACTTGGCGCCTTCCTTCATCAGTGCCACGCCTTCCGTCCAACCGGGAATGACCCCGTTGAGAGGAAACGAAATCGACTGGCCGCGCTTATAGGAGCTATCGAAAACGGTCCCATCGATCAGCCTGCCCTCGTAGTTCACTTCCACCGTGTCGGTGGCTACCGGCTGTTTGCCGGTGCCTTCACGTAGTACTTTGTATTGCAGGCCGGAGGCCGTGGTTTTAACGCCGGGTTTCGTGGCGTTTTCCTTGAGGAATGCCTGACCTTTTTCGAGTGCGGTTTGTGCCATAAGAGTAGTAGAGCTGAAAGCTAACGTGAGTGCTATTACAAGAGAAGCGATTCGCATAAAAAAAACCTTTGTAACCCATAACCCCCGTGTAGGCAACCTTCCAAATGATCTCCACCCCCGTCTTGCTCACTTCGTTTGAACCTGTAACGTCGTTTAAGCGTCCAAGACGTCATTAGCAGTCATAAGACTGCCGCATTCATCCCTACCCTCCATGAAACGACTTTTATTTACCGGCGCGAGTCTATTGGTCGCCATCACTCCAGCCTTGGCCCAAACCGCGGACAAGAACGACGCCCTGTCCGAAGTGCAATCGATCTCCGTCCTAAGCATGATCGCCGCCGCCGGGTGGGTGATGATTCCGCTCGCACTGGCCTCGATGATCACACTCACGCTGATCATCTATTGCTTCTTCACCCTGACTGAAAAAAGTATCATTACGCCGGAATTGCTCGAGCGGATGGAGCCGTTTTTCGAGAATGAGGACCTCGACGGGCTGGCCGCCTATGTGGCCGACCGTCCGCAGGCCACCGCTCGGATGGTGGATAACATCCTCCTCTTTCTCGAGCGCCATCCCGATGCCGATGCCGCTTCGATTTCCGCCGTGGCGGAGTCCGAGGGTAGCCGGATCGCGGCGGCGCTCAACCAGCGCGTGCTCTATATCATGGATGTCGGCGTGCTCGCTCCGCTGCTCGGGTTGATGGGCACGGTGGTCGGCATTCTCAGTTCGTTCGGCCATATCGCCGACAAGGACGCCAGCCCGATGCGCACCATGCTGCTGGCGGGCGGAATTTCGCAGGCACTCATCTCGACCGCCGCGGGCTTGATCGTGGGCATCACGGCGATGGCGTTCTACGCTTATTTCCGAGGCAAGGTCGGGCATCTCATTTCCGTTTTGGAATCGGAAGGAACGCTGCTGACGCAGGAGTTGATTCTCTTGAGCAAACGACACAGGACTGTCCGCTAATTCTTCACGCGCCATGAACCTGCGCCGCCGCATCAATCAGGAGCCGATTCAGCTCCAACTCGCACCCATGATCGACGTGATCATGTTCCTGCTTTGCTTCTTTCTGCTTACTTGGAATCTCGCCCGCTACGAGCAGGACCTCGACGTCAAGGTGCCGGTCGCCCGCAACGGAACGCCGCCGAAGCAACTGCCCGGCGAAGTCATCATCAATCTGAAATCGGACGGCTCGGTGGAACTGGAGCGGGCGACGCTGACCCTCGCACAACTGGAACAGAAGCTTTCGGAAATCCAGCAGGTTTTCCCCGACCAGGCGGTGATTCTGCGCGGCTCGGAAAATGTCCAGTACAAGCATGTCGTGGAAGTGCTCGATGCCTGCCGCGCGGCCAAGCTGACCAATATCGCCTTTGCCACGAACCGACCGACCAAGGATGCGGCGCAGTAATCGGCCCTGAATCCGAAATGGTTTCACGCCACGGCGCAACGCTCGCAACGGAATGAAATTTCCCTCTTCAGTCTCCGTCATCCTGAGCTTGTCGAAGGATCAGTTCAGCCGTTTTGGGAAAAGGCAGACGGAACTGATCCTTCGACAAGCTCAGGATGGCGGACTGTTGTTTGGAGTTGTTTTGATTGCAGTCAGCCTTACCGCTTTGTCCACGAACGCCCGAGCCCAAAACGCCGACATTCCCGTTGCGCAACCCGCATCCGCTCCGACGACACCTCCCGTGGCTCAGCCTGTGGATCAACCTCCGGTCGCACAACCGATCGCCCCAACTACACCGCCAGTCGCGCAACCGGTTAATCCGACTCCCACAGATAATTCTACCACGACCACTCCGAATCCTGCCGCCGTCGGAATCGTCGTCACCACACCTGCTGCTGCACGATTCGACAGCGCGATGGCATTCTTCAATGCGGGCCACTACGTAGATGCGGTCACTGCCTTCTCAAGCTTCGTCACCGACTTTCCGCAGAGCAATCGTCGCGAAGAAGCCCTCTACCGCCTCGCCGAATCCTATCGGAATCTCGGCCACACCGACGACGCGCTGGCCGCCTATACCTATCAAGTCCAGACCTATCCGGATGGTCCCTTGCGCATCAACGGCGAACTGCGCCGCGGCGCGATTCTCTTCGACGCGGGCAAATTTACTGACGCGATTGTACCCCTGCAATTGGTCTCCACCAAAGGCGACGGCGAGTTACAGCAGGCCGCGAATGATCTGCTCGGACGCAGCTATCTCGCCACGCAACAGGAAGCGAATGGCCGTGCGCTGCTGCAGGCCCTCGTCGACCAGCAACCGCCGGGGAAATTCGCAGAGGACGCGGCCCAGGCACTCGCCGAACTGGACGACGCGCAAAATAAATCTGCCGATGCGCTGGTCTTGTGGCAAAAGGCGCTCGCGCTTTCCACCGATCCGGCGCTCCAGGCACTGGCGGCGGCGCGGGGCGGATGGTCGGCCCTCGAAGCGAAGCAACTCGACGTCGCGGAAAAACTTTTCCAGACCGCGCGCAAACTCAATGTCCCCGGCGGTTGCTGGTCGACGAGGGCCTGCAGCACGCAAGGTCGCGAACACCGGCCTGCTCCGAATTCTCTTTCAGCAAAAACGCTACACCGAATGGCTGGCTGTTCACGACGATGCGATCAAAACAGGCTCCCCGGAATTGCTCGATACCGCCAAGGCTGAAATTCTTTACGATCTGGGGCAGGTCGAATTTTCGCTCAAGAATTGGCCCCAGGCTGTCTCTGCATTGGACGCTTATCTCGCTGCTTTCGGCGACCAGGACACGGCGGTGACGGCGGCTTACCAACGCTTCCTGGCCCTGACCCAAATCGATCGCGATAAAACGGCAACCGAAGCGGAGGCCTATCTCACTGCATGGCCCAAGTCGCCTTATCGCGCGCGCGTGCAGTTGCTGGAAGCGCAGGAATTATCTCGCGAAAAAAAATTCACCGAGGCCCTGCCGCTTTGGGAAAGCCTGGTCAAGGAAACCGGCGACGCTAACTGGCCACATCGGGACATCTTGCTGAATCTGGCCCGAACCTATGATGAGTTGAACGATTACCCTAAAGCCGCAACTGCCTATCAGGCCTTCATCGATGAAAATGGCAAATTTTCCATACAGCAAATGCTACAGGCCCGGGCGCGCCTCGCCGTCTGCCTGCAGAAATCCAATCAATTGCTCGCGGCGACTGAGGCGTGGAAAGTCGTTCAGTCAAGCGCGCCCGATGGCTCCAAGGAACAACAAATGGCGCTCGAATCGCTCGGACTGATCTATGCGCGGGGCGGTCCTCCACAAGCCGATGCGGAGGTCGCCACCTTCCGGATGCTCCTCGATAAATTTCCCCAAACCTCGCTCGCGCCCATGGCCGCTTTTTCCGTCGGCGACGCCCTTTTCAAAAACCGCGACTATGCAGGCGCGGAACCCTATCTGCTCAAAGCGCGCAACGCTGATGCCA
>Ga0207060_10314_pt1 | contig 14405 bp, 20 predicted proteins | sample Alteio_BWMinCont_30_FD_153270 | JGI IMG/M metagenome (GOLD analysis project Ga0207060, IMG submission 153270) | Enriched cells from forest soil in Barre Woods Harvard Forest LTER site, Petersham, Massachusetts, United States -... | ecosystem: Environmental > Terrestrial > Soil > Temperate forest >...
TCGCATGCCCGAGTTCTGCGCGCCAGCTCTGGGTAATAAACCTAACGTCGTCACCATTGATGCCGAGATTCCGGCCAACGCCAACGGCGTACTCTACAAGCTGGGCGCGAACTCCGGCGGCCTCACCTGCTACGTGGAGAATGGAGTGCTCTGCTACGAATACAATCTATTCATCATCCAGCGCACGAAGATCCGCTCCAAGCAGAAGCTCCCAGTGGGAAGGGTGAAGATCGAGGTCGAGACCGTGTACGCGGTGCCCAAGCGTGGTGGACCGCTCAGCATCACCGTGAAGGTCAACGGTGAAGTGGTTGCGAAGGGCCAGGTGCCGATATCAGCGCCACTGGCCTTCACTGCCAACGACTGCCTCGACATCGGCATTGCCCTCGGTTCGCCCGTGTCGCTTAGCTACTACAACAAGATGCCGTTCAAGTTTAACGGGACCATTAATCAGGTGCGAGTGGAATACCTGACAGCGAAAAAGCAACTAGCGGCTACCGGCCGATGATTCCGTTTTGAGGGCTACTCGCGGCGCGACACGGTACTAGTGATCTGGGTGCGTCGCAGCTTTTTATACCCGCTCCCTAACAACTTTGGCACCGTAGAACCCCGCTGACTTGGGCAAATTAAATGCCGGAAACAGCGTGCCATTTCTCGGCGTCTATAAGGTGTTATGGCACCAAGCAGCTGATCACAACGAAGGAACTGAAATGGGCAGACAGGTAGCTGTCGTGCTTTACGTGGTGGCGATCGCAGCCGTCATAGTCGGTGTAGATTTCGCGTTCTTCAGAAACCGATTTTGGGAACGGCTGACAGTGAATATTGGCATTGTCTTAGTGTTCGCAGCTTTCTACTTGAGACTCCTCAGACGTCCATGAATCAGACGCGATAACGACCTTGGACTGTCGCAACTGCCTTTAGGTCAATTTCTACTTACCGATAATGCCGTTTCTCGGGCGCTATCCAGTTCAGATGGAGGTAGGGATCGTTTCCGGGTGCCACGTGACTTGGCGGAAGCCCCGTGTTTCGTCAATCCCAATTCTTCAGACTTGGCCACAGCTGTGCAAGAGGCCAATGGAGGCCCCGACAGAGGTAAACATCGAAGTGCTGATATGGCATGGAATATGGGTGATACACCGTCGCTACCTTCTCCCAGGAATCGAATTCCTTAGAAAGGTTGGTGGGCGAATCATCCATGACGATCATGCATTCGCCCGTATAGGTGCGCGGGCCCCAGTAGAAATAGCTCTGATGACCGCTGATCGCACCGGGCAGGCCCATCTTCGCTCCGAAGAAATCGATCGCACCGGCCTGACCGTAGTTTTGCCCGAAAATCGCGCAGCGTTGTTTGTCGTCGGGAGGAAGTTTGTTATAGGCCCCGGCGACGGCTTCCGCCATCTCCTTCCAACCATACATATCGGCATAAATCTGTGGCAGTGGCCCCATTCGGTGAGTTTCGATTTGCGGCGGCCCGAAGTGAATTGCTCGAGAGTAAGCCAAGTAGCCCTCGACTGGCAATATCGGAAAATACCCAAAGGGAGCCAGCAGAGCGCCAGTGACCAACAAACCGACAACATACGCCGGCTTGAGCCAAGTGTGGTTCCGACGGTCGGTAAATCGCTCGAAGAAGATCGCGCCTGCCGCAAAAAGCATGGGATAAGCTGGAGCGAGATAGTACACGCGCCCATTCAATGCGAGAAAACACAGCAAAATCATGAGATAAGTCCAGCCGAGTACGCGAAAACTCCGACCGGCCTCGTCGCGTAGGAAGTACCAGACTCCTGCCAACCACAAGGGTGCTGAGAGCGGGTGCATCACAAGAAACTGCTGCGCGAGGAAGCTTGCCCAACTAAGACTGACATTGCGCCCGCTCCTCTGCACATTGCGAAGCAGCTCGCTGGTCGGAAATCCGTGTCGGATTTCCCAAACCAGATTGGGTACAAAAATCAGGAAGGCGAGTAGCCCCCCGAGCCAAAACCACGGGCTGCGCAGGAAGCGACGCTCTGTTGTCAAAAGGAGTCCTACCAGGAAACTGAAGCCAAAGAAAAGCATCGAGTGTTTGTTTTCTATCCCTATCCCAGCCAAAAGGCCAAACAGCAACCAGAGCTTTGGAGTACCACCTTTGATGATCTTGATCGCAACGAGTACGCAACCCATCCAAAACAAGGGCTCGAATGCATTCATCGTCAGCAGATTGCCCAGGCCGAGATACAGCGGTGCGACTATAACGGCTACACACGCCAGAATCTGTGCGTAGCGCCGGCCTCCGAGTTCTCGCGCAATCAATCCAGTGAGCAGTACAAGTACCCCGTCGGCAACTGCGGGTAGAAACCGTAAGGCCCAGAGGGAATCTCCAAGCGTCGTGCGTGCCAGCCATGCAATGACTGCGATTAGAGGCGGCTGGTCTACATAACCCCAATCTAGGTGGTGACTGCAAGCGAGGTAATACAACTCATCGACGAAATAGCCGTACCGGCCGCTGACTAGGAGCTGTAGCACAAACAGCGCGAGCGACGAGCCACCGATGACCGCAAGCGATCTAGGGGATTCTGCGTCTCGCTGCAAGCGTTTCGTTGCGACCTGGCCCTTTGCGTCAGTCGGATAGGGCCTGATAAGTCCGCTTATCGTCGTGTGGCTTTTGTCCGATTCCCAGTTGACGATAATCCCGTTTTTCGGGAGTTGGCTCGGCACGGGCTGCCCGGGCCCTTTCGCATTCCTCCATAGCAGACGGGATTCTGTTTCCGATTTCTCCCTTAGGGCACTAATCTGGGGCTTTGGTTAGCGGTGGAGGAGAAATGTCCGTTTGGCAACAATGGATGCAACACCCCGAGAGAGTGTGGGTGCGCAAGTGCCTCTTCTACATTCACCTTTGGGTGGGGGTAGGAGTCGGCCTATATATCGTTTTAATGAGCATTACGGGCAGCTTGATTGTTTACCGTAACGAGCTGGAGAGAGTGCGCTCCCTCGTTCCCTCCGTCGAGTGGATAGTCGACCTTCACGAGAACCTGTTGTTCGGAGCGAAGGGCCGTTTCGTGAACGGCATTGGCGCGATCTGTGTGATTTTGTTGTGTTTGACTGGCGCGGTTATATGGTGGCCTGGAATCAGCAATTGGCGTCGCGCCTTGACCGTGAATTGGAGAGCGCTTTTTGCGCGGTTCACTTGGGATCTGCATAGCGCGCTGGGGTTCTGGAGTTTTCTCTTTGTTCTGATGTGGGGAGTCTCGGGGTTCTATTTTTGTTTTCCACAAACCGTCAACGTTCTCTCCGGATTTGTCGATCCGAACGACAAGCACGCCGACCGGCTCTTGGGTTGGCTCAGTATGGCCCATTTTGGCAGGTTCGACTGGTTTACCGAGGCGCTTTGGGTCTTGTTAGGACTAGTGCCTGCGCTGCTATCAGCTACTGGGGTCTTTTTGTGTTGCCGCCGGATGATCTACAAGCTTCCTCCAGCCAGACCGTAGTTACTCGATGCTCTGCCCCGATGCCCTAAAGGCCACCTACGTCGGGTCCCAACTCCTGAAAAGTTCTCTTATCGGAAGGTGGCTTTTGACGAATCGGGCCAGTTACCGACAATTCCCGCTTATCAGGAACTAGACACTTAGCGGTGCATCACGACTTCGCGGCCACCTGGCAGCGTGATCCTATCCAACCAGATTTCGGACGTGCCCTCTTTCGTGGGATTGCCTGTGATAGTAACTATATCGCCCACTTTCAGAGTGTCGCCTGTCCAGCCAAAACGGCTCAGACGGGAAGGGCCGCCAGTTATCGCGTGCCAGTTTTGTACGTGTCCACTGGAGTTCGTTACGTCGAAGAAGAGCAGCGCATGTGGGTTGGTCCATTCCACTCTCGTGATGATTCCCTTGAGAGTGACGGTCTTCGAAAGGTCGTAGCCCGAACGGGCGTGATGCGCGACCGTAGGGCCCGCCATCACAGTCGTGAGGACGAAGACGGTTGCTATCAAACGTGAGGCACGGCCCATCCGCAACTTCATCTCAAACCTCCGAGAAGCGTTTACCGGATCCGCATGCGGACAACATCAACGCGAGCGCCTTAAACCGCGCTTAAACCTATGACTCTGTTAGGACCCTGTGTTGCAGGACCTTAGAGCGGCAGTTCTGCCAACCCGAACTTATTTTCATAGGCGCCAGTTAATGGGATGGTCCGCTGCCGAGAACTCTCGGCTCGTGTAGTGCCGAGACGCGTGGGCCAAAATCTCGGTTTAGGGAGTATCCTGGGTTTGCTGGCGGCAACAAAGATGGCAATAGGTCGATCCAACGCTTTCGAAACCTGATATCGGAAATGGTCTTTCGAGACCGTCCAGTTTATAGGGACGAAGGCGAGCGGATGTCCATCATGGCCCGGAGTCTTTGACTCCACTAGAGGCCGAATACATTAGCGCCGACCAACTGTCATCTTCATTTTCCGCTTGCAACTCTGCGGCGGACCATACATTCCGATAATCCCGTTTCTCAGGCACTGCCCTCCCGCGCCTCTCAACCAGGCCGCTTTCCACCTGTCCGATAAGAGACATAAAGGGATTCAGATTGCGCTCTACACTCCAGCTATGCCTGAACGGGAACAAGCGATGATTCGAGAACATACGCCCGCAGAGGGCAACAAATATCCGGCACTAAAATATCCTTGGCAAAAAGCCATGTTTGAGGTTTTTCGAGAATGTAAGCCCGAGGACTTGCCCGAGACAGTAAGCGCTGCCAAATGTGCCATTGCTATCCGATCGTGCGATCCAACTCCCCTAGTGAGGGCGAACGTGAAGCCTTGAATAATGCATTGAAGGCTTTGCAGGTGTTCTTGCCTTTGTGAACACGGCCGGGGGTACAAAATTGCACTAGGCGGAAACCGCGCAGGCCGCTCTTGCCCCGTGTTTCCTAGAGGGCGGACCAACTAGACCGCAGAGTAGATAAGTTGATAGCGTTCGTAGCGGGAAACGGTCTTACTATGCGGACACTCAAAGCTGATACCCCCCTTCGGAAATTCCGGCTTGGACACCCCCCAAAAGAAGTCACTTACCTGCAGTGACGATCCTATTGCGCTCTGCATAAAACTACGTTTACAGCGGGAGCAATCAAGAGTCCAGTAAGCATACTACTGTTACCTTTCAAGGGATAACATCACGGCCTAAAAGCTTTGTCTGTCGCTAGCGCAGGTTTACGCTTCGTTTTCCTTCGCCGTGCTGATGTGGCCATAGTCGGCTTAGCCATTTCCTTCTGGACCGCTAGGAGTGTCGCTTTGAAGGATCCGTCGGCGACTTTCTTCTTACGCATGACACGCCACTCATAGCAAGCCGTGCCAGAAGGTACTGTCCGAAACCGGACACTTTCTAAACCAATTCACGCCTATTTGTCCGATACGATACGATCGAGTGTACGATGCGAGACATATAGAGGAATTGCTGGTAGTATACCGATCCTCAACACGCCACCATGTTTGGAGTTTTAACCTGTGTGCGCCATCCTCAAAGAACATCGATACGTCGTGCAGGTCGGAGCTGTGAGCCATGTGCTCCGCGTCGAGGAGCTTGTCTCTGGGCCTGCTGTGTGGAGAGCTAAGTTTAGACTGAACATCCCCGCCGATCTAAGTAGACAGGCGGAGGTAATTTACGGTGCGAGCGCTGACGAGGTAGCAGAACTGGGTGCGGATTTCTTGGGCGGGCGCAAGCCCAGGGCTTAATCGCGCATGTCCGCTCCCCAATTAGCGAAGTTGGTGGCGGACTTCCAGACAATTAAGGCGCAGTTTATGCGGAGCACCGATCCTGTGGAACGAATCGAGTTGCTAGAAAAGATAGGCTTGGTCATTAACGAACTTGATCGAGTTATTATCGAGCAGTTGACAAAGCTACAGCCAAGGGAATCATCCAACGAAGATGCTTGAAGGAAGCGCCAACACGCCGCAAAAAGGTGCCGTCCCGAAACCGAAGCGCACTACAAAGAGGAGTGCCCTTGAGAAGGTGGAGAAGGAATTATGTACAGGAAGTTGCCGTCGCTGGCGGTCGCAACGGTCTTGCCCGCTTTCCGGGCAGCTCGGTTTAAGGCTGAACGCACTTTGGCTTTACCTGCCGCCAATTCGCGCAGTGGTACCCTCAGAGCCGCGCCGTTCTGCAACTGGTCAAGGTCCTTCAGGATTACGGTAATAATCTCCTTGTGCTTTCCATTGCGGCCCTGCGGAACATCGGATTGCACCATCGTCTTGAAATGCATGGGAATTTCTCTGACCTTCGCGGCTCTCATCCGGGCCTCCTGTCACCCACTAAGGCAGACGTAACGTAACGCAATCGTATTGATGCGTTGCGAGTGTGTCAAGCAAAACAAACAAGAAAGTCGCACGCGCTCTCCTTTCGATTCCCACAACGGTGCGCAGCGGCACGCACCGGTGCTGCCCGCTAAGCGAGCGGTTCATGTGAACGTAAAGAAAACCACGAATTTCAAAGGATATGACCCGTACCGCTTCGGGCCTGTTAGGGTCGTGTTGTTGAGAAAGGAGCCCGGGTGATGCCTAAGTCCAAAACACACTTCGAACAGATCCCCGTCGAGGTGGTCAAAAAGATAGCGGAATTAGAAATCCCGCTGGAGGCCGCCGTACCGTTAAAGTGCCCTCCGAAAAAGAAGTGAGCAAGCAGTGAAACCTGCCTCGCAAGATTGCTAACTATTTTGTGAAGCCGGTCGAAGCAAACAAGGAAGACGCAGTCGGCTTGAAAGCTCGGGAAGTTCCGGGAGAGGACTGTTAATGATTAGGAATGTAACTGTGCAAGCGGGCGAACGGACGAATGGCATTGCGAAACCCGTTAGGAACAAGATCCTTCTGACCATCCCCACCCAGGAGTTCCGCGCAATTCGCCCTCACCTGGAGTATTGCAGCCTTCCGAGCCGCTCAACCCTTTACGAGCCGACCGAAGTGTTCAGGTACGCCTACTTTCTGAACTCAGGCCTGATCTCCCTCATCGTGCCCATGGAAGATGGGCAAACTGTCGAGACAGGAGTGGTCGGCAACGAGGGGGCGGCGGGGGTGCCGATTGCCGTTGGACTGGTCAGAAGCCCCGTGCGCGAAATAGTCCAAATCTCGGGCGACGGATTCAGAGTGACGGCTGTTGCCATGTTCAAACTTTTGAAATCAACCCCACAGCTTCAGATGATGCTCAGCCGTTACACCGCAGTTCAAGGCATGCAGATTGCACAAACGGTTGCATGTAACCGCCTGCATCTCATTGAAATGCGCCTGGCGCGATGGTTGCTGATGGCTCAGGACAGGGTCGATTCGGCCACGATTGCCATGACCCACGATTTCCTCGCAACCATGCTGGGGACGAGTCGGCCCACCGTAAGCACTGCAGCCGCCATCTTGCAGAAGAATGGAGCTATAGACTACGTGCGGGGCGCGGTAACCATTGTGAACCGCCGGAAACTGAAATCCTCCGCCTGTGAGTGCTACGGTGTCATGCAGCGATTCAATTCTGAACTCAGCCTCCGAGTAGTGCCCGCGTGACAGAGTTTCGAGTCCTCGAACACCTGGCCCAGGGTGTACCCGTGAGGGAAGCGTTAAGCCGCGTGTGTGACTTCATCGATGGCGAATTACCGGGGGCCGTTTCGGCGGTTCTCATGTTCGACGAAACCGAAATGAAGTTCCGCCTGGTTGCCGGACCCAGAGTGCCAACGCTTTTAACGAAGGCCATCGAGAGCCTGCAAGTTCCGCCCTGCGACGACATCTCGGACACTGCGCCACGTCAGGGCAGGCCTGTGACGGTCTGGGACATCAGGAGTGATTCTCTTTTCGCCGATCACCGGGAAACAGCTCTGAGCAGCGGTTTCACCGCGGCTTGGTCGTTGCCGATCTGGTCCGCAAAGAGGACTACGCTCGGAACGGTGGTTATCTTTTATCCCGACTCCGGATCGCCCGTCGTCGAAATTCCAAAGTCCATGGAAATCGCCGTCCATCTGGCGGCCATCGCTATCCAGCACCATCACAATGAAGTGGAAATGCAGGCGCTCACACGCCGCCTGCTGCAATCCCACGATGAGGAGCGGCGGAATATTGCCCACGACCTGCACGACAGCATGGGACAAGATCTTGCGAGCCTGCTTATGACGCTTGGCCGGGCCGTGCGCCGGGGCGTCGAGCTTCCTCCCGAACTGGAGCAGATGTTCTCGGAATCCCTCTCTCTGGCACAGAAGATCTCCGACGAAATCTGCACGCTTTCATGCCTCTTGCATCCGCCCTTGCTCGACGTCTGCGGACTAGGAGTGGCGATCGAGGCCTACACAAACGAGCTGAACCGGCGCCATGGCCTGGCGGTGGAGCTGGAAATATCTCCGCAATTGCCGCGATTGACCGAGGGTGCGGAAGTTGCATTATTCCGTATTGTCCAGACGAGCCTTACGAACGTCCTTCTGCACTCTGGAAGCGGCACCGCACAAATTAAAATCGACTACGACGCAGATGGCTTGACCTTGACGGTCGGCGACCAGGGCCGTGGCATTCCGGCACAAGTTCTCGGTCGTTTCCTGCGGCTTGAGGGAACCGGTGTGGGGCTCTCCGGAATGAGAGAGAGAGCCAAAGCGCTGGGCGGGCACCTGGAATTGGAGACGTCGGAGAGCGGGCCGGGGCACGGCACCGCCGTGAAAGTGACGATCCCGAGCAGCAATTTCCGTCCTAACGTGAGGTCTTTATCCGCCTGAATTATCCCGCAAGCGGTCCTTGCCAAGTCCTGATAAGTCCTCTTATCGGAATCTGGCCCTTGCCGATTCCCAGTTGACGATAATCCCGTTTATCAGGAGTTGTGCGCTTCAGATAGCGGAGCGATTTGAGGCGCCGTAGTTCTGGCTTTCGTCCCTGTCCTCTAACCGACCGATTGCGAGTCTGTCGTAGTATTGAGGGGCATCGGCGCCAAAGGAAGAACGACGCGCACACGCGTACCGCTGTGGGTGGGGATCGTTTCCGAGTGCCATGTGACTTGGCGGAAGCCCCGTGTTTCGTCAATCCCAATTCTTCAGACTTGGCCACAGCTGTGCGGCACCAACGCGTCGCTGTGAGTTCTCGATAACGTGATGTCCGCGAATGCCTCCTCAAAAAACAACTCTGATTCGTCGGTCACCGGCCTTGGGCCGCCATTTCGTCCTGCTTCTATGTCGCTCGCGAGTTGTACGAACAAGCGAATACGCCGCGCCACGTGAATATCGCCATAGATTGAAAGGCGCTGAAGGAGATAACCATTTCCATCCTGGGGACCGGAACCCCAACTCGCGTTGCGAAAACCTTCGTACCACTCTCGTATCTCACCGCCAATTGTGAGAAATTTATCTTTGTTTGATCCGAGTTGCAGGTACTTGAGACGATCCCAATAGTCGCGCCTGCAGGCTGGATTACTAAGATACTGGTAGTCTTCGTCTTGCCGGAGCGGTCCGTACGCTTGTGGGGTGTTGGGGCATTCTGCCTGAGCAAACACAGTGCCGCAAACAGTCAGAAGAATCCACAATCCTGGACCAAGAATGCGAATCATCAAGAATCCCCACCCGTCAAAACTTCACGGGATCCCAAAAAGTCTTGAGCTGAATTCCTTTGCGAGGCATAACCAAATGGCCACCTCAGTGCTGCGAGAACGTGTAGCCGTCGTTGAATCCGGCCCAAAGCCGCGTCGGGAGCCGCACAGCGCAACTAACTATAGGAGGGAACACGCCTCGTTGAATGGCAAACGCGGAAGTCGCGCGAACAGTGTGCTTGGTTCACCGTACCCAAGGTTGCAGAGGAAATTTGACTTAACGTGACCTTCGGGAAAGAACTCCTGTTCGCACCCGAAACACGGCTTTCCAGTGGCAAAGAACTCCTCGTCCACCTTGACGTTATCGAAACCGGACATCGGCCCGCAATCGAGGCCGAGCGCCCGCGCGGCCAGGATCAGGTATGCGCCCTGCAAGGTAGAATTCCGCTGGGCGGTCACCTCGACCAACTGGGGATTACTCTCAAACAGTTGCTTTACGCCCGGGCTATGAGGGAACAGTTTGGGCAGTTGCTCGTAGAACTTCATGTCGTAAGCAACGATCGGTGACGGGAGCCGTCATTGTCTTCTCGATGTTGCCCGGGGCCAGCGCCGGACGGAGTCGTTCCTTGGCCTCTTTCGACCGAAGAAACGCAAACCGCGCCGGGGCGGCGTTCGCACTGGTAGGTGCCCACTTGAGGAGGTCGTACAGATCCCGCAGCGTCTGATCGGCTACCGGCCGCGGCTCCCACGTCGCGTACGTGCGCGCCTTACGGAAGAGTGTGTCCAACGCTAAGTCGTCGATTATTTGACTCACAGTGCTTCCTCCCGTCAGCGTAACTTGGCCCCGTTGGTCCGCGCTTCTTATGGGAACTGAACTACGTTGATTCCCGCGAGCGGGCCACTCGGGAATTGCTGGAGTCGGCTGCCCGTATCAAAATCTCCGAGGTCGATGGGCACGAAACCGAGCCAATCGATGAGTTTCGCGACCTCTTGCTTTGCCGGTACGTCGTCGCCCGAGAGAAACAGCATCCGCCTGCCGCCATTACTCTGGGGGTCGCTGGCGAGAACTGCGGCCGCCAATGTGTTGAACGCCTTTACTACGCGAGCGCCCGTTAGTCGATCGGCCACGACCTGGCTGGACGGTCGCCCACCAAGGTCGAACGGTCGAAGGCCCTCGGGGCCTATGGAAGCGGCATTCATGGCGTCGATCACGATGCGGCCGTCCCAAGGTTCGAGACCGGCGACCGCGTCGGCGTGAGCTGCCCACGGCACCGCGAGAATCACAATGTCCGCCTTGGCCGCATCCTTGACCGTGGCGGCCCTCACCTTCGGGCCCAACTTTCGCACCAGATCTTCCAATGATGCTGGTCCACGATTGTTTGTTAACAAAACCTCGATGCTCCTGCTTGCGAAGTGGCCTGCCAGTGCGCTACCGATGGCACCCGAGCCAATAATTGAGTAGCTGCTCATGAATGTTCTCCTTGTGGCGCTGTTTAGAACATTCCATTCGAATTGGCTCGGGGGATATTCGGGGCGACCATCGGGACCGAGTTTTTCGGGTCGCCCACGATTTGTAACACGTCCCAATGTTCGATCGCCTTTCCGTCGGCGTCCATCTTGTAGATATCCACACCGGCGATTCCCGTGTCCTTTGGATCATCGTTGAACAGATTCAGAAAGTTCAAGTGCACCCACACGTAGTCACCGACTGCCATGATGCGGTGGACGACAACGCGTACGCGTGCGCGTTCTCGGGTGACCTTACCGAAAAACTGGCCCAGGGCTACGGAACCGTCTGGAATGAGGGGGTTGTGCTGGATGTAGGCTGGGCCGACGAACTTGGCCGTTGCTTCCTCCGACTTCTTCTGGTTGATCATCAGTTCGTAGAGGGCAAGGAAGTTGTCCTTGTTACGAACGGCGCGGCTATCATTCGGGTCGACGACTACAACCATGGTAATTTTCCTTTCGAGATTCAATTTCAAAATCGCGTTGAGCCCGGTCCGCTACTACTCCAAGCCGACAACATGGAGGCGCATCGCATCTTGTTCGGCATCGGACGCCTCTCGTACGAACCGAAGAATCTTATCGGCGTCCGCGCCTACTGCTCCGCGGCTCGGAGCAGGTACTTGCTCAGCAAGTTCGATAACCCGGCGGGCGGCTGATACGGAATCAAGGCCGCTGCCCTGCATGTTGTTGAGAGTTGTTGCAAAGGTATCGAAAGCCTTCCCGTACAATTCGCGTTGTTCGTGCGTCATCCGTTCGGCGGTTCGCTTGAGTGCGTCGGCGGTCTTGGCTGGCCCACCAGTTCTCATGTTGCCAGCTACAGCCAGAACGACATCGATGCCAAACGGCTTCAGCTCAGCGCGGTAGACGGCAGCGAGAGCGTCAAAAGCGGCCTTCGATGCGCCTGACGGCCCATTAAAAGGAAACGGCAATGTGGCCGTCATCGTACTGACTTGGACAATTCGTCCCCGTGCCTTCCGCAACGCAGGGAGAAAGGAATTCACCACGGCGAGAGCGCCGAAAACATTGACTTCAAATTCGTGCCGGATGGCGCTAAGCGCCAGAACTTCTAGCGGGCCGGGAGTCAGAATTCCAGCGTTGCTGATGAGAAGATCGAGCCGGCCCTCGTTCTCGTTTGAGACGTGTTCCGCCCAGGCCTTCACGGCGGCTTCGTTAGTAATGTCGCATACGGTCAGATTTACCGCGTCACTTGACGCCGTCTTGAGATCCGCGATCTCCTCTGCTGACATTGCTGTCCCGAAGACGCGGTAGGCCTTCGCTGCCAGTCCAAGCGCAATGTCCCGACCGAGCCCACTCCCGGCACCGGTGACCGCTGCGGAACGATTCTTCTGTTCAATCGTATTCATGTTGTTCCTCCATCCCATTTCGCGAAGCTCTGAATCGGCGCGGAAAGAGGCGTAGCATTGCTTCCCGAGAACAGCGCGCGTTCCGAATCACTAAACTCAGAGCTCTGCACGATTTTTTGTTTGGAGCTAATGGCCAAGTCCCGGCGCAGATGCGGAAAATCCATGCCGTACAGAACTTGATTGCTCCTCTCCACGTCCAGCTGCATGCGGAGCACGGGATCACTATCGCATCGACCTAAGGGCGCGCAACCGTGGCCGAGTTGTTCTTGCGTGATCTGTGATGGCTATGTCCCGATTCTGTAGCCGGTGCGGCCACCATGGTAAGATTCTGGTAATGGAACGTGGACCGCTCTCTGCTTCCGGACTTGTGGATATTCTGCCCGCAAAGCCTACGCTTTCAGCGGACTGGAACACATTCTCTCTACTCGTTGCGGATACGCCACTTCAAGCAACCGCTTCGTTTGCTGAGACCGCTCTCGCACTATACGTCTCGGGTAGGCATCGTATTCGCCGCGAGCTAGGGCGCCGATCGGTCGAAGGCTGGAGCGATCCCGGCACGATAAATCTCAGTCCCCCGGGCCTGGAGTCAAAGTGGGAAGCCAGCGCATCCTCGCGAGCCGCTGTCTTGTTTGTCCCTCAGGCGTTTCTGGCGCGCGTGATTTCGGAACATTGGGAGGCCGCCCCCCGCAACGTCGAGATCATTCCGCAATTTCTTGTACGCGATCCTCTGATTGAAGCTCTGGTCCGTCAGCTCATGCTAGAAGGGCGAAACGGTTCTCCTTCCGGACGGCTTTATGCCGAGAGCGCTTGCGAGTTCCTGGCGCATCACCTGATCCATTCCTACTCGTCGTTATCGGTGCCTCCGCCGCAACACTCTGGAGGTTTGTCCGGACGTCGCCTCCGAGCGGTTTTGGATTACATCGAAGAGAGCCTTGAGCAGCCAATCGCGTTGCGGCAATTAGCCCAACTTGCCGGAGTCAGCGCACGACATTTGGAACGTGCGTTTCGACAGTCTGTTGGTGTACCGGTTCACGCCTACGTTCTAAGAAGGCGCATTTCGCTTGCGCGGGACCTTCTTCTCAAACAACCGGCGCTGAGTATTGACGAGATCAGTGCGAAAACAGGCTTTAGCAGTTCCACCCACCTTGCCTCGGTGTTCAACCGTCAGCTTGGATGTTCGCCCACCGTATTTCGCCGCCTGCACTCGCATTGAATATGATGCCTGCCGGTTGCAGGCGACGGCGTTGCATGGGTCGCGCAAAAAGCTCCAATCTTCAAACCTCGGAAACGGGCTTATGCATTAGCGGAGCCAAAGTTAAACCAGCCGCCATGTAGGTGAATGATCGCCTCGCCTGGCTGCCCCGCCGCCGGAGGTATCCAGAGCCCGGGCACACCACCAAGCGTGTCCGTTTCGAATGTCACCCCGCGGACCGGCGATACGTTTTCCATGGATCTCTTTCTGGCGTTCTCAGCGGGGGTAACGCTTGAAGACATTCACTACTTTTGCCAAGCGCGACCCGCGCAATTCCCCACGTTCCTTCATTTGCTCCGTGTAATCCCGCGCGCGGCCAAGTTCCGCGGATCTGGGATCGCCACGGGCTGCCTGGAGCCGGCACATTTTGCTCGAGTCTGCCGTAAATTCCCGAACTAGCTTTTGCAGCCACGTGTGACTAACACCGAGTGCCCTGGCCCAGGCACGACCGGATGGCCTGCTGCGGTCGCGGCAAGTCAACCACTGGAACACGAATCGCCGGATCATCTTGTGCTTCCTGACTGCTGCGCCAAGGTCGCGGCTGACGCCATCTCGCACGCGCTTTTGCCAGGTTTCGCATCGAAGATTCATACGAGGGCATGCGTGCGTCCCCTCCCTAAGCTTTTTGCGGAGTTGCCAGGCCGCTCTATGCACGTCTAAAGGACTTAGCGTCACGAGCAGAAACCAGTGGCAAATTATTTTTGTGGTCTCTGCCACTACTTTGCGAGCATTTCTCTAGAAGCTCTTCCGTAATAACCCTGGGGCATTTGGTATCGTACTTTTCACATTCATCCCAAAT
>Ga0207060_10262_pt2 | contig 14383 bp, 11 predicted proteins | sample Alteio_BWMinCont_30_FD_153270 | JGI IMG/M metagenome (GOLD analysis project Ga0207060, IMG submission 153270) | Enriched cells from forest soil in Barre Woods Harvard Forest LTER site, Petersham, Massachusetts, United States -... | ecosystem: Environmental > Terrestrial > Soil > Temperate forest >...
AGTTCACCAGCAGGAATTTGTGGAATTTGTGTGCCAATTCTGCTCTGCACTGCTGGAGCGCCGGGTGATTCGTGACGTAAGTCCACCAGTCATCTCGCCACGTCGACTTTCATATGGAGAAAAGAGGAGACATGAACACACTAAGACAGTTGTGCAACATCCGGATACCGTGTGTTACGACAATTGTTCTGGCTTGCGCCAGCACTGCATTCGCTCAACAGAGCTACAAGATTACCGATTTGGGCGTTAACAAAACTACGGACAACTTCAACATGGTCATGGGACTCAATAATCAAGGCTGGGCAGAGAACATGGATGGGGTTGTAAACCCGCCCATCACTTCAACCTCCACGACCGTTGCAAGTGGCCGCGCGGTAATAAGCATCTACGGACTCAACATCGACCTCGGCACGCTTGGAGGAAAGAACAGTTGGACCAACTATGGCGGGATCAACGATCGCGGGGAAGCTGTCGGTATGGCCGAAACATCTGTTCCGGATCCGAACGGTGAAGACATGTGCGCCTTTGGCACGAAAAAAACCTGTCGTGGGTTTCTTTGGTGGCACGGCCACATAATGGCTCTCCCGACGCTGGGCGGAAATAACGGGCAGGCCAGTGCTATCAATAACCGCGGACAAATAGTAGGCATTTCGGAAACGACGGTCCCGGACTCCGGATGCCCGCCGAGCAAGCAGCCTGGAACGACGATATTGCCGGTAATGTGGGAAAAAGGCGAAGTCCGAGCTCTTCCTACGCTGCCTGGCGAGCCGGACGGCTTCGTGCAAGGCCTCAACGATCAGGGTCAGGCCGTGGGCGCCACGGGAACCTGCACCAGCTTTGCGATTCACGCCGTATTGTGGGAAAACGACCATGCCTTCCAGCTTGCGGACCTCGGACACACTGGATCTGACGCCTACGCCATTAATGACCACGGCCAGGCTGTTGGGTATGTCTCGACCACTGACGGCTCAACCATCGTTGCCTCTCTTTGGGAGAACGGCGGAGTCAAAAACCTCGGTATTCTGCCGGGAGATGGTGCCGCCTTTGCCACCGGCATCAACAACCGGGGCCAGGTGGTGGGAAGCACCTTCAACTCCCAAGGTTGGTCCCGTGGCTTCATCTGGCAGGACAATGTGATGACCGACCTGAACACGCTCATTTCCAAAGATTCCAACCTCTCCATCATCGCGGCCAGCAATATCAACGAGCGCGGACAAATCTCGGGCATGGCAACGGTGCTCACCGGGCCGGATACGGGCAAGATCCACGCCATTCTATTAACCCCTGCAAACGAGGAGATCGGCGAGTCGGTTGCAGATTTCGCACGTACACACCCGCATTCCACTGTGCCCGCGAATGCCTGCCACTCTTCGCCGAGATTCGGCCCCGGCCGATTCGGCCAATAAAGGGCTTTTTCGGAGCTTGCGCACCATCCAGCTATATGTTGCGCTGGCGCAAAGGCCGGAGATTGTGCGGGACAAAATGGGTCACGTCGAATATCGACGTGACCCAGGATTGCACCACGTCAGACGACAGTAGAGAAGGACTGTTACGCTGGAGTCGCCTTAAAACAAACTTGGATTGAGGATAAACAATGCGTATTCACACTCTGGTTCTTGCAGCTGCGGTGATCTCGAATAGTGGTGTGCAGATGCTCTCACAGATGAGCGGACCCCCATCGTCACCGCCGGTGGGTACAAAGGAAGACCCCGCGAAAGCGCTGGACGGTTTGCTGTCGATGATGGAATTCCAGGTAGTGGGGGCGGCGAAGGCGATGCCCGCTGATAAATACAGCTTCGCACCAGCGCAAGGCATCTTCGCTGCGGGCCAAACCACGCAGTTCGACACCGTGCGCACCTTTGTGGCACAGGTGACCCACCTGGCACAGGCGAATTACTTCTTTTTCGGCTGGAGCGGCATTAAACCTGACCGCGACATGAAGGCTATCGGGTCAATTACGACTAGGGACGAAGCGGTGGCTGCCCTGGAAGCTTCGTTCGTCTATGCGCACAAGGCCATAGCGACCATTACGGCAGAAAATGCGTTTGTAGCCATTAAGCCGATTGACGGGTTCAGTACAAGGACGACGATAGCCGCTTTTGCCGCTGCCCATGGGAATGACCACTACGGCCAAATGGTGGAATATCTGCGGATGAACGGCATCGTGCCGCCGGCAAGCGCGAAGTAGAAGCTCATTGGCAGCTGCTGTTGAGTGGATGCCAGGCACGAGATAGGAAAGTGAACATCGCCAAACGAGTTGTTCACGTTGCATACGGACGACAGCTGATCAAACGTCAAGCTTTGAATACGAGGCGGCAGCTTATGTATACAGCCGCATCGTTCTATATGGACTTAAAAACCGGCTTTTGAACCAGTTCCCAAGAGTTCGGTTTCGGAAAGAGCGGGCAGATGTATCAGGCAGAAGCCTCAAATCATCGTTCGTCGGCAGGCGTCTGAGCCACCTGGAGAGAAACGTCTATCCGGATAGATGATTGCCACCTTGCTGGCTAGCTGCCAAGTGTACGAGATGGCATGTTCTGGGCCGCCCGTAAACACCGCTTCGGCTGATTTCTTGAACCGAAACGCTTCGTAGCAATGGGCTTGTAGGATGATCTATATATGTAAGCGAAACAGTTACATTTTCGGTGCAATAGCGGTACCGGCGGCTCCTCGGCCGGATCGCTGCAGGACGCTGTACCAGCCACTGAGGTCATTGCCGTTTAGAAGCGAGATCCAGCCATCCGCTCTCAGGCGAGCAGACATTCGAAAGAAAACGCTTCAATCATCCGCCGGTATGGCGCGCAGATGGAGAAGAAAACTCCGCGGCTTATGTTATAGCGATGTCAGCTTCCGCTTTAAGCGCGGCACAAACTGGGGCTGAACGTCGGGTTCCAATCGATACGCCGCCGCCAGCGCCAATGCATAAACGGCTCGCGCACTACTTCTGTCCCCTAACGCCTTCTGGGCGTCTCCCAAAGCCGTCTGCGTCAGTACATTTTCTGGCTGCAAAGCTACCGCCCTCTTTGCCGCAACCAAAGCCTCCCCAGGCTTATTCTCTCCCAGCAGACTCTGCGACTTTTGGACTGCGCCGAGCGCCGCCGCTTCGGGTACATGGAAGTCGCCGCGGTACACAAACACACTGTGATCGATCTGCTCCGCAATCGGCATCGACCGAAATCGCTGGAAGACATTCAGCTGTTCGCTTGGCCAATCACAGGCTTCCAGATCGTCTGCGGCCAACAGCAGGTTGCCGTGGATGGTTTCCGGCACCTCGTCCGGCAAGATCTCGTCTCCCGTATGGGCTGTGGGTAGCGGGTGGCAGGGAATGCCGTAGGCTTGCGGACGAATAACTGGATATGCGGCATAGGCGAACCAGCACTCCTCGCCAGGATGAGCATCGACCCATCGCTTGACATGCACCAGTTGCTGTGCCCAATCTACGCTGGAGTCGCTTAGGTATTTGTGTGTGTTCGCCGCTCCGCCCCAGGCTTCGTTGGCGTAAGCCATCTCTGCCGGAAACACGGTCATGGAAGAAAGGATGTGACAAACCACCAATCCTCCGCCAATCCAAATCCAACGGCGTCTGTACCGCACAAGCGCTGTCAGACCCGCAGCAGCCAGCAACGCGGCCAGTGGATACAAGAAGAGAGAATGGCGAACACCGATGTTCATCTTGCTCCCGATCGCTGCGGCCAGATAGATAGAGCCCGGCACAAGCAAGTATGCCAATTCCCGCCCCTGCTTCAGCCGTTCGCTTGCAAGCGCAATATCGGCCAGCACCAGCAGACCGATGAAGCCCAGCGTCGTCTTGATCGTCAACGCCACCGGGAAGTACCACAACACGCCATGAGGATAGTTGTGCCCCAGGATAAAGATGGGATATTCCTGGGCCGCATAGTGCACGTCCGTCAGCCCTATCAGGTAGGACTCCGGCAGCAAGCGCCAGTTGGCAAGATGCCCGATCACCCAACTGTCGATCCCTTTGAGAGGAGCGGCGTATTCAGTCAACGTTGGATTCATGACCAGCCCCGCCGGTCTCGCCGCATAGCGAAATCCATAGAAAGCCCAGAGCACCGCAATTGCAATAATCACGGCAGCTGCGAATCCGCCAAGCAGCGTCCCAGCCATGCGCCTGCGCCGTCCTCTCTCTGCACAGGCGATCTCCACCACCGTCAATCCGAGCAGCATCGGGGCTAGCAGAATCCCGCTGTGCTTGGCCGCCAGCGTGAGGCCCGCAGCCAAGCCGGTCAGCAGTACGCGAATCGCCGATGGCCGTCTTGCGAAACGGTAGAAGCAATAGATCGCGGCCAGAAAGAAACAAGTGACGCCCATATCGGTCGTTACCAGGTCGCTATTCGCCAGCAAATTTGGCTCAAATACCACCAACAGCAAAGCCAGCAGACCCGCCGGCTCGCCAAAGAAGTCCCTCCCCATCAGAAACACAATCACCAAAAGCCCTAAGGCAAAGACGCCTGCAGCCAAACGCATGCGAAAGAGCAACCGTTGCCCCGGACCGTCATTGCGCTCCAGAAAATCGCGGCCATCCGAATATGCCTCTGTCTTGAACATGCGTTGCTGCAACGGAGGCACCCAAAGCTTCTCCGGCAACAGGGGCATCGTCGCCACCAGTTTGACCAGCGGCGGGTGCTCGGGATTCAGCCCGTAGTCGCCGCTATGCCACATCATGTAGCCTGCGAAGATATGATCGGCCTCATCGAAGGTGGGCGACTCGCCATGAACGATGATCGCAACCAGGATCATCTGCAAAATCATCAATCCGCCCGCAAGAAACCAGACGGGCATCTTCGCTCCATTCATCAACCCTGGGCCTCCACAAATGCATCTGGCTGCCGGCCAGCGCCAACGCAATGCCATCTCGTCATCGAACGATCCACGGCAGTGCACAGATTGCATTCCGAAGTCGTGCCGGCACGTATCAAGCCCTGTCGCTACTGATCCGGAAGACTAACCGCAGTGCGGTCCGAGCCAGCGCACTTTTCCGAAAGAGTGCGGTAGCGTTCCTGTAATGAATCAGACGATCTCTTCCTGCCGAGCTTAATAAAACCCAAACAAGAAAGATTGTACGATCTATGTTCAACTGTTGTGTAAGATTATTCTTGTTTATGCATGTTCTAGCCGAAACAAGACGGATCGAGATAGAGAGCAGGATTCAACGGGGAATGCCAGTGAACGCCTCCGTCCTTGCGGAAGAGTTTCAGGTAACAGAAGACGCGATCCGGCGGGATCTGCGCAAGTTGGCCGCTGAGGGTAAGTGCATACGTGTCTATGGCGGAGCGCTCCCTATGTCGCCGCAGGGCGGATCAATTGAGCACAGGCTCCTAAACGTTCCTCAGGAAAAGCGAGCTCTGGCGTTGGCCGCTTTGGCGCTGCTTGATAGGACGTCGACCGTGTTCCTCGATAGCAGTAGTACGAATCTGGCACTTGCCAGGGAAATGCCGATAGACCGTTCTCTCACAGTTGCCACAAATTCGATTTCAATCGCGGCGGCCCTTTTTGAGCGAAAGAATCTTAAAGTCATCATGTTGGGTGGCGAGATCGATCGTGAAGCCGGAGCTGCGATCGGGCCTTCAGCGATTCGCGAAGCGGAACGGTTCAGCTTCGATCTGTGCTTCCTTGGAGCGTGCGCAGCCTCAGTCTCTCTCGGGCTCGGCGCCTTTCAGCTAGCGGATGCTGAATTCAAACGCACACTCATAGCAAGCAGCGAACGCGTCGCAGCCTTGATCACTCTGGATAAGATTGAAACCCGAGCACCGTTTCAGGTGACCGCTCTTGGATCTGTTGATCATGTGGTACTCGAGTGCAATACATCTGAAGAAATCGTCTCTGCCTTCTCCAGTGCCGGACCGGCTGTGATTTTGGCAAAACCCTAGGTTTCGACGGGCCGATCCAAGTATCTCGGGCGGGGACTATCCATGACACCGATTGTGACTCATTCGCAGGCGAAGCTGGCGACCAGGTTAGCCTTCATCGCTGCAGGATTCGGAGTGGCCTGCTGGGCGCCTCTCGTCCCCTACGCGAAAGCTCGTTGCCGAGTGGATGACGGAACGATGGGCTTGATCCTTCTCCTCCTGGCAGCGGGTTCGATCCTTGCAATGCCGCTCGCTGCTAATCTCAGTGCCCGATTCGGGAGCAAGCCAATCGTGCTTTCGGGTGGCGTAGGATTGGCGATCGTCTTGCCCCTGTTGAACGAGGCAGCATCACCGATCTTACTAGGAGCAGAGTTGTTCGTCTTCGGTGCCTCATTGGGGTCGTTGGACGTTGCAATGAATTTGCATGCGGTAGACGTTGAGCGCACTTCAGAAAAGCCATTAATGTCCGGGTTTCATGCGCTTTTCAGTATCGGAGCATTCCTCGGATCGGGGTTAATGACGGCTCTACTGTATCGACGCGTATCACCCAGCATGAGCACGATTCTGAGTTCCATAATTCTTGCATTGCTACTGCTCTTCACATTCCCGCGCATGCTCTCGAACAGGGAAGGAACTTTGCAACCTCTCTTCGCTATCCCCAGAGGAGTTGTTCTTGTGATCGCTTTACTCGCTGCAATTTCCTTCCTGGTTGAAGGCGCTCTTCTCGACTGGAGTGCGCTACTGCTCGTTGGAGAGCGCCTCCTTTCTCAAGCGCGCGGCGGTTTGGGATACATGTTCTTCTCTATCGCGATGACGTTCAGCCGATTGATCGGCGACCGAATTGTGGCTCGGTTCGGAAATCGCACGGTCCTTACGATGAGTGGCGTGACAGCATTTGGTGGCTTATGTCTGCTCCTCCTTTCACCGGTCGCGCCTATCGCGTTGGGAAGCTTCATCCTTATAGGTCTTGGGGCCGCGAACATTGTGCCCATTCTCTTCAGGCTTGCGGGTACTCAGCAGGCGATGCCTAAAGGACTCGCTGTGGCTGCTCTTACGACTGCTGGTTATTCAGGCATGCTGGCCGGGCCTGCTGTGATCGGCTTCTTGTCGAAAGGGAGTGGGTTGCACAACGCGTTCTGGTTTTTAGCAGCACTATTTGTGTGTCCACCATTACTCAGCAAGTATGTGACCTCGGAAGCTTCTACCTAGTTATGCTGCGACGATGTGGCTCACCCGGTCAATGCGTCAAGCAGCAGGGAGTAAAACCCTGGGGCCAAGTGGCAAGGATGGTCTGCACCCATGCGATTCGAGTACTCTGCAGGCGCGACATGTCTAATTCGTTAACCAGCAGCGACGATCACAGTCGAGAATTGAGAGGTCACTAAGATGGAACGCAGAAGCTTTCTGAAAAGCGCTGCTGTTGCAAGCGGACTTTTGGCCGCGCTGCCGCTTTCCCGCGGCTTCGCCAAGCCGGCAGATGACGGGTTCCCGTTGATGGACCTCCACGTGCACCTCACGCCAACTTTCACCATCGACCAGGTGATGGACATTGCCAAGAAAACGGGTGTGCAGTTTGGCATTATGGTGAATCCTGGAGGCGCTGTGCATGATGATGCGAGCCTGAGACAGTTCATCGACTCGCTGAAATCGTATCCCGTCTACTGCGGTTTGCAGCCAATGAGCCCAGGCTGGTCCAGGAGCTTTTCGCCCGAAACCATTAAACTGCTTGACTACGTAGAGATGGACCCCCAGACCATTCCCAATGGCAACGGGTATGGGGAGACGCTGCGCATTTGGAATTTCGATACCTATATTGATGATCCACAGAAGTTCATGGAGATCTACATGGCTCACAACTTGGAAGTCATCAACAACCCGGAACCGTTGAACATCTTTGGATGGCCACTATTCCTGCCGGTCAGTATTGCACGTGACTACTACACGCTGTGGACTAGGGAGAGAATGCAGACAATCATCGACGCCCTTAAAAAGAGAAATCTGGCAGTTGAAATAAATGACACCGCCCATACGCCACATGACGAGTTCATCCTCATGGCGAAAGAACAAGAATTGAAGTTCACGTTCGGTTCCGACAGTCGCAATCAGCAGGCCGGCCGTCTTGACTACTGCAAATACATTGCAAAGAAATGCAACTTGAAGAGGGATGACTTCTTCATCCCTAACCGTGTATTGAACAGAGCCTAGTCGTATGGCGTGGCGTTCTCCTTGTTGGGGGACCGATAAAGATGCCTAAGTGTTCCCGATGGCGCCATAGGAGGCATCGGGAACGCCCGATTTCAGTTAAGTTTAGTGTTTCCGGTTAGCTGTCACAGCAAGAGGGAACAGGAATGCTTCGTCGCGATTGGCTTGTAGGATGATCTACATATGTAATCGTAACGATTACATATTCGGTGCAATAGCGGTACACTCATCAGCTTTTCCCTGTTGCGATAAATTACGCTAAATTGCGGTCGCTCAATTAGTTAGGGCTACGCTTAACTCCGCTCGTTTTTCCTGTATTATCTTAGACTTACAGAGATATCCGGAAACTCAAAATCCGCCGATCGCAAGGTCGTGGGGGTTCGCCCCCTCCCGGCACCAAGAAAACAAAGAGTTTAAACTAGTCTCCTGAGTCATTGATTTCTCGTATGAGTTGCAGGTGAGTGAGGGGCGAGGGTGGCGGTGGCGAAGCGAGCGATGGAGGCCAGGATCTGGTCAGCAGATTTTGTCCAGCGAAAGGGTTGTGGTTGCTGATTGTGGGCGGCGATGAACTCTCGGATCGCGGTTTCTAGTTGCTGCACGCTTCTGTGCGAGGCGCGCTTGATCTGGCGCTGGGTGAGCAGTGCGAACCAGCGTTGGACCTGGTTGAGCCAAGAGGCATGCGTGGGGGTGAAGTGCAGATGGTATCGCGGCCGTTTCTGGAGCCACTGGCGGACCAGCGCGGTCTTGTGGGTACCGTAGTTATCCAGCACCAGATGGATATCGAGTTGGAGGGGAACGGCGGCGTCGATTTTCTTCAAGAAATCCAGGAACTCCACCGAACGATGGCGTCGGTAGCATTTGCCGAGCACGCTGCCGGTGGCGATATCGAGAGCGGCAAACAGGCTGGTGACGCCATGTCGCTTGTAGTCGTGCGTGCGCCGTTCCTGTTGTCCGGCCCGCATGGGCAGCACCGGCTGTGTACGGCTGAGTGCCTGAATCTGCGACTTCTCATCCACGCACAGCACCAGCGCATGATGGGGTGGATCGAGATAGAGCCCTACGATATCCCGCACCTTATCGATCAACAAGGGATCATTCGATAGTTGAAAGCTCTCCGTGCGATGTGGCTTCAGCCCAAAAGCACGCCAGATGCGGCTGATGGTGGACTGGCTCAACCCGGTTTTGGCTGCCAGCATGCGGCTGGACCAGTGCGTAGCTCCCTTCGGAGTCTTCTCCAGCGTCAGCCGCACCACCTGCTCGATCTTCTCCTCGCCGATCTCACGCGGTGCTCCCGGACGTGGCTCATCTCCTAGCCCAGCAACTCCTTCGGCGATGAAACGGTTGCGCCAGAGACCCACGGTGAAACCGGTGGTGCGCAACTTCCCCGCCACCGCCGCGTTGCTCGCTCCAGGGACGCACTCCAGGACGATACGGGCGCGGAAGGCTACCGACCGGGCGCTGCGCGACTGCCGCGCCATGCCCTCCAACTCCGCCCTTTGCACCGGGCTCACAACCAGTTCATGCTTCTGCGGTCGTCCACGACGAGGCTCCATACCCCACCATAAAACGACCCTCAACTATATAAAAGCAATTTATGACTCAGGAGACTAGATTGGCCTCTCAGAATCCGAGACGCCAAAATCGTTTGGTGGCTGTTGGTTGCGACAGTGGGCATACCGCGAACAAGAAGCCACCGTCGAATTTCGCCGAGTGCATTGATCTGGTATCAACCGTTGACGGTCGAATCGCATCCGCTATTCCACAGAAATGCGCGCCATTGACGCGTTAACGCTGAACGTCTCAATCATGAACTCGCTCTGGGAAAGGTAGACCGCGAGTCGCGACGGTTTTGAAGACGTCCCGGGGTGAGACACCTGAACGCTTCGATCCGCCAAGAGGTGGCGAAGTGGATTCGATCGAAGTACGCCAAGTTCCGACCCCCATTTTGGCCAGAACTCCGACCAATTTCATTCATGGCGCCACTAAGCCCTGAGCGCCCGCCCTCCAGCATGTCAAAATCGGAGGTATATGGAAATGAACTGGATAGCTTGCCGGACGTCTCGACTCCAAGCAGTGACCGCCAGTCATTGAGATTTTATTTCAGCAAAATTACCGAATTGCTTTCCGGTTTCTCTGGCGGACCCGATCAAGGCAACCGCGACGATATCAGCAACGCGAGGCTGCAAAGTGACGACAGTACGACGGAAAAAGCGAGGGCCATGAAGACGGAGTGCCTTAGGGTTATCGAGCCTAACGCTGCACCAGCAAACATTGCCACCACCGCTGCAATTCGCCGCTGCAAACGGGGATTGGTTCCGCGCGCCAGGGACGAATCCGCAGCAACGCCCGTAATGGTCAACGTCAGCACTGTCGTTGTCAGGTCTGGAACAGCTAACTTACGTACGGCGGCATTTCTCATCCCCATCGCTATGGCTGTGAAAGCGATCATCGCGTAAAGCCGTAGGAAATCCGGAGATGAAACGACACTATAGCCAAGTGCGGCCAGAGTTGCCCCGACTAAGAAAACAATCTCCAATGCAAAAACCGAACTCGCCGCACGAAGCTGCACCACTGCGCTTGCGCCAGCCATGATGCGACCGCCAACCGCGGCGCCTGCAAGAAACCCCAAGAGAGCAGTGATTGAACGGGCCAGGGACACCTGAGGTACACCCGTACTCGCAAATGCAAGAAGAACGATGTTTCCCGTCATGTTGGCTGTGAATACGTGCCCGAGAGCAAGGAAGCTCACTGCATCGACAAGACCGGTAACGGCGGTCATCCCAAGCAACGCATATGGGAGGATTGAGTCCGCAGTCAGCGCTTTCCACATAAAATCAACACCTCTGCTCGTCAGACTAAAACTTGTAGCCGGTCCACAAAGCCCAGTAGTTGAGGTTGCGTCCAGGTTGCGTCTCCTTCAGGAAACTGCCCGCATAAAAGATCCCGTAGTCCGCCTGAAACCAGAGGTGGCGATTCGCCTGCCATCGGATCTCAGTGCCGGGCCTATGTCCGACGAATCGTGCCTGACTGCCATCGGCAGCCCTGATCAGGAACCCCGGCACAGCGTAGACACCATCCTCAAGGCTCTGTCTCCACTGAAAAATCCAGTCGACAGACACAGAAACGCTATGCGGAAGCGCCGTTTCGATGTGAGGATGAACATCAATGAAGTTGATGGGGCCGGGACCCGTTGTGGCAAGGACCCCAAAGTAGTTGCCCTTTGGAAATAACGGATTGAAGGTCCCGAGGGTATTCGAGCTTGGATGATCTCCACTCGAGATATCAGCCTTCACACTGAAACGCGGTTTCAAGGACACAGTCGGAAAGCGGTAGCCGGTTTCGGTCGCGATCGTCCATGCCCGAATATTTCCCGAACCGAATGTGCCAAACTGCAAGAGGCCCTCATCGTCATAGTCCCATCCAGAATGTTCAGTGGCGATCGGACGAGATATCCTTGCACCCAGTGACTGGCGCACCTCCTGCGCTGTGCCTCGCTGGAAAGTCGCCGCCTTCCGATCCAGGCCTAAGTAGTACAGGTCTAATGAAGCTTTGCGGGGCAAAGACCGAGTGGCATACACACCCCAGAAACCAACGGTGGGATTAGGCTCATTGTCGAAGAATCCAGGATTGTCCTCGTCCGGACGCAGAGCAAAGCCATCCACTTGCCACGAGTCGATTCTGCTCTTCACCATGAAGCCGTCGAAGCTCAGCCGGACATTTGGACCCTCCCGCACATCAATCAAGCGCCCGGAGCCGTACTCAAGCTCATGCCTTCCGATTCGGAGCTGGATCGATTTCGAATCTGACGAACTACTGAGTTCCAGAAACCCTGACTGAAAGTCGAGCTTCTTTTCATCGATGGGACGCGGGCCGCCTGCACGGAATGAATTCAATCCACTCTTCAGTTCGATGAAGGTACGGACATGCTTGCCATAATGCAGGTCGAAATAGGGCATGTACCTTTCATTGAGGTATCCGTTCCAATAAGGAGACTGGCCCCAGTTGTCGTTTCCGATCTGCTCCCAAACCTCGCGGGCTTCGCCGCCCATGGTCATGTACCAGTCATCAGCGCTCTTGCGGAGTGGGATGTATTTGATGGGGTCCCAGAAGTCCTCCCGGAGACTTCTGTCGCGCAGAAAACTCCAGTCCTCATCCTCCCTCAGCAGCTTGTAACTCCGATCTTGGATTACAGAGGGGGCTGTTCCCACTGCCTGGGCGTAGGCGCTTGGCACTCCAATCAAGAGGGCCGCCGCCAGGATTAGAACAATTCTCATCAAACGCACTTTCTCAACGAGGCGGACTCTGTTTACTTGAGGGCGAGTGGATCTCGGCAATGTAACCGCCGGGGAATTGCACCATGGCTGCTGCGCGCTGGTCGGCAGTGTAGGGAGGAACCAGTACCTGGACTCCGGCCGTCTTGGCCTGGGCGAGGGTAGCCGCGAGATCCGAAACCTCGTAGCCCGTCATCTCGTGCCCGTATGGATACGGAAGGTGGCCATCGGTTACGAGAACCGTCAGCTTGCCGAAGTTGGATTGAATACGGATTCGCCGATAAGTGTCACTTGGCCGTCCGATCTCAACCCCGGGAGCGTGCGCATCGTCAGTGATGACATTCCCATGACTAAAGGCAAGAAAGCTGTCTACGAAGGCGGCTACACGATCGGCGGACACATAGACACGGTTTTCCGGAATGGTTTGAAGAGCCTTATAGGACGGCGCGGTAGTGTGCCAATAGAGCTGCGTGTTCACGCCCCCCGGCCACTGAATAATGGCATCTCGTCCGATTGGGTCATTGAATGGAGTCACAAGAACGTCGGCGCCTGTCGTGCGAGCGGCCTGTACCGCCGCATCGAAATCGGTCACGAGGTAACCCGTTCGCTCTGCGCCAAACGGATACGGAACCGGTGTCTTGAACCCGAAAACGGACAGGGTTCCTACAGGAGTCAGCACCAGCTGGGACATGGTGCTGCTCGGAGTTGGCGTCACGGTGAAGACGCCCTGTTTGGATGTGGTCCCGCCGAAGGTTGCTACAAGGCTCCCGACGAAGCGATCGAAGTCCTCAGGAGCTACATACACGTGCGTGGTGTCATACTGGGGCGCGACGGCTATGTTCGTAGCGTTTCCGGGAGAACTCTGTGCTGACAAATTCACGCACAGAAGTTGTAGCGCAAGGACGGCACTTGCAATGGCTGAGAAGACTTTTCTTATTCGCATGGTCAACCCTTTTGCTTTTCTCGCGCGCTTGCCATCTGTATCCCAGGATCATTCGCTTGAATCGGTAGCGGGCGATCGTACGGTTGGCCGACAAGGCAAGTCGAAGCGGCCTGGCTTACATTCACGTTTCTGGTGTGAACCCACGTGCCTAGCTGCTCTCCCAGAACCATCCCGAGAAGACCGAGCAAGGCGACAATCGGCGGCGCCGGACTCTTCACCCGGATCAGACCGTACAAAATCCCTACGCCCAGACCAACTACAAAGGATATGAACAATACTTTCATTGCATTTCTCCTGCACAAATCATGCTGAAAATCTCCAAGGACCGGGGCCAACGTGACGAGCAGAAAGGGCGCGCATAGGTTGTCTCCGGTCTAGAAGTCCAGAGCTGTGGGCCGGATGACGACCTCGTCGATCTCCACGTCGGCTGGTTGCTCGATGGCGTAAGCGATCGCGCGAGCAATTGAGTCGGCGGGAATAGCGATTTTGTAAAACTCACGCAAATCCTTTCTGGTGGCTTCCTCCGAGCTGCCTTCGGGCAGTTCCGTAGCAATCGCGGCAGGCGAGATCACGGTGGAACGAATGTTGTCGGCCTTGTGCTCCATGCGCAGGCCCTCAGTCAGCGCCCGCACGGCGAATTTCGTCGCGCTGTACACAGTGCCCCCCGGCGCGAAGACTTTAAAGCCCGCGACAGAAGCAATATTGATGATGTGGCCTTGCTTTTGCTTTTGCATGATCGGAAGCACTGCGGCCACTCCATATAAGAGGCCCTTGATGTTAACATCGATCATTCGATCCCATTCATCGACCTTGAGCGCCGCCATAGGCGCGATTGGCATGATCCCCGAATTGTTTACGATCACGTCGATTCGGCCGTGCCTATCAACTGCGCCTTTGACTAAAGCCTCGACATCTCCGCGCCTTGTCACATCCGTCTTGAAACCGAGAGCGTTGCCTCCCTTGCCGGTAATGTCCCTGACGAGGGCATCGATCCGATCTTTGCGCCTCGCTCCGAGCGCGACTTTCGCGCCCTTCCCTGCGAGAAGACGGGCTGTGGCTTCGCCAACACCGCTGCTGGCGCCGGTAATTACTACAAC
>Ga0207060_10316_pt1 | contig 14372 bp, 18 predicted proteins | sample Alteio_BWMinCont_30_FD_153270 | JGI IMG/M metagenome (GOLD analysis project Ga0207060, IMG submission 153270) | Enriched cells from forest soil in Barre Woods Harvard Forest LTER site, Petersham, Massachusetts, United States -... | ecosystem: Environmental > Terrestrial > Soil > Temperate forest >...
TCGATCGCTTCGAGAGCTTTCCTCTCGGAAAACCCAACAACGAGTTTAGCTTTCAGTTCCTTCTTTTTTGCTGCTGGAAAATCGAGTCGACCGCCTGCTGGAATTCCTGTTGTTTAGAAATGGAGAATCTTGCTCCAGCCGCTGATTTATGCCCGCCCCCAACTCCAGACGTTACCAAGGCAATCTGCGAGAGTGCAGCTCCGAGATCATACCCGGTTCTTTCCCTGCCTGACCTCGCAGAGACTTTTACATCGCCATCGGGCGTCGTCGTCCTTACCAAGACAACTTTCGATCTAAATCGTGAATAGGAAGATATGATCTGAGAGATTGCCCCGGTCATTCGTTCGCCGACGACACCATCGCCGACAATCATCGCATAATCTCCCTTCTCGCCGATTCTATCTTCGCTTGAAAGCAGACTCTGAACTGTTTTTACGACCTCGGCCCTGTAATCAGCAATTATCTGATCCGAATCGTTTGCAAAAACCTGCTCGTCTCCGAGACAGATCGCCAGCGCAAGGCTGGGCTTTCCCGTTCGGCTGCATGCATTGATTAACAACGCAAGGTCGCGCGAGTCTCTCATTGTAGAGTACTCATCCCTCGTGTTCAGACCGTAGACCGTGCCAACTAGATCTTCAACAGTGTATGTCGTTCCGGATAGATGCGGTACAATTGCTTCCAAAAGCCTCTGTTTTTCCTCCTCCCCGAATTCGGACGCAGTCTTCCACCGGTTTCCCGACCGCAGCTCGATTCCCGCTCCCCTTAGTGAGGCAAGGCAGGCGTCTCTGTTTCCGGTCAATCCGGGAATGAAAATCGAAATTGTATTCGCAATTGACTCGTGAACGGGCCTTGTCTCTCTGCCCCAGACCATCAAATCATTTTTCGAATCGATCCCGTTTGAATACTCGCCGTCGCCCTCTAGGATTTTCGCATTCAGACCCGTCACTGCACGCCTCGGACCAATATCCTGCCGGTCTCCAATTGCGCCGGTCAGAGCAAGAAACGAAAGTCTGTCCGATCGTGTTTTCGATACCAAGTAACAAAGACCGGACGAGCTTATCGAGGAATTTCCGTCTATTCCAAACTGCCAGCAATTTAGAATGTTTTCAGTCTTCAGTTCTGAATCAGGAATCTCATGATGATCTATGATTATCCACTTGTCGCCGAATCGCTTCGAGACCTGTTCTGAAAGTCCGGCGCAGATGTCAACGAAAATTATGATATCAAACTTTGAAGAGCTCAACCTATCCAGAAATCTAGAGTTCGGTTCTGAAACGGCTCGGACCTGGCAGTGTCCCTTATTTTTTAGGATAAATTCCGTCAGTATTGATGCTGCGCAAATCCCGTCTGCATCGTGATGCGCTGCAACCAGAATATTTTCCTTATTTTTTATGCTTGCAACGATTCTACTTTCTACGCGACGAGCTTTTTCGAATAGCCCCTGCTCGTCTTCCATTAAGCATCAAGAGGAGGAATGATTACGCGAGCTGAGCAACCGCGACAGAGTACTTCCAAGTCTCCGCGATTTTTTCTTTTTCTTTGTAGTAGTTCGATAGTCTGTGAATCTTTGCCTCCAGAAGCTCCAGAGACCTGACATTTTTTCTGTCGGCGTGATGGTTTCCAAGATGCTCCTTGAGTTTTGATGCGCGCTCTACCAGCCTTCCCAAATCCTCCGGAATCGCTGGCGCATTTTTCCCTTCTTGAAGGACACTGTAAATCGATTTACCGAGGAACGTCTTCGTGTTAGGCACTCCGTAATCGTCTCTTAATCTCAATCCAATTTGACTTGGAGTAAGACCTTCTTTGGAGAGTTTGGAAATGTTAGTTACGATTTCGTCCTGACTAAAATTCACCCAGCTTGGAGGCCGTTTTGAGGAGGGCCGTGTAGACTGGGACTTGCCTCTGCGATGAGAGTGTATCCGTGCCATGTGCTGAAGCACCTAAAACACGAAATTAACCGAAATAAGCGTTGCGCAAGCCGAAGCTAATGAACGCTTTCCTTTATGACAAGATCCGGATCTTTCGTTGATTCATTGAGGTACCATAACGCAAGTTTTGAAATTGCCTTTGCCCTGTGGGAATAGATTGTTTTTTCTTTCAGTCCCATTTCGGCAAAGGTCTTTGATGTCCACATTGGAACGAAAATGGGATCAAAACCAAAACCGTTCTGACCCCTTGCCTTGAGCTGAATTATACCTTCGGTTGCAGATGAAAAATTAGCGCGCCATTTACCATTTACGCCGAAAGCGACTGAAGATCGAAAATCTGCTTTTCTTGTCTTCGCATCTTCCAGAAGTTTCAGAATCCCTTCAACGCCCAGTGTTTCAAACACGAATGAGCTGTAAGGACCTGGAAAGCCGTTTAGCTGATGTACGAATAGACCCGAATCTTCCACAAAAACTGGTTTATCAGTTTTCGAGACTATTAACGAAAGGGCAGAGGAAGCGATCTCGCCAAGATCCGGGTGCTGGATCTCCAGTTTCTGAAATTCACTTAATTTCTGAACTTCCACTCCAAATTGCGCGAGTGCTGCGCGTGCTTCTTCGACCTTGTGGTCATTTCCCGTCGCAAAGTAAAACTCAATCAACTTGAGCATACCTTCCTCTTAGTTCAATTTTTGCGATTTGTTTCTTCACTGCAGCTGTGTCCTTTTTTCCTGCAATATCCAAATAACCGTTCATAGCTTCTTCAAACTGAGAGTTCGCTTTTCGAGTGGATTCTGAGCTCTTTAGTGCCTGCTTTAGCAGATGAAGATCCTCGGCACGATCCTCGATTCTGTCTGAAAAAAACGAAAGCCCAAAGTCAATGAAGGCAACTCTCTCGCCTGATATGATCATGTTTTTTGTGGTTAAATCCCCGTGAATTATTCTGTTCAAATGCAATCTTGCAGTTTTTGACCCGACTTGTCTTAAGACATTCTCAGTATCTCCGCGAAAGTCTTTCAGGACGGTGCCTTGGATGTACTCCATGATTATTTCGCTGCTAATGGGATCGGCAAAGTGTACCTGAGGACAATCGACCCCGGCAAGCTTACAGGCATGTAAAATTTCAACTTCCTCTTTCGTCCTTCTCGATCTTATGGTTCGGTCCAGCAATTCTATTCGGTACGGTTTAGGCATCCTTGCTTTTCTTATTGCAGGCTTCCCATACCAATCGACCAGTTCGATTCTTGCTTCGGCTCCATCAATCGGAGAGAAATTCGCTGGTTCAGCCTCGATCATTTCTTATGCCACGGCTCGTTTTCTCTTAGATCCAGATCCAAGCTGGACCCGATCTATCCTCCAAGATTGTCTTACTAATGCCTTCTCTGCTCTAACAGTATATCCATTCTCGCGAAAAAGAAACCCTGCTGCCGCTATCTGCGCTCCGCAGTCGCCTGCGAATTGTCTCGGGATTACCGACAATCTCACGCCCCTTGAATCACACATCGTTTGGAGCATGCGGGAGAGCCTTTGATTTGCAGCAACGCCTCCCGTTACTAGCAGTTCTGATCTGTCAGTAAAGGAAAGCGCTCTTTCGGTTGCCTCGGTAAGCATTGCGAAGGCAGCCTCTTGAACTGAAAAACTCACCGCCTTTTTCGGCTGTCCAATCGCAACTGCATCCTTTGCTGCAGAAAGCAATCCGGAGTAAGACACATCGTTGCCCTTGATCGTGTACGGTAAATGGGGCATTTCTTTTTCATTAAATTTGAATTCGGAAGCAAGTACTTCGATCTTGGAGCCGGCTGGGGAGCTCAATCCAAAGTAACGCCCTAATTGATCCAATAGCTGACCGAGCGTCAGATCGAGCGTTTCGCCAAATATTTTCCACCCGTCCGGACTGTTTCCGGCAATTGCAGTATGTCCTCCTGAAATTAGAAGCACCAAAGGATCGTGAAGATCTCCGAGGAATTTTCCCAGTTCTATATGCCCGATCGCATGATTGACCGGAACGAGTTCTTTATCAAAATATGACGCGAGAGATCTCGCCGCAACTGCCCCTACTCTCAAGCAAGGGCCCAGTCCCGGTCCTGCGGAGTAAGCTATGAAATCAATATCAGAAATCTTCTTGCCCGCCGTTTCCAAAGATTGGCGAATAACGTCAGAACAGACTTCGACGTGATGTCTTGCAGCTTCCCTCGGATGAATCCCGGAGCCTTCGGGCGCTCTGTAGATATCCTTGGAGTCTGAAAGAATTTTGAATCCGGTCTCGGGCGAAAGCTCGCAAATTCCGGCACCAAAGGTGTGGGCAGTGCTCTCTATACCGAGACAGATCAAATTCGCGATTGGTCCTCACGGTTTGCGGGACTTGCGGTATAGATTCCCCAAGATTTCGATATAGGGTTTTACATCAATCAGAAAGTCATCAAATTTCGCTCTTTCAAATTTGGTCTGCGACTTGCCATTTTTCATTGTCTTTTTTTCAACGAGTACGATACCTGCGCTCCTTTCAGCATCGCTGCTAAGATCGGGAAAATAGATCAGAACGCCATAACCGATCTTTTCGCTTCCTTTTGTAAAGACCAAATTATAGTACATGTTCATAGTCTTCACAAACTGCTTCAGCTGTTTCTTTCTACTTTCAGACCTTTTCACGCTGTCAAATTCCTGCTTCGAAAGACGGTCCACGAGTTCTCTCAGCGAGCCGAGCTCGGTAACTTTCTTTGAATAGCCCTCCAATTCTATCGGCAGTTCGTACACCGAATGCATGATATCCTCCCACTGGTTGATCTGGGAAAATCTCTGATTCAATCGTAACTTTCCAGTTCTCGGATCCTCTTCCACTCCCATTTCTCTGCGGAGTTCTTCGTTAAGAATATCCTCAACCTTCAGTCCCTTCAGTTGGGACTTTCTGCTACTTGCGGACAATTCGGTACCTGCAATGCTGGGTTCTTCATGCAGATATGTATTTTTGGAAAGGGTGGTCTAAATTTCAACGTCCGGAACAATACCGAAGTGGTCGCCTTTTCAATGGATTTCTCATCTGTGACGGTAACTTTCTTCATACATTCAACTGAAGACGAAACCAGGTTGATGAGCCTGGTTGAAGAAAGATTAGGGCTTGAACCCGCAGAAATCTCGAAAGTGACTGTCGCTGGCTATTTCGGCAACGAGATTATCTCTGTCCGCTCACATATTATAGGTTCCAAGGCACAGGTAGCTGCAAACAGAATTGTTAGCCAACTTTCGAGTGTCGCTCGATCCTCGATACTCTCGGAGATCGAAAGATCTCTCGACGAACATGATTCGCTTTACTTGAGGCTGGATAGACAGAGTCTGCAGGATTCTTCTCTTTCAATTTCGGACGAGGAACCAATCAGAATAAAGTTGAAGCCAAAGAGCAGGTATGGTGGAAGAGTTTCCATGAAGGAACAGTATGAGGAGTTGATTAGGTGAGACAAAAGAAGAGGTACGTTCTCCTCAAAGAATATCCGCAAGACATGCCTGAAAACTCCAAGTTTCTGTTTCAAAATTCTTTGGGATTCGTGATCAAGACGGATCTAAAGGGTGCGGAAAATCTCCGAAGTCGAGCGTTGTTGATATCAGGCTCTATCTGGAAACTGAAAGATCATCCAAAAGTCCTTTATCCAAGACCAACGAGAGGGAAAAACGGGATGAAGTGAATCGCCGTCCCAGACTGATCCCGGACTAGATATAAGCTCCTCTGGGAAAATGAAGAACTCGCGACGATACTGACCAGACATTTCCCATCTTCTAGAGAAAAATGAGAATTGTTCCGATAATTCTATTCTCTTAATCACGACCCACCGTTTTTTTTGCGAGCTCTGTGGTCATCTTTAAATCGGCTTTTCAGCCCGTGCCTTTCTTGACGTCCTTTTTGGCGGTTCTTGAGAAGGGTAGACTGCAGGAAATAGTGTCCGGATTTTCCGGAAAGTCAGTTCTTGTCGTCGGCGATTTGATGGTCGATAGGTATCAATCGATTGTCGCCCGAAAGATTTCTCGCGAAGCTCCGGTTCCGGTTGGCGATCTACAGGGTGAGCGGCTCAGTCTCGGTGGAGCTGGAAACTTGGCTAATAATATCCTGGCGCTGGGAGGACAGGCCAGAGTTCTAGGATTTGTAGGGGAGGACACTCAGGGAGAGTGGATTCGAAAAGCCTTGTCCGACTCTGGGGTCGATGTCTCTGGAATTGAATCATTCAAAAGACCAACGACGTTAAAGACGAGATACATTGTCAACGGATTCCAGGTCTTGAGGGTTGACCGGGAAGTTAGATCGGACATTGACTTTGAACTGAGCGATCGCCTGTTGAAACACGCCGACGATTTTGTCTCGAAATCTGACATCATCGCAATCGCTGATTACGACAAGGGATCTGTGACTTCTTATCTCATCGACCAGCTTGTCGAAAAAGCAAAGAAATTAGGAAAAAGAATAATCGCTCAACCGAAGGTCAAACATTACCTAGATTTTAGACATATTGATTACGTAAAATCAAACGAAAGAGAAGCAAGCATTGCAACAGGCATATCAGTTTTGAACGAGACGGGCCTCAGGAACATTGCAACGAATCTGACTACCCGCTTGAGCTGCCGCGCAATAGTACTTACAAGATCGGAAAGAGGCATTACGGTATTTGAACAAAACATGATGACTACTATTCCTCCCATGCTCCCTCCAAGCGAATTCTCGAGGCCGGTGGGAGTACGGGATGCAATGACATCGGTTCTTGCTTTGTCGATCGGATCGGGCGCGAACGCGATCGAAGGTGCCGCCTTGAGCAATCTGGCCGCAGCTATTCGCGGCGAAAGGGAAGGTACGATCGTTGTGAGCTCCAAGGACATTATTCAGAATTTGGACAAAGCCGAGAAAGTTCTTGATCGGATTACCCAAGTACCTGTGAGACGCTAGCTTCAAAAGCGAAGAGACCAGCGGCTTTACTCTGTGGTGGACTTGTTGCAGATTGGCGAGGATGAGGACTCGATCAGACGGCTTGAGGAAATCTCAAGCAACACGAGGAAGCTCATTCTTCAGACGCTGGCAGAAGCAAAGTCAGGGCATCCAGGTGGTTCTCTTTCCGCGGTCGAACTGGTAGTCGCTCTGTACTATAGCGTCATGAGGCACGACCCCAAGAATCCTAAATGGCCCGATAGGGACAGATTCATTTTGTCCAAGGGACATGCAGCTCCTCTCCTTTACTCTGTTTTAGCGCAACAGGGTTATTTTCCAATTGAGCAGCTAAAAACGTTGCGAAAAATCAACAGCATGCTACAGGGTCATCCGGATACAAAAAAGACTCCCGGAGTCGAAATGTGCGCCGGTTCGGAGGGAGTGGGATTATCGGTTGCAATCGGCGAAGCGCTTGCTGCCCGCATAGACAAGAAGGATTACAGGGTCTACGTGATGATGGGCGACGGAGAAATGGAAGAAGGGCAGATCTGGGAGGCAGCAATGTGCGCATCAAAATATGGTCTCGATAATATTACAGCTATAGTTGATCGCAATGGCATCCAGCAGGACGGTTTGACCGAGCAGATCATGCCGATCGAACCCCTCAATTCGAAATGGAAAGCTTTCAACTGGAACGTCATCGAAGTAGACGGGTACGATTTCAAACAGATCCTGGGCGCGTTTGAAAAAGCAAAACAGGTCCGAAACCGGCCGACGATAATAATTGCTCACACAACCAAAGGCAAGGGCGTTGAGTTCATGGAGTGGTCTCCGGAGTACCACGGAAAGGTCCCAGATTCAGCAACGGTTGACAAGATCATCAAAGAAATGAAATAACCATGGTGGTCAAGATAGCGCCATCGATAGCTGCTGCAGATCAAGGGAAAATCGCAGAAGCTGCTTCCCGTCTTGATCATTGGGGAGCGGATTGGATTCACGTCGATATAATGGATGGAATGTTCGCTCCAAATCTAACATTCGGGCCATCGATCGTGAAAGCGATCAGAAGGGCCTCGAAACTTCCGCTTGACTGTCACCTGATGGTCAGCAACCCCGAGGTTTTGCTCGAAAGATTTCTCGAGGCTGGCGGGGATATTATCACAATTCATGCTGAAACAGTAACTCCGGAATCTCTGCGAAGGATGGAAAAAACGATCAAAATGTACGACGCCAGACTTGGAATAGCTTTCAAACCGGCAACTTCATTGAATGCGATGGATGTTTCTTCAAGCGAAATTTCCCTAATCACGGTTATGACAGTTAATCCGGGATTTTCCGGCCAGAAATTCATGCCCGAAGTATTACCAAAGATAATGGAAGCTCGGAAAATGTTTCCCGATTCAAAGGCAACTGAGATCGAGGTAGATGGAGGAGTGGACAAAACAAATGCGAAATCAATCGTGGAAAATGGTGCGAGTGTTCTGGTCACCGGGAATTCAGTGTTCGGGCAGAGTAACCCCGAATCTGCCTTGAAAGAACTGAAGATGCTGACCTCTGATTGAGAGGGAATTTGGGATAAAATATGCAAGAAATCTTTGAGAGAATAGAGAAACCAAAGTCAGGCTCGATGAGAGAGTCTTTCGGCGAAACACTGACAAAACTTGGTGGCATCAATAAGCAAATTGTGGTCGTCGGTGCGGACACTACCGGATCAATAAAGACATCGATTTTCGGGCAGAAATTTCCGGAGAGATTTTTCAACGTTGGAATCGCGGAGCAGAATATGATCTCCGTCGCTGCGGGGCTTGCGATGGCGGGAAAAGTAGCGTTTGCAAGCACTTACGCGGTGTTCGCGCCTGGAAAGTGCGTTGATCAAATGAGAAACGCAATCGCTTATCCGGAGATCGATGTAAAACTAGTTTCATCTCATGCGGGCATCAGTGTTGGTCCCGATGGCGCTTCACATCAAGAACTAGAGGACATTGCGACAATGAGGGCGATTCCTCACATGAAAGTCATGGTACCATCTGACTCTATTTCAACGGCGAAGATAATCGAGATTGCCTCCAGAACTCAGGGACCTTTTTACGTGCGAATCGCGCGCCCTAATTGCCCCACGGTTTACTCCGACAAGGAAGCGGACCGCATGAGTCCTGGCGGTTCGACGGTTTTTGCTGAGGGCACCGATGCCACCATCTTTGCCTGCGGCCTGATGCTTTACGAATCTCTAGTAGCTGCCAAAAAACTGGCATCAGAAAATGGTCTCTCTGTCGGAGTTGTAGATCTTTACTCAATCAAACCGCTGGACGTTAACAACATTGTCAAGTACGCGAAATCCACCGGATACGTCGTAACCGCCGAAGAGCACAACATAATCGGAGGATTGGGTGGAGCCGTGGCGGAAGCCCTGTCTGAAAACGCGCCTACGCCAATGAAACGGGTAGGAACTCTTGACACGTTCGGTGAATCCGGCGAGGACAAAGACCTGATGGTGAAGTACGGACTAACCGCAAACAACATAGCTAATAAGGTCCTTGCGGTACGGTCACTTTTGCGAAAGTGAGGCTAAATCTTGAAGATATTCCTGGACTCTGCAAACCTAGAACAGATCAAGAAGTACTACGACATTGGTCTGGTCGACGGCATAACCACCAATCCCACTTTATTTTCCAAGGAAGGTGGAGATCCTCAGCACATCATGGGCGAAATTGTTCGACTAGTTCACGGTCCCGTTAGCCTGGAAGTAATTAGCACAGAGTACGAGGGGATGATGGATGAAGGTCGCAAGCTTTCCCGTTACGGCAAGAATGTAGTAGTGAAGGTTCCTATGACTGCGGACGGTCTAAAAGCTGTCAGGCAGCTCAGGAACGAGGGAATCAAAACAAATGTGACGCTAATTTTCTCCCCGAACCAAGCACTGCTAGCGGCGAAGGCCGGGGCGAGCTATGTAAGTCCATTCATTGGGCGCCTGGACGATATCGGCGAAATCGGCATGGACGTGATTCGCGATATTGTCCAGATCTTCAAGAATTACAATTTTGAGGCAGAAGTCCTTGTTGCGAGTGTTCGCCACCCGCTTCATGTTATCGATGCTGCAAAGATAGGGGCACACGTGGTAACTCTCCCGCCAGATGTTCTGGGGAAAATGATCACGCATCCGCTTACAGACATTGGTCTTGCGAGATTTCTTGATGACTGGAAAAAACTAAAACAAACGAACCCGAAAATTACTCTTACAAACTAAACTTGGAAAGCGCCTAAAATGAACAACTATTGCGATAATGAAAAGAAGGTAACCTCATTCATACTGCGCCGGAGCAACGAGGGGACAGTATGGGAGTGCGAGTCATGCCACTTCGTCGTGCATGACCTGTCGAAGTACAAGGATAACTACAATAATTTGCCCGCTCCAGAAGAAAAGGCAAAACAGCCGCACTTTCTCTAGGCGGTTTGCTCGCCTAAGGTAAGCTCAAGATTCTCATTAAGATAATTGTCCAAGTTGTAGATCCGGTGGTACTTGTCCCCTTTGTTTTCCATAGAGTAATCTTTTGAGACTACAATCGGATCTGACTTTTCAACGCATTCATGTTGAATCTGATCGCCGGCGTGCAAGTTGAAAACATCAAACTTTGGATCCTCTTCAGCGTAGCAGGCGAAAACAATCCATCTAGTTGTATCGCTGTCCAGAACGGGGAAGCCTGCTTCTGCAGATAAATTGTTCAACCCTTGCACTCTTAGTTCTGTGCCCTTTACGTGGCAGATGGAGCACCTCCACACATCGACAACTCCGACCGCCTCAAGGCCTCGGAAAAGATTTACGGCCGCGTAATATCGAAATTCGTGCTCATGGGGTCCAGCTTCAATGGGCATTGTCAATTTCTTTCTTCACAACCGGACACGATTTCTCAGGCAGTCTCCATAAGTTTTGCGAACTTCATTACGTAGATATCGTAACTATCTTCGCCAGACGCACACTCTTTGCAAATCGTGTCAGATTCTGAAAGTGATTCATCCAGAGGTTTGTCGCAGATAAAGCACGATCTAGCTAGCTCGACCTGCTCGTCCAGTGCGGTTGAAAGTACGGATAGAGCTCTTGGAACGTTAGTCTCCGATGTGAAACAAAAACCCAGCCGGGTGTCGCGCTTTACTTTTGCTTTCATCAAGTCGACGTAGACTTCCTTGCCGACCCAGGGGAGTTGAAACCAAGAATTGAGAACTATTTTCAAAGTTCGACCTACTTTTTGACTGTAAGTTTCGTTAGTACTCTTCTTTCGCTGTCACCAAAATTATTTCTTTCGAGAAAGTGGTCCATCGCGGCGGGCCGGTACTTGAAGTAAAATGCAAAGAACGGAAGATAAAACGAGGCAATGTCGCTCTTGCCCACATGGTATTCATCCGAAAGCGAGACAGACATTTGTTTCAACACCTTGCCATCATTCCATATTGCAAGCCTGAGATTCCAGGGAATGCTCGAGTCTGTTCGGGAAATCTTCTTTGAGACTATTGCCCCGGCGAGGAAGCGATCAAAGTAACGCAAGAGCCTCCATGACTGTCTCTTCTGAATCCTTCCCAAAATCAGATCCGCCTGTGCAACCATTTCTAACGAGTCTGCTCGGGATTCGAGTGGTAAATTCTTGGCGGAGACGACCGAATCATAAATTGCCCTTATTTTCTCGTACGGTTGAGCGTCGAATTGGCGGAGCAGAGTTAGCGTTTCCGACATTGACCCTGCCTTCAACACGGCGTCCAATGCTGCGGTATCGCTCATGAATTGATGATCGGTTGCAGATCCTGCGATTATCTTCCCCGAAATTGTCTGAAGGGTTGTTATCGCCTGCCGAACGTCTCCTCTTGAATTCCTAGCAACCCTCTCGAGCAAACTATCGGGAATGTCCAGGTCTTCTTTCGAAACTATAGCGCGAAGATAAATTGTGAGGACATCGACCGGAACGGGATTAAACCTGATGACGAGTGATTTTTGCTCAATTTTCTTCAACTTCTGCGTGTCTTCCAAGTTTGCAGCCATTGCTACTGGCATTGTTGCATTTTCTATGAAATCCAGCACGAAATCCATGCCTGCGTAATCGGACCTGCCAGAGATGCCGTCGATCTCGTCGAGAAATATGAGGAGTTTTTCTTTGCCGAAGAGTGAAGCATTTTCAAGGGTAGGTAACAGGGCTTCGCGAAGCCGGTCCCTTGTCCGGACATCGCTCGCGTTGTATTCAAGGATGGTGTACCCTAGCTCAGAGGCTACAGCGTAAACAGTGGTAGATTTTCCGACTCCTGGCGGACCAGTAAGAAGTAGAGGCTTCGATCCAGTCTTCCACTTCTTCAGCCACTTGAAAGCTTCCAGTCGAGCCTCCTCGTTTCCGACAAGTTGCGAAAGCTTTTTCGGCCGAAGTTTTTCTGACAGCAAGAAATTACGACTCTTTGTCGAACGACAGCGAATATTATGGTTCTGGTTAAACCAGCAGCCCGGATATCAGATAAATTATCAAACCAAGCATCATCCCCCCGAGTGCCATGGTCTTTAGTCGATGGCTCTCTTCGTCTTTTTTTAATTGCAAAACCTTGATTGCCAAGTAAATGAATACAACATCCGGGATCAGGATCAGACCAGAGTAAATCCAGAAAGCATTCCCAAGCAGTTTCAAGATGATCGGAAACGCGCTTGTTATGACCGCGAGAATAAAGAAAGTCGCGGCGACTTGCTTTGCAGCTCCTGTCCCATGCGTAACGGCGACAGTTTTCACATTTCGGATCTTGTCCCCCTCTACGTCTGAAACGCCCTTCAGAACTTCCCGCCCCATCCCCGCAAGAAATGATGTTAACGCAAGGATGTATGCAAGGTTGATGTGATAATTGCCGAGGGAAACCGATCCGAAAATGTACGGAATCGCGAGTGAAAGAGCAACGAGCGAGTTACCAAAAAATCCAGTTTTCTTCCCGTGAAAATTGTAGTACCATCCAATTAGAGCGAAAAGTGTCGCGATGCCAAATGTTGCGAGTCCAAGTCCAGCTGAAGCTCCCAGCCCACAAACGAGCAGAACAATCGAGAATATCTTGGCTTGCCTGATAGAAACTGCGCCTGAAGGAATCGGCCTGTCGGGCTGATTGACCCTGTCAACATTGACGTCGTAGATGTCATTTGAAACCATGGAGAAAGACGAAATGAAAAATCCCGTCAGAAATCCTAGAAGCGATCTTAGCGCGAAGATATCGTGATAATTGTTGGATGTAACTGCAATACCGACGATTACTGCGAATCCGACTAGTACAGAGTTGGCGGGTCTGATCAAAGAAAGAAATGAGGAAGCCTGCCCCTTCTTTCTATCGACTCTCTCCTGATTTTTCATCTCTACTTACTGGGGTGACCCTAGTCGGCCATTGTAAGAGCCGCATTAAAGTAGATTCCGGGAAAGTAAAGCGGTTACTCTTTTTCTTCGGAAGAGGGTTCCTTTCGTTTAGGAACCAATCGGTCGAACTGCTTTTCGGCCTCTTCAATGTCCTTGTAGGTATCTATCGAACGCCAGTTGACGTCGTCGTACTTTGTTACCCTGAGCTTGCCATCACGAGCGAGTTCAGGCATTGTGTTTGCTTCAATGTTCCCGACGTCAGGAAGAAGATCAATTATCTTCGACGACAGACAGTAAACTCCTGCATTAATCCAGTAATCGCGGAGTACGGGTTTTTCACGAAAGCCCCTGGCGAGTCCGTTTTCAATGTTAATGATACCGTAAGGACTGTTAAGCGGAACAGCAGCTATCGACCCCATACAACCAGAATCGACGTCATCGGCTAATTTCCAGGGATCAAGATCCGTCAGGATGTCTCCGTTCATCGCAAAGAACTTGTCACCACTCAGAAGAGAAGCCGCATTCTTCAATGCTCCGCCAGTACCAAGGGGATCTTCCTCAACTGAATATCCCACTTTAACACCGAACCTTTTTCCACTGCCAATGTGCTTCAAAACAGATTCCCGGAGATAACCGACGCAGATGACAAGCTCGTTGATTCCGTGTTTGTGTAGCCAGTCTATTTGCCACTCCAAAATAGGCACACCGAGGACCTCGATCATCGGCTTTGGTCTGTCGTTAGTAAGCGGTTTTAGTCGCTTCCCGAAACCACCAGCGAGAATAACAGCTTTCATATTGAAATTCTTAGCCCAGCAAACCCCATCTTCGAGATTATGGGAATTTAAGAGATCAGTATTTCGGATACGTAGTAGCTATAGCGGCTTTATCGGTCTCCACTTGGCTACCTTGTAATAGATAACTTCGCCCCGTCTCTCGACGACGGCAATGACCGCCTCCTTTCCCATCGTTGACATTTCTTCCACATGTTTTTTCAGTTCAGCGAGGCTCATAGTCTTGCCTTCATTCAATCCGAATACTATGTATTTGGCAGCCTTGTTGCCGAAATCCCCTCGATCGTACACCCTGAAGTCAATTGGAAATCCAAAACCCTCGCGAACAACGTAGCCCCGGCTTCTTAGATCCCTGAATATCAGAAATCTGGTCCATGCGTTATCATCCCTCTTTAAC
>Ga0207060_10317_pt1 | contig 14343 bp, 8 predicted proteins | sample Alteio_BWMinCont_30_FD_153270 | JGI IMG/M metagenome (GOLD analysis project Ga0207060, IMG submission 153270) | Enriched cells from forest soil in Barre Woods Harvard Forest LTER site, Petersham, Massachusetts, United States -... | ecosystem: Environmental > Terrestrial > Soil > Temperate forest >...
TCATACGGCGCGGGATCGTGAAACTTTGGCATACCCAGGAGTTTCTCGCCATGTGGTCCCGTCTGGGGCGGCTGAGCGGCCGGGGACTCCAGCGCTGGCGGCACGGACTGGGCGGTGAGTGCTGCCGGAAGAGCTAGTGAAAAAACACCCAAAGTAGCGGTCCGGAAAAGTAAATGACGAACGAAGCGCGCATAGGGGTCAGACGATGTGGACATGGAGTTGGGGCCTTCCGATCGACTCAATTCAGAACAATAGGAGTTTAGCGGGAGCGCGAAACTTTTGGCGACACCTTCTAAATGCTGTACATCCTGCTTTTGAGTTTGGCTGGTGTTCAGATGAGGGTAGCAATCGCCGCGACGGCGAGTAGAAGGCAGGGGACAGCGACCAAGTCGACCGGGGCGTGTGCGCCGATGCTTTTCTCAAATTCGAGCGCACTCTTTGACCATACGATACAGAGACGAACTATTATTACGGGACAACAAAAATGCAGGAGGCAACCGAGAGCATGAATGTATATCCCACAGATCCCTTCCGCATTTTGAACGCTCGACCTCTCTCGATTGTATGTGCCGCATGCGCAGTTTTCGTCACCTTACTCACCGCTGCTTGCCTTATCGAGGCAGATGCTCAACCAGCCAACAAGAAGATTCCGGGCGAAGACTGGATCCAGATCTTTAACGGGAAGGACCTTTCAGGATGGACTCCTGTCGGCGCCGAAAGCTGGACCGTCGAAGAGGACGGCGTGCTGCACGGCAAAGGGCTCACCAAGGCCTATGGCTATCTTGAGACCGACAAGGACTACAAGGACTTCCAGTTGTCGTTGCGCTTCAAGTGTGTTGGCGACGGGAACAGCGGCGTCTTCTTTCATACGGCTTTCAAGCCGAACTCCGTCGATACCACCCAGGGCATGCAGTTTGAGATTGACTGCACGATGATGCATCACACGGCGGGCGTCTATGCGGAAGACAGCCGCGGATGGGTGGTGTGGCCGGCGCCCGAAAATGAAGGCGTGGTGCGTCAAGGGGAGTGGAACGACTACGTTCTTGAGGTGTTCGGAAACCGCTACCGTTCGCGGCTCAATGGCGTTGAGATGGTAGATTTCACCGATCCCAAGCCGGGCGCTCCCGACGGACGCATTGCTCTGCAATTACATGCCGGCGGCGAAGGAAACATGCAGTTTAAGGACATCTGGATTCGAGACATGTCAAAGCGGTGAGAAAGCTGTAGTTCCGTCTTGAATATCTTCTTTTCTAGATTTGCTGGCCGATCGAAGGCTCTCGTTCGCCTGACGAAAACTAGTCCAAGAAGTAGGTGCTTATGGCTCTTGGATGACAGGCGATGTACGGCCTGTGTACCCTAATATATAGTGTAAATTTGATTTCTGGTGGGCCCACCAGAAATCGAACCTGGAACCAAAGCGTTATGAGCACTCTGCTCTAACCCATTGAGCTATGGGCCCTTATTTGACTTCGGCACCGCGTTGCCGAAGTTTAGTGTAATGGACCGTAGTCAACCGTAATTGAGCGTAATTTAGGGATTATGAGTCTGCGCGCGTCGCTGTAAGTCTATGATAACGCAGGAAATGCGAGCGTAATTATGCGTAACCCTAAGTAATTGATCGACCGTAATTTAGAGCAACTTTCCTAAGTCTATCTAAGCTGAGGAGTGTACCGTCACTGTACCTTCAGACGCGTATTCTCCGCGCGTGCTCGATAGCAGAACCTCTTAGCTTCTCACCGACAACCTGCCCTGGGTAAGATTTTGTGTTGCGTCGTGAATGCAAATTCAATAGCTTGGTCCCCTCTCGAAATTCAAAGAGTCGGTCGGACAATCTGTTATATCGAGGAAGGGGGGCTCGGGTCCCTTCTTCCGACCAAACGTCGTTAGGAAAGCGAGAATATCGTGAATCTGCTCCGCTCCAGGCCAGCCGCCGCTGCCTGCAGTATTGCTCTGCTATTCGTTTCGGTCGTACTCGCGCAGGAACAGGGTGGCGACAAGGTTGATCTGGCCGCTTTGACCCAGATCAAGAATGAAGCCTTCCAGCACTCGCAGGTCATGGAAAACCTCTTCTACATCTCCGAGGTCTACGGACCACGCGTCAACAACAGTCGCAATCATCGAGCAGCTGCCGAGTGGGCCATACAGCAGATGCAGAGGTGGGGGCTGCAGAACGTGCACTTGGAAAAATGGGGGCCATTCGGCGATGGGTGGCAGATTAAGAAGTTCTACGGCGCACTGGAATCACCTGCCTATGCCGCGCTGATTGGCTTTCCCCTGGCATGGACACCGGGCACCAATGGGCCGGTAACGGCTGAGGCTGTACTGGCGCCGCTGCACTCGGAGGCAGATTTTGCCCAATACAAAGGCAAGCTTAAGGGCAAGATCGTCCTCATCTTCGACCCACGCGAACTGACGCTGCATGCCGAGTCGGAAGCGCATCGCCTCACCGATGAGGAGATTGAGGCACGCACGAAAACGCCGGACCCTTCCCACACCGGCTTTGGCGGCGGTGGTCGGCCGGGAGCACCAGCGCCTCGGCCGGGTGAGTACACTCCTCAGTCGCTTTCCACGGCGGCGCCCACTGGTCGCGTTCTGCGTAACCAGGTCAACGCCTTCCTTAAGGAAGAGGGTGTGGCTGTGGCTCTCACACCGGGTTACAACGGCGACGGTGGCACAATCTTTGCATCCTACGGTGGATCGCAGGATCCCAAGGATCCAGTCGGGCCGCCGATGGCTGCCATTACGCCAGAGCAGTACAACCGCATTTGCCGCCTGCTCCAGCACGGCATCACGCCCAGGCTGACCTTCGACATCGAGACCGAATACCAGAAGGATGACCTGATGGGCTTCAACGTGATCGGGGAGATTCCCGGCACTACTAAGGCCGACGAAGTGGTGATGGTGGGCGGCCATTTCGATAGCTGGCAGGGCGGAACGGGAGCAACCGACAATGGCACAGGCTCGGCTGTAGCCATGGAGGCCGTGCGCATTCTGGCCACGCTCCACAAGCCGATGGCTCGCACTGTCCGTGTAGCCTTATGGGGCGGTGAAGAAGAGGGACTGTACGGTTCGCTGGCCTATGTGCAACAGCACTTCGCCCCGCGCGACACGATGAAGAAGTCTCCGGAGTACGACAAGCTGGATGTGTACTTCAATGACGACTCGGGCTCAGGCAAGTTCCGCGCTGTATCAGCGCTGGGGGATGCGCAGCTCGCTGCGATCTTCCAGTCGTGGATTGCTCCCATTAAAGATCTGGGTATCGAGGCTGTCATAGGCCAGACCGCCGGCCCCACGTCGCAACCTGGCGGCACGGACTCCACCAGCTTCTCGTGGATCGGCCTGGACGGCATCGGTTTTATGCAGGATCCGCTTGAGTACGGCACGCGTACTCACCACTCCAACATGGATCTGTATGACCGTGTGCAGAAGGGCGATGTAATGCAGGGAGCCATGATCGAAGCATGGTTTGCTTACAACGCGGCCACGCGCGGGGAGATGCTACCCCGCATCGAAACACCGGCTCCATCGGCGAAGTAACGGAACAGAATAGCAGTGGGAAGGTGCCGAGGTTCCGACGTTTGGCGCTTGCCATTGCGCTACGTTGTTCAAGGCTTGCGCTCCATCCCGTGACCGCGCGGTTACCACAGTGCCGGTACCCACCTTCGAAGGTCTTGAGCGGAGTGCGGATTTGCGCAAGCTCCGATTCACGCTCACCGAGCTTGGTGGCAAGTTGCTGGCGCTTGCCGAGGTTCTTGCGAAAAGCAATTCAGTCGTTCCGGGAGTGAATTGCTGAGAAAGTAAACAAGTTCCCGCGCGTATCAAATTCGAGGCTTTGCGGATACTTACTGATCTCGATCGGGAGTGTCGGATCTATGTCGGCAGCAAGACGTTCCGACACCAAGATGTGGTCCAGACTAAGTGTGTTTTCTATTCGTGCAATTTTCAGATCTCTTGTGGATGTGAACGCTAGAGAACTTATGGCATGGCTGATTGCTTCGCGGTCGGTGTCGAAATACATTGGAATTTTAGCGGTCGGCAGACCGAGCGAAGTTAGCACATTTGTGTACATGTAATCGCGATTGATGGCATGTACGAGTCGCGTCGTGGTGAAATCTGCAAGCCCGATCCCGATAGCATTTCCGCTGGTTGCCTGCGTCAGGTCCCGGACGAAGATCCTGCTGATGTGCGTTTGCGTGATGTGCTGCGGCTGAAGAGAGGAGATATATCCGAAGACTCCCCTGCCTATAACGTTCGTGTCCATTCCGCTCCCACTTATCTCCTTGCCAATCTCATCGACGATGAGAAGGTCAATCGTTGGGAAGGGCAAGCGAGGGAGCAGCTCCCGGGATTTTGCGAACAAAGCATCCTCCTCCTCGAGAATCTCATCACCGCGGATTACACGCACATCGTGAGTCTGATGATGTTGATCTTCCAGGATGGCGACTGCAAAGAGAACGGGGACCTTGCCCAGGATGATTTTTGCGGTCTCACGGATGACGGACTCGTGCCCCAGTTGGCTTGCCGCGCGGTGAGCATTGCTCGCACCAACATGTTTACCGAATCCAATGACAAGCATCTTCTGGATGCCGCTACCGAGGTTTCCAACAAAGTCAGTGTGCGGTTTGATCCTATTGATGAGAACGACAGCGTCTGCTTTCAATGCTGCGCTGCTAAAGACTACGGGATAACCGTCACCAAATTGTCCGATCTGTTCGGCATCCATGCTGGTCTCAAAGTGCGCATGAGTTGATTCGGGCGTAATGCCGAACTCAGCAAGGATATGCTCTTGACCGGATGGCGTGGCTCCGCCATGGCTCCCCATAGCCGGCACAATGAAAGGCTCTGCTCCCGAAGCACGAATGCGGTTGAGAACAGCGGTCACAATCTCAACAAGGTTCGCGATTCCACGGCTTCCAATTCCAACCGCGACCCGCATGCCCGGTTTGAGTTCCGATGTAAGAGACTTGCGTTCCAGTCCTTCCCGGAGCAGGGTGTCGAATTCGAGTTGCCGTGAGGAGGGAAACCGTTGGTAAAGATGAAACATTTGCGGCAAGGTCTGGGACATGGCGACAATGATAATGCAGATTTCTAAACATTGAAGAGATTGCCGATAGAGCTGCGTTCTCATCAGTCTCGATGATTGGGAATCGGTCCGATGCGTCGACCGCGTGTGGGAGAAGTATTGCTGGGCGCGAGCTCTTTAACTTTTCTCAATGGATCAATATGTCTATGACAATTGTTCCAGCTTCATGACAATCGCATCGGTGTCGTACACGCAGCCACTCCAGACGCCACCACTTGCCTGCACCATCGCAGCCCACAACCGTGTATCAACCGGGAGGTCGGGGTGCGGCCTGAGATCTGGGCGTGGGGCGCGCTGCTCCAGGACGCGATCCGCTTCGTTGAAATTAAACGTACACTCGGCATCACAGACAAGGTTGACTTTGCCGACTAGATTGAGCCGATCGATCATGATCTCGATCTCGTCTCCTTCGCGCACTTTGCCGATCGGGCCACCTGCCAGCGCCTCCGGTGAGATATGCCCGATGCACGCCCCGGTCGATACTCCGCTGAACCGAGCATCGGTCAATACTGCAACGTGTTTGCAGTGTGGAAGAGCCTTTAGGGCAGATGTGACCTGATAGATCTCCTGCATGCCTGCGCCTTTGGGTCCGCCGCAGATCAGAACAATCACATCGCCATGTCCGATGTTTCCATTCTTGATTGCCTCGACCGCATCTGCTTCGGTGATGAATACTCTAGCTGGTCCGCGATGACGGTAGACTTGGTTCTCGTCCACAAGTGACGGATCGATTGCCGTACTCTTGATGACCGAGCCTTCCGGTGCGAGATTTCCTGTGGGAAAGCAGACCGTCGAAGTCAGCCCGCGGGCCCGGGCTCGGTCAGGGTCCATGATGACGTCCTCAGGGTCGATGTCATTGAGTTCTCGTAGACGGTTGCGAACATCGTTCCTACGTTCGCTCTGCTGCCACCAGTCCAGACATACATCAAGCGTCTCTCCGGACACAGTCCGAACGCTGGTATCCAGGAGCCCAGCGTCGCGCAGATGCAGCATCACTTCCGGAACTCCCCCAGCGAGAAATACCTGTACGGTGGCAAACCCTTGCGGTCCGTTTGGCAGGGCATCTACGAGGCGCGGAATCTCGCGGTTCACGGCTTCCCATTCATTCACTGTCGGCCGTTTCAGTCCAGCGGAAAAGGCTATGGCAGGTACGTGAATCAATAAATTCGTTGAGCCACCAAATGCCGCGTGCAACACCATCGCATTCCGCAGTGCGCCGTCTGTCAATACATCCTTCGCACCCATACCCATCTGTTCCAGCCGCCGTAATGTGCGCGCGGAACGTTTTGCCGCATCAAGCCAGATCGGCTGACCGGAGGGAGCGAGGGCTGTGTGCGGAAGCGATAAACCAAGTGCTTCGCCGATGACTTGGGAAGTAGCTGCCGTGCCGAGAAACTGGCAACCTCCTCCGGGGCTTGCACAGGCGCGGCAGCCAACCTCCGCAGCGTATTCCAATGTGATCTGCTGTTGCGCAAACCGTGCGCCGATTGTCTGTACCTTGCCCGCGTCCTCGCCAGACTCGGGCAGAAGCGTGACTCCACCCGGCACCAGCACGGCGGGAAGCGGACCGGCTGATGCAAGTGCCATCATCATGGCGGGCAGACCCTTGTCGCAGGTTGCCACACCCAGCACGCCTTTGCCCGTCGGTAACGACCGCATGAGCCTGCGCAGCACCATTGCTGCATCGTTGCGAAACGGCAAGGAATCCATCATGCCCGTCGTACCTTGTGTTCGTCCATCACAGGGATCAGTGCACGTTGCTGCGAATGGTACCGCACGAAGCGACTTCAACTCGCGGGCAGCTTCGGCTACGAGTAGCCCTACTTCCCAATGTCCAGTGTGTAGGCCGAGAGCGATTGGCCGCCCATCTTCTGACCGCAGCCCACCATGCGTGCTAAGGATGAGAAACTCGGGGTCAAGCAGTCGGCTAGGTTCCCAACCCATACCTGCATTCTGCGACAGGCCGAATAGATTTCCCGATGGCTGAGTCAGCAGCATTTCTGCAGACAGCGGCAATATACCAGCCGGGCCGGTTGCGTGAGTTGTCACTTCGTGCCAGGAGGTCGACGATTCTAATATCGACTCAATCGCAATATCGCTCTGCCCAGAGCGGGCGGCACTGCTATTCATCAGTTTGGGCCGATGAACGATTTCTCTTTGTTCTGCCCTCTGTGACTGCGGCCTGTGCTTCGGATCATATGTCATGCGGTATCCAATTCTTGTGAGCCGTGGACTCGAACCGTGCTCGCCCCTGAGATGTTATGCCCTCGCAATCTGGGTATAACCTACCAAATCTCTTCACTTCGCCGAACGGAACTTTCAATAAGTGAGTAAATCTGCTGAAACTTACAGTGTTCTCCAAACTCCTGGCGGATCACCAGCTAACTAGCAATACTCCTACCGACTGGCCATCCCGATGTTGCTGTCTTAGTTCTCAAAGAAAGCGATCTTGGGAAACTACCAAAGAGTTGTGCCGCTGTCTCCCTATGCCTGTAGTGTTTACTAATCTCGATAGTGGGAAGACTCCATAGGGCCGTGTAGTCGGCATCTCTGACACATGCCGACTAGAGGTGGCATCACCCCGCAACGAAAACCACTTGTACGAGAAGACGTTTTACGTCCATCTGGATTGGATTTGTAAACACTGGGCCTCTTACCAAGACCTCAAATCATCACTCCACCCGCGGCTTGGCTCGCCGAGACTTCAAATCGTCAATTCGGATCCTTCGTCGAACTCGCCCATAGGTCGTTGTTGCGGTCGGAAGATCCCGAGCCTCTTCATCTTGTAAACCAATGTTGTGCGCTTAAGCCCAAGAAGAACGGCTGCTCCTTGCGGTCCCCCAATGATTCCTCCAGTAGCTCGCAGAGTCTCCAAAATCAAGGCTGCTTCGCGATCGCGCAGTGTATTTCGTGAAGCAATTGCGGGCTTTGTATTCGCGTGTAATGTCGAAAAGGGATATAGCCCGTCGGCCTCCAACGTTGTCAGACGTGCATCGATTTCAGGCGAGGTAGTCGCACATCGAGACCGGTCAACTTCTATGTTGAAATAAACTGTTGCGATGGGCCACCGGAACAAAGGGCGCGGGTGTGGCTAACGGATTTGGAGTCGCTCCCATGCCTGTAGCGTAACCCAACAGCCACCAAAACAGCCACCAACGAAAACGGCCTCTCGCTTGGGAGAGGCCGTTTTGCGTATAAACCTCTTAGAATCTGTGGTGCCGGGAGGGGGGGGGTCGAACCCCCACGACCTTGCGGTCGGCGGATTTTGAGTCCGCATCTGGCTCTCCTTAAGTCTCGCGTTCTATTTGTTTACAGATACTTATACACAGCAGAGGGAGAGGCTTCGTGAAGTTCGGTGAGATTCGATTGAGACTCCTCAGCCAAAGTTTAGCCAAAGTCAAAACAGGGCTTCCTTACCTCTGCATTCGTAGAATACACGCCGATCGGCAACGCTGTACTCATGCGATTGAAGAATCTTGGAGGTGCGAGCGAAATCTCTGCTTCCAACCCCAGCTATTGAATTTGTCCCCCATGGGATTCGAACCCCGATAAGCAGTACCAAATAGCTTCAATAGTTTACGTCATAGTCTTTGGAGGGGATATCGCGAAACCCGCATGAATATGGGCTGCCCCCCAGGGTGTCACATCAGTTGAAAACAAAGTGGATAGTATCACCCTGCTAAGATGATATCCCCACCTGTATCCCCAGAAAATCAACTACCTTTCGGATTTTCGAAGACTGGCGCGGAGCTTTCTCCGAACTTCTTCGGACTCTTTCGGGCCGTGTGACAGGTGCAATTTTGTGAGATCAATTCCCAGCCCTCGTATTATGAGTAGCGACCGGCTCAAATTCGTAGCGATCGCAAGTCGGGTTCGCACATCGCCCCACCAACAGTGTCAAAGACCGCATCGACTCCCTGGCCCCAACCGCTTCAGGAAACCTGGCGCGTGGACAGAACGGAACAGTGACAGCCCAATTCCCTTCTCCCACCTCGTCGTCGCGGGAGTTGGCAGACACGAGTGGCAAAGAAGCGAGCCGTAGACCGATACCCGAAGGCATTTCGGAGGATGGCTGTGGAGCGATTGAAGAGTTGCGACCACCGGGTACAGCTGTTCGAACCTACAACCCTTCGGTTAACAGGCGATTCAGCATTGTCTTACTAGCAAATGCTGGCGAAAGCTATCTCTCATCATTATCAACAACATAGGACGATTACTTTCACCCTAGTCTAGAATTGCTACTCGTGGCTCTCAAATTCTTATGCCTATGACAGAGTTTTCCCCAGAGCCGGGCAAAAGCACTGACAGATTCCGCGTCTGAAATGCAGAGAATGGTAGTACCTCGAGGACGCGTTTCAAACTTTTACGCTTATCTCCGATGGCTCTGGGCATAATTTTTCAGTAGCTTAGAGCCTCAATGTTTGTTTCCCTTCATACTCAATGAGTTCTATAAGAGGGGATGTCAAGAAAAAAACTCCTCCCTCCTCTCCGCAGGAGAGGCCGATGTTGTGCTTGCATCCAGCCCGATCTCCAGTTGGAGAAGTCCTTGGCCGCGTGTACTCCAGACAGACCGTAGCCCGTCGATAGTTTCTCTCGACGGTTTCATGACTCGAGGGTGGTTTGGACGCCTTCGGTTCCGGAAGCTGCGCAAGCAGAGACGTTGGCTTTAGCGGGCCAACCATGGTCCTATCAGAGACTCAAGGCCTACAGCTTTATTTGGTTATGCGAGGGGGCATAGGGTGACTTTGGAGGCTCGGTGCTGGACAACAGCACACAGGGCCTAACTCATTGATGGATACTCTCCCTCGACCTGGAGCGTCGCAGGAACCGATTGCCTAGCCATCGGAAGTAAAGCCGGCCTGCCTGATTCCGGTAGACGCTCAAGCTGCTTGCGATTTCAGATGTTCAGCGTCGAAACGTTCTCTCTCCAGAGTGTCAACGTGATGGCCGCGATCTTCCGTGCAAGCGTCAGCCGTGCCATATCCGGCTTCATTCCCTTGGCCAGCAAGCCTTCGTAAAAGTTCTGCAATGGACCGGCGCAACGGCTGGCGCTCAAGGCCGTACTCTTGAAGATCTCCTTCATCTCGTGGTTGTGATTCTGGTTCAGACCGCGGACCTGTTGTGGCTTTTTGGAACGTTGCAGTTGGCCATCCACATAACGATGCTGCGCGCTATCGTGCGTCTCCACCGCCAGGCCACTGTAAGGTCCACAGCTGCCGTTTGCTGCGGAACCGGTGGGGCGTTTGCATCAGGGCCAGCAACAGTGTGGCTCGCAACGGACCAATCAACGGAATCTGGCGCAATATCTTCACAGCCTGATGTTTCCGGCTCTCGGCTAGAAGTTCTCCTCGCACTGTGTGCCGCACAACCGACAGGCCATCCATCTGTTGATACAACAGCTCTGCCCGGCGGCGCACACCGGGTTGCGTAATCTTGTTCAGCCACTGCTCGCGATGGCGTGATGTATAGACCTGCTTACCCGAGCAGGGAATGCCCCAGCTTCGATACAGCGCCTTGAGCCGACTCATCACCCGCCTCATGTCTTTGCTGATAGTCAGATAGCTACGCGCCAACTCCCGCAACGTCCCTAGTCCGTTCTCTCCGTGGTAGACCGCGCGCAGCATTCCACTGCGCAGCAGTTCGGCCAGCTTTCGTGCATCGATCTTGTCGCTCTTGCTGCCCTCTTTCAATAAGGCGTTGCGACGTGGATTGCAGACCACAATTTCCGCGACATGAGGCTTGAGCACGTCGTAGAGCCAAGCCGCCCAGGTTCCTTCTTCCAAGGTCGCATGCAACTCTCCACTCAGCCCATGCAGGAAATCGAGCAGAGTGCTGGCTTTGGTTTCAACGATCGATTCCATCACCAATTTGCCGGCGCCATTCAGAACCGCAATCGCGATCGCTTCCTTGTGAACATCCAAGCCGATATACTTCACGTTGCTACTCAGCATGCTGAGTACCTCCTTGGGACCACTTTCCGCCAAGGTCAAGTGTCAGGCCTTCAGACCGCCCGCAGAGAATCCGCGTCTCTTGTCCCGCCGCAGTAGAATGAGTGCGGACTGAGCGGAGGATAGGGCAATGCTGGGAAGCAACCCGAGCGCCGACTCAGTGGCCTCGACCGATCGCTAGAGGGGATGCTTCGGCATCCTCTTTTCAACCCGTCTTCCTGCACAGAACTCCAGCATCGGGAGAGGCACCAAGCAATAAATCCTGGGGGTGCGGGGGCAAAGCCCCTGCACCCTGCGTCAGCCTCAGAACTTCCTTCTAAGCAGGGCGCCCTCTCATAATGCGTGTTTTGGCCATTTTTTTGATTGACCGAGAATTTTCTTGAATTGGGTTGCGAAAGGAAGCTTCAGTGCTCGTTGAGCTTTTTGCAAGCTCAGATTGCCTGAGGCGTCGATTGAATCGATACTCGCAGAGCCAACTCCACAATATTGCCACTCGTGCTGATTGGCGTTGCGAGCATTTGTGCTATCTAGTCAAGCGACATGGCTCTCGACGGGATCCTAATGAATCAGCCCATGGTTTTCATCGGAATATTGCGCACGAGCGAGAAATCGGCTTACTGCAGCTTACAAAACCTCCTGAACCATGCCTCACACTCGGCTGGCCCATTGCGCCACTCTGGTCAGGAGAAAGGCCGACACCATGCTGAAGGCGCCCCAGCGTATCGGGCCCGAAAACACAGTCGCGATCACAAAGATGCAGGCGCAGAGCAGGTAGAGGCTCAGCGTGGATCTCCACTGACTACGGAACCAAGTGGCCACCACATCGAACACCCCACCCCACAATCCGCCGATTGCCAGCCCCACCGCCGACAAGCAAGCTATCTTCTTGCAATGCTCGGGATCCGCGCGCATACCGATGATCGCGCCCAGCCCCCCGCAGATGAGCAACAGATTTCCCGCGAAAGAAAGGCCGGTGTGCGGGCGCGGCAGCAAGGCGCGCTTTCGCACCCGGTACCAGCAGGTTAGTGCCGTAGGAACGGCCACCAACACACCGTACCCCGCGCAATATTTGGCGTCTGCCGGCCAAGACGTCGCATCGGATGGTGCCGACTGCGCGAATGCCACCACCGCCAGCACCCCGAGCGCCAGGTACGCTATTCCCCAGCCGGAGATTCGCACCATACGAATCCCGCCGGTCGGAACCGCGGGCGAGTTCTGCGCGAGACGCGAAAATACCGACGCGCCTGCCCCGAGCGCCGCACCTGCCGCTATCGCTGTGGCGTAATCTATCGGATTCCCAAGCCACCCGCAAATCATGCCTGCAAGACAACCAAACATACAGCCGATGATGCCGGCTGCGATTCCCGACGCTACGCACAACCCCAGGGAAATGCCCAAGCCGGCTGCAACCGACGCAGAAACCGCCGTGGCGATGAGCTCCAATCCGACGCGGTGCGGCGGTAGGACCCACTCAATCAACATGGTCGCTAAGCAGATCGTCACGAAAATCGCAGACAGCGTGCCTGCCGACCTGAACAGCAACCTTCTCAATTTTTTATCGTTCTGCTGCCTCTTCCCCAGATCCGCCACCGCGAAGGGGATCTGGAGGTAGCGATGGGTCTCTAGAATGGCATCCGACCACAAGGACGGTTTGAACAGCGCCACCTTCGCCAGCTCCATCACGTTTTTCGGAAACTGGTCGTGGCTTGGCCACTTGAGCGCGTTGGCCTGCTGGTCCAGCAAATACTGATCCAGCAGTTGATCGACCGCCGCCACAGGCGTCACCAGAATCGTCTGGCCCTGTGCCACGTCGGACGAGATCAGCCCGATCACCCAATCACCCTGCAGCACTGGCGCGCCCGACATTCCGCCCCAATCGCGGACCGTCCCTTGATTGACGTACAGCTGAATCTGCGAGCCCATCACCGCCGTAACGTGTCCGTCGAGCGTGAAACCGGCGCTTCCCACGTTTGGAAATCCAAGCGCTGACCACTTCGACTCTGCCTCGACAGTCTCATCTGGCCTGACGAATGCCGCCGCACGCGTCGGCAACGGCTGCCACTCGGGCGACTTTGCCAGTCTCAGGAGAGCGACATCGTTTGCAACGTCATATCTCAATCCATTAACCCGAACCGGCATATCGGACGCGGTGGGGTGGCTCAAAAAATACTGGATGTTGGGATTATTTCGGTCGCTCCATTCGCTGGCGACAATTCCATTACCCCGATCACCAACGACGTGAAATGCCGTGACCACCAGGTCGTCGTCGACCAGCCACGCGGTCCCCAGGTCCTTTGGAGCTACTTTTAGTGGATTCGCCCCGGGCGGCACGTCCCGGACATCCAATACCAACGAGGTTGGTCTCCCCCTCACAGCGTTTCACCACCATTCCCGAAGCTGCGGAGCAGTGGGTCACCAGTGAGGTTTATCACTCTCAACGAGCCATCGAGCCGAATATCGGCGAACATGGGCTCGGCATACCTTAGCGTTTCGGGCTCCAACACAAGCCGCCGCAGCCACACGTCGAAGGCCGTCAAAGCATTCGGCTCCAGCACATCTGGCGGCACGCGGATCAGGTCCACCCAAGTCCCCGTATTCAAATACCGCCTTTCCCCACCCAGTGAAATCTCGCGATGATGGTGCGTATGCCCCATCAGCACGACCTTCGGCGCGTCATGGCCCGAGACCAGCCTGCTCGCTGCCTCATAATACGGACCGTCGGGACCATGATGATCGAAAGTGGAGTCGCCCTCTAGCACGTGCTTCAGCCCTACCTGCACCTTTCGTAGTCGCTTCGGTTCGATTGGGAGTTTCTTGTCGATGAGCGCCCGCAGGCTGTCGGCACGCGGATTCCGAAACAGCAGCCGCCATTCCCCGCTGGTCGACAGCGGCTGCTCTTCCTCCCTTGCCAGCCTCAGTTCCTCGGCAAATACCTCTCGTATGTCTTCGGGAAGACCTGCGTCCGGATTGTCTCCCGCCAGGTATCTGCGAGGTTCCGTCACTGAAGCCAGCCATGGGCGTGAGTTGAGCCACTGCTCCACGTATGCTCGAGCGCCCCGGTACATCAAGGGCAGGTCGAGGGAGATAGCCGGCTCCAGCGCGGTTAGCAGGAAACTGACCATCTTAGTCTCAGGCTTCAAAAGGTCGACGAATGTATAACGTTTCTTCAGCGGATTGATAACCTTCTCCACCATCCGCGATCCAGGGCAGATCTTCATGCCGAACTTTTCCGGTACTGCTTCGCCGCGTGAAAGCAAGCTGAGAGTCTGCCGCAACCCGTCGTAGTCGATCGCGTTCCAGCTGTCGTAGCGA
>Ga0207060_10318_pt1 | contig 14337 bp, 9 predicted proteins | sample Alteio_BWMinCont_30_FD_153270 | JGI IMG/M metagenome (GOLD analysis project Ga0207060, IMG submission 153270) | Enriched cells from forest soil in Barre Woods Harvard Forest LTER site, Petersham, Massachusetts, United States -... | ecosystem: Environmental > Terrestrial > Soil > Temperate forest >...
GCCCAGCTTGAGGCGGCCTGCCACATTTCCAAGATGCTTGCGGCTGACGAGGGCGGAGCGCAGGCGCGTGAGTTCTCCTTCGCTCAGTTCGGGGAAGCGCTTGTAGAGGGATTCGGCGACGAGCAGGCCGATGACAGCGTCGCCGAGGAACTCCATTTGTTCATTGTCTTCGGGTGGCGGCTGGTCGGTTTTGCCTGTTTCGGCGAGTTGAAATTCGTGGGCGAGGGAGCTGTGGGTCAACGCCGTCACGAGCAGGTGCTCGTGCTCGAACTTGTGTCCGAGTGCGCGTTCGAGCGATTGAAAAGCCTGTTGCCCCATTCGCGATGCAGCCCTCTTTTACTGTAGTCGATTTGTTAGACGCACTTCAAAGAGGGCTGGAGCGGGGTTTCTGTTGATTGGCTCATTGGGTTTTCAGGGGAGGAGTTGTGGTTCCCACCCTGTCGCAAAATGCGCCATAGGATGGGGCACCCTTTTTGTGCCCCTGCTCGGAGAAAAGCAGATCCCTTCGGCAGGCTCAGGGCAGGCTCTTCGCTCCGCTCAGGATGACAAATCTGCGGCTGGTGTGGGCTTAGTGAACGCCCACGGTGTCGTGCTGGTGGTAGTTGGGATAAGGCGGTATCGGGGGCGTGGGCACTGGATGGTCCTTCAGCTGTTCCATGACGATGGCAACGGCCCGTTCCAGTTGCAGATCGTGGCCGGCCGCCACATCTTTCGGCAGCTCTTCCACTTCCACGTCGGGCGCGATGCCGTGGCCTTCCACTTCCCATTCACCGTTGAGGCCATAGATGGCGTAGCGGGGCGCGGTGACTCCACCGCCGTCCATGAGCGAGGGGTAGCCGCCGATTCCAACGAGGCCGCCCCAGGTTTTGGTGCCGACCAGGGTGCCGAGGCCTGCCTTGCGGAAGTACCAGGGCATGGCATCGCCGCCTGAACCGGCGGACTGGTTGATGATCATAGCCTTGGGGCCAAAGATTGCGCCTTCAGGGTCGTGCACTGGCTTGCCGTCGCGTTCAATGGCGCCGCTGAGCGGTTTCTGGCCGAGCACGTTTACGACGTAGTCGGCGATAAAGCCGCCTTCGTTGTAGCGCTCGTCGAGGACGACGGCCTGCTTGTCGATCTGGGCGTAGAAATAGCGATTGAAGTTGGAATAGCCGGCTCCGCCGGTATTCGGCATATAGATGTAGGCGACTTTTCCGCCGGAGAGCTGATCGACTTTGCGGCGATTGGATTCGATCCAGTCGATGTTGCGGAGGCCGTGCTCGGAGTCAGCGGGAACTACGGTGACATCGCGGCCATCGCTGCCGTCGGCCTTTATGCTGACGCGAATCACGGTCTGCTTGCCGGCAGTGCCGTCGAAGAAGCTGTAGATGTCGTCAGTTGCGTGCAGTTCGCGGCCATTCACGGCGAGCAGGTACTCGCCTTCGACGATGTTAATGCCCGGCAGCGTTAGCGGCGCGGTGAGTGAGGGCGTCCAGTTCTGACCGTTGTAGATTTTGGCGAATTTGTAGCGGTTGTTTTCCACGGTATAGTCGGCGCCTAGGAGGCCGGGCTTCGGGCCGTCTTTGGGCTGATCCGGGCCGCCTACGAACATGTGGCCGACTTCGATCTCGCCCAGCATTTCGACGGAGAGGTAGGTGAATTCGTCGCGTGAAGCGAGTCCGGCGAGGTAGGGCTCGTACTTTGCCTGGATTTTGGCGAGGTCAACGCCGTGGAGGTGCGGGTCGTAAAAGAAATCGCGCTCGATGTGCCAGGTTTCGCGGTACATCTGTTTCCATTCGGCCTGAGGGTCGATCATGGCGATCATGTTGCCGTTGTTGATGGGCTTGCCTTGCTCGGTTGCGCCGGGCTTGAGGTCGGCGGTGGGGACGAGGGACCAGTTGTCATCGTGCCAGTAGAAGAGCTTTTCACCGTTGAAGGAGACGTCGAAACCATCCAGCCCGCGAAGGACTTCTTCTGTCTGGCGTTTTTCGAGCGTAAAGCGCCAAAGCGAGCGGATTTGTGGACCATCGCCTGATGAGGCGCGGCCTACCGGACTGCCTTCTGCGAGGAAGAGGACGCCGGTCTTGCCGACAGAAAGAGCGACATAATTGCGCGCCGGGATGGGCAGAGACAGGATCCGATTGCCGATTCCGGCGAGGTCGATGACGGTGGGCTTGGGTTTCTCTTCATCCTTCTTGTCGGCGTCCTTCTTCTCATCACCCTTTGCTGCGGCTTTGTCCTGACTGTCGGTGTCTTTTTTGTCGTCCTTCTTGTCGGCGTCTTTCTTTTCTTCCTCCTTCTTCTTATTCTCGTCGTCGCTCTCGGGCGGTATTGGCGAGGCACCGTCGCGCGCCAGGACGATGACATAGGCGCTGCTGTTGGTGGCGCGATCGAGTGAGGAAAGGTCGATGCCGGCGTCGGATGGGCCGTTGTTGGTTGAAGCGGTGAAGTACAGGTACTTGCCGCTGGGATCGAAGACTGGGTGGGCGGCATTGCTCATTCCATCAGTGATCTGGGTGGAACTGTGCGACGCGAGTGAGTAGAAGAAGATGGCATTGAGCTGATTTTCGAGGTCGCGTGTGTAGGCGATCCATTGCGAGTCGGGCGACCAGGAGATTTCGGTGTTGGAGCCGAAGCCGCCGCGGAGGCCGGTGTCGATTTTGACGGGCTTGCCACTGGAGACGTCGACGTACCAGAGGTGCAGATGCTTGTCGGAGTAGGCGATGTGTTTCGAGTCGGGGGACCAGGTGGGGTTGTAGAAGTACGATGCGTCGGGGCCGAGGTCGATAACTTTGGGCGGCTGCAGGCCGTCCTGGTCGCGGATGTAGAGCTGGTATTCGCCTGAGGCATCGCTGAAGTAGGCGATGGATTTGCCGTCGGGCGACCATGAAGGGTTGCGCTCAGCGGTGCCGGGAGTCTTGGTCAGGTTGCGGGTGTCGCCCTTTTCGCCGGGAAGGGTGAAGATATCGCCGTGGGCCTCGGCGACGACGCGCACGCCTGTGGGCGAGACGGCGCGGTTCTGGACTTCGGCGGGGAGGATCTTTGTGAGGCGAGGGGTGAGCGACGGCAGGTCACCGTGGATGGTGATGGGAACGGTGTGTTCCTGATGCGTGGCCAAGTCATAGAGGTGGATCGAACCGAACTGTTCATATACGAGCGCGCCGGGGCCTGCTGTGACAGTTTTGAGGTCGTAGCTGTTGTTTTCGATGACCTGCTTTACTTCTTTCGTGCTTGTGTCATAGCTGAAGAGTGAGATGGGACCATTGCGATCGGAGAGGAAGTAGACCGTGTTGCCTTCCCAGACTGGGTCTGAGTCGTTGGAGTTCTCGCGCGGGATTTTGACGAGGTCGAGAGTCTTCATGTTGACGAGCCAGATGGGAGTGGTCTGGCCGCCGCGATAGCGCTTCCATGCGGCTTCCCACTGCAGAACGGGCACGTAGGCGAGCGTGTTTCCATCCGCGGAGTAGGAGCCGTGCGTTCCGCTTGGCAGCGGCAGCAGAGTCGGCGTTCCTGTGCCGTCGGCACGGGCGCGGAAGAGGCGGAAGAAGTCGGAGTAGCTGGCGAAGGGCGAAGCGAAGAGGATGTCTTTGCCGTCGGGAATCCAGCCCGCGACGAAGTTGCCCGCCGGATTCCAAGTGATGCGGCGCGGTACGCCGCCATTGGCGCTGACGATGTAGATGTCGTTGAGACCATGGTCGCGTGTGGTATAGGCGAGGTGGGTTCCGTCAGGGGAGAAGAAGGGGCCAACGGTCACGTTGCTGGAGGAGGTGAGGCGCTGGGCTTCGCCGCCGTCGCGCGAGACTGTCCAGACATCGTTGGCGTAGAGGAACGCAATCTTGTCGCGACTGAGGGATGGATTGCGCAGAAGCAGCGGATCGGCGGCGTGTGCGAAGCCGCAAAGAACAAAACTGGCCAGAAGATTGAAGCAGCCAAGCGCAAACGCGTGGCGAAGCAGACGGGTCGATCGAGCCATACTAAAAGATCCTTCAGGAACAAAAAATCAAGAGGCGTCAGGCCGTTCGCGCAGTGAACAGGCCAGAACCACCATCTGGCGGAATACTGCCTCGCAGACGTGGCAATAACCATACCATGCTGATTGCTGCGTTGACGCCGCGAATCTGCATCGCTTCCGGATGATCACTGGCAAACCATGTAGACGATTTTTCTGCTAGATTAGTTCTCCCAAAGAGCTCATCTGCTGCAGCCCCGCGAAAATTCAAGGAGACGACTATGGCATCGGTACTTATTACCGGGACAAGCAAGGGAATTGGTTTCGAGGCGGCGCTTGCCTTTGGCCGCGCCGGCCACACAGTACAGGCGACGATGCGCAATCCGGCGCAGTCTCCTGAACTCGCGCAAACGGCTGCGCGGGAAGGGCTGCCGATCAAAGTTTCGACGATGGATGTGGACTCCGACGAGTCGGTGAGCCAGGGCATCGCGCAAATCCGCAAAGACCACGGCCCGATTGATGTACTCATCAATAACGCCGGAGTGGAGAAGATGGGCTCGGTGGAAGAGCTTTCTCTGGCCAACTTCCGGGCGGTCATGGAGACCAACTATCTCGGCGCCATTCGCTGCATTCAAGCTGTCGCGGCGCAGATGCGGGAGCGGCGGAGCGGCTGCATCGTCAACGTGACTTCCGTCGCCGGGCGCATCTCCAGTGCGCCGATGACGCCTTACAGTGCTACAAAGTGGGCGCTCGAGGCATTGAGCGAAGGGCTGGCTGGCGAGATGAAGACGTTCAAAGTCCGGGTGCTGATCGTCGAGCCAGGCATTATTGATACCGCCATGGCGCGGCGGATCGAGGATCCAGCGCCCGATACGCAATACCCGCAGTATGCGCGTTTCGCTGCTCTTTTCACGGCCTCATTAAAGAATCCTGTACCGCCCTCGCTGGTTGGGCAAAAGATTCTAGAGATCGTCGAGAGCGGGACGTGGCAACTGCGCCACCCGGTGGGACCGGACGCTGCTCCTTTCCTGCAATGGCGCAGTCAAATGGCGGACGAAGCGTGGGTAGACCTCTACGCCGGTGACGATGAAAACTGTACAGCACGCTGGAGCGCGACTTCGGCCTGAATGCCCGGCCCAAGGGTTAGTTAACACGTACTTGCTCAATAGGAGCAGACATACGCTGAAATTCGCCGTCCTATACTCACCTGACGCGGGACGAAGTAACAGCTCTGCGTTCACGCTTTGTCTGGCAAGGCCATACGGCCTGCACAGTACGAGCGTGCCCAAATCGCCGTACATCAAAGCGTAGTGGGTGAGTCCGCGGAAAACAGGCTTGCGCGGTGATCTCGCCATTTCTGCATCGATATTCACAGGCAACGCGCGCTGATGAGTACAACAGGCAGACAAGGAGAGGCATCACTTTTAGAGAACGAGGATTTAGACAAAGCAGGAGGGAGCATGGATCCCAAGACAATGGTTGTAATCGCGGTGGCGGTGATCGCCCTGCTTCTAGTGGTGTGGGCCGTGTTACGAAAACGGCAACGCACGGTGGTGTTGCGTCAGAATTTTGGACCCGAATACGACCGGGTAGTAAAAGAACGGGGCGCCACGCGAGCGGAGACAGTTCTGGCGGAACGACAAAAGCGCGTGGAGAAGTTCTCGCTGCGAACTCTAACGGTGGACGAGCGCGAGCGCTTCATCACAGAGTGGAGAATTATCCAGGCACGATTCGTGGATGATCCGTCTGACGCTGTGAACGAAGCCGATACATTAGTGACGCGGCTTATGCAGTTCCGCGGCTATCCTGTGACTGATTTTGAGCAGCGGGCGGCGGATATTTCTGTGCACTATCCACGTGTAGTAGATAACTACCGTGCTGCTCATGAAGTCGCGTTGCGGCATCAACGCGGTGAAGCAACAACGGAAGACTTACGTAACTCGATGATTTACTACCGCACCTTGTTCGACGAGTTGCTGGAAACGAATTCGGTGCGCGTGAAACGAGAGGTGGCATGATGACGGAACTGACACGACAGGAAGATCAGCTGTACGTAGATCGCGCACGAGTACAGGATATTGGCGAAGGCGAGTTTTACCAGAACAATGATGATCGTGCAGAAAAAGACCTGAACAAGTCTCGATCCCTGCAGATTGTAGATTCTCCCGCGGCGCTGTTTTCGACGGCGGATATTGGTGACCTGCGCATGCGATGGGCGAGTGTTCAGACAGGTTTTGTAGATGAACCGCGATGGGCCGTGCAGGAAGCTGACAAGTTGGTCGGTACAGTGGTGGAACGTCTTACAGAAGGCTTTGCGAGCGAGCGCTCGGCCCTGGAGAAGCAGTGGGATCGCGGCGATAGTGTTTCCACGGAAGAGTTGCGGTTGGCACTGCAGCGCTACCGTACATTTTTCGACAGACTCCTGAATGTTTAAGAGCGTTTAAGAACGCCCGCTTACTCGTGCGGTTGAGTAGCGGGCGTTTGTGCGTCCGGCTTTGTGGACGATGCAGCGCTGTCGTTGTCGCTGTCATCATTCTGATCGGGATGGGCGCTCTTTGGCGGTTCGAAGGGTTGCTTGATTCCTTTTTCTGCGGCGGCTTTTGTGTCGGGCTGGCCGTCGCGGACGGTTAAGGCTGTCTTGTATTCGACGAGTGCCTCGTCGCGCTCTTCGCGGATGTCGTGGATGCGGCCAAGGTAGATGTGCGACCAGGCGAGCAGGCGCGGGTCTTTTGATAGCCGGATCGTTTCGTTGAAGCTCTTCTCGGCCTCGTCCATGTGGCCCTGCATAACGCTGGTGAGGGCAAGGATGTAGTCGGCTCGACCGGGGTCGGGGGTGTGCTCGGCGAGAGCCTGCTGCGCCAGCTTTTCCGCGCCGGCCGGGTCGCCCTGATGCAGCTTGATCTCGGCGAGGTCGAGGCCGTGAGGCGTGCGGGTGGTGGTACGGATGACGTCAGATGAGCCCTCTTCGGCGAAGTGGACGTCGCGCGCGCGGTGGATCTGCTGGTCGATGTCCATACCGTAGACCATAGGTCCGATGGCTTCCTTCAGGCTGTCGGGGGTGTGCTCGAAGGTGATGAGCTGGTCATAAAAATACTGCGTGAGGACAAATCCGGAGACCATGCTCTGGTTAACGGCGTTCTGGCGTACGGTTGCGATGCGTTGCAGGGAGGCGTTGTGCTTCTGTGTCTCGCGTTCAAGGTCGGCGCGTCGCGTATCGTCGGGGATTTTGTATTCGGCGATGCCGGTTTCCATGGTGCGCGCTTCAATGGCGCGGATGAGGCATTCGATGACGAGCGAGACGATGTCGCTGCGGTACTGGAATTCGAGAGGCGCATCGCGCACAGTTTTTAAGATGGGCAGCAGGCGGTCCATGGCTGTGGCGCGCGAGTAGAGCAGCGGCTCGATTTCATAATGCAAATATGTGTGGCGCGCTTCCTGCATGTGGATGGTGCCGTTGACGGGCGAGGCCACGACGACGTAATCCGGTCCATAAACGCGGGCGTTGGTTTCTGATGGGGAGAGCATTGGCTCAAGCACAACGAGAAAACGGATGCCGGTGTAGGTGCTGGCGGGCATCTTGAGGTAGACGTTGGTCTTCACGATCATCTGCGTTAGCGGATCGTGAAGTTTGGCTACCTCTTCGTCGTAGTCGTTGTGGTTTGCCACCCAGATGAGATGAAGCTGCGCCGCATCGACGAAGCTGTGGAGCAGGGGCAGCATGTCGATGACTTGCGTGGAGTCGGGGGGCATGTCGTCCTGCTCGACGCTGAGGGCGAGTTCAGGCGGAGGCGTGAGATAGAGCGCGAGAGAGACGTACTGCGCGAGGTCGCGGCTGGCTTCGCCGAGGCGGTGCTGGCTGATGAAGACGCAAAGCTTGTCGCGGGCTGTACGCGCCGCTTCTGACTGCTGCAGGGCCTGGTTGATCTGGTCGCGGACGCGGGTGCGGATCGGGTCTGAGTCGGCGAGGCCGTTGTCATATCCGCAGGCGTTGAGCGCGACGGCGACATCGAAGAGCGCCTCGCTGGTCTGAAGGCTTACGGTAGGGCCGGCGGGATCTACAAGTGCCGGAGGCTTTTCCTGCCGCGGAGGCTGCGTGCTCGGCTGCTGTTGCTTTGCCGGCACTTTGGCGGATTGCTGCTGGGCTGTGGCCGGGAACAGGCTGGATGCGAGGATTGCGGCGAGGGCGATGGATGTGCGCAGATTCGGGCGAAGCGACATTCGATGGGAACTCTGATGAAAGTCTATTGAAGCGTGTTTGGGGTGGTCAATTGTTGCCTGCTCGACCAATTACTAAGCAGCTTTTGTCAGCGGTTTGATCTTCCTACGCTTCTTTTTCGATTCCAGCCAAAGGTCGTACTGCAACTGGGCTTTGCTGAAGAAATCCGGCGACAAACCGAGGGCTTCTCCAAGGCGGATGCTTAGGTCGACGCTTACGGCATTGTGTCCGTTAATGATGCGCGAGAGTGTCGCCCGCGCGACTCCGATGTGCGCGGCTACATCGCTTACGGAGCGGTCACCGATAAACTCCTTGAGGAGTTCGCCGGGGCTTGCCGGGTTGTGCATATTCGAGTACATCGTCCACATCTCCTAGTGATAATCCTGATAGTCCACGAGAATGGCGTCCTCTCCTCAAAGCTGAAAGTTAGACGCCAGTTTCCATTCACGGTCACGCTCCAAAGTCCGGATAGATCGCCCTTGAGCGGATGCCATCCCCAACCCTCGCGGTTCATATCCATCGGATTCGCAGAAAGGTTCAGAGTCGTAAGCAGAATTCTGAGCCTGTTTGCATGTTTCGGCTGAATGCCCGCCTTTGATCCACTGGTAAAGAACTTTTCAATTCCGCGGTGGCGGAAACTCTTGATCACTTTTGGCAGTGTAACACGGTATGTTACACCGTGAGATCGTCAATCGCCGCTTGGAGCCAGCGCGGATTCGCCAATTCTTTTCTGGCCCCAGCGCTTGCGGGAGATCCAGTAGAAGATGGGGCCGGCGAGGGCTACGAGGAATCCGAAGAGGAGAGCGGGCATGTGTGCCATGCGCTCGTCGCGCGCGGAATACATGACGTAGCCGATGAGCAGCGCTGGGGGAACGCCCAGCGTGCAGGCCATGAAGAGATTGCCAGCGCAGAAGGGGCGGGGCAAGTCCGGTTCTTTAAAGCGCAGCACGGCGAGGGCGACGAATTCAAGAAGGAGGCTGCTGCCGTAGAGGATGAGGTCGATGGAGATGAGTTCTTCAAAGCGGAAGCCAAGGGCGCCGGCCCAGGCGATGCTGCAGATGATGATGGCCACCCAGGGAACTCCACGCTTGTTTTTGAGCGCCAGCCATTGCGGGAGCATGCCGTCCTGCGCGAGCACCATGGGCAGGCGCGTGTACGAAAGCACGAGGGCATTCAACATGCCGAGACCGCTGATCATTCCGCATACAACCACTGCGCCAGCGAGCAGCGGACCACCGAGCATGCGCGCGGCGTCCGTCCAGGAACCGGTGGTGAATTGATCCACCGAAATTCCGGCATGGGAAATTGCGAGTACCGGAAGGATGTAGGAGATGGCGACGAGCGCGGCGGCGGCGATCATTGCAAAAGGGTAATTGCGGCGCGGGTTTTCTACCTCTTCTGCGACGGTGGAGGCGTTGTCCCATCCCATGTAATTCCACAACGCGACAATGATCGCAGTGCTGATGGTGCCTCCGGCGACCGCGGTGGTGTGGTGCTGCAGATGCGGACTGCGGAGGAAGCAGAGCACGATGAGAACGGCAAAAGGCGAGAGCAGGAGCGCGAAGAGCGTGACCGATCCTTCGCCGACTGCCGGTGCTCCGCAAAGGTTCCAGAGACAGCAGATCGCGACGAGGGCCAGTTCCCAGATGATTCCACGCGAGCCGGCAGTCCATCCTGGCAAGAGCTTGCCGAGGTAAAGGACGAAGAGGGTGGGGTAGATGGCCATGTCGAAGATGCTGGCCGTGAGCGAGAGCCATGCCTCCTGGTATCCCCAGAATGGGCCCATAGCGCGCCGCACCCAGACGTAGAATCCGCCTTCGGAGGGGATGGCACTGGTGAGCTCGCCGAGCATGAGCGCGGTGGGAAAGCTCCAAAGAAACGGGAAGAGAGCAAGGATGAGAAGCGCTTTGCCGTAGCCTGCGCTGCCGAGGATGTCTTCGATTCCATAAGGCCCGCCGGAAACCATGAAATAGGTGGCAGCGATGAGAGGCACGAGACGCATGCGGCGCATGCGCGGTTTTGGCTTCGGCAGTGTAGTGACGGCGTTGACTTCAGGTTCCTCCGCGGTGAAGCAGGCACTACACGAACTTTAAAAGAAATGAGCCGGAAATTTGCAAGAAAATGCGGCAGTTCATTTGAGAAGATGAACTGCCGCTTGGGGATAGTTGATGCCTTACTTACGATGCTTTGCGTCCGGGAACATTCGATCCGAGATATGTTGGATACCTGCGTGAGAGCTGGCCGAAGACGCGGACTCTCTCACCGGGGATATCGCTCCATTGTGTGGACTCCGCTGCGGCCTCATAGCGGATACGGCCGTTGTTGCGTTCGAGGATGCGTTCAGCGTCGGCGAGACGTCCCGCTGCGTCGACTGAGACGATGGCGCCCCCCTGACGCAGATCGCCTACGAGCGAGCGCGCGTTGGATTGCGTGATGCCCATTCCAGAAAATGCACCTTCAAAGGCGGAACCGGAGTAGGCATAGTCATAGTCGTCAGGGAGGGTCGCAAGGTGGCCTTCTCCCGTGCCGAAGTTCATGCTGGTTTCAGAGGAGATGCCCTTTCTTCGGTCTTCTACCGCTGCCTCGCTGCTGAAGAGATTTTTCAGCTTTTGCCACCAACTGTCGTCTTCGCGTGTTTCATGAAAGCCGCCAGTGGCGGGGAGAGGATCCGTCGCGGTTGCGGTGGATTGCGGCGGTGCGGTGGATCTGTGACGGGGAATGTCGGAGCCGGGGATTGGGCCGGGACGTCCTGCTCCGCTGATGACGCTACCTGAGCCGGTGGAAAGACCGGCTGGCGTTACGGCGCGCGTGTCGGATGCCGGGCCGGAACCTACCGTGTCGGAATCAATGGCGGAGCGGACTGTCTTGCTGCCGATCTCCCCGGTTTCAGTGCTGGGTGATGTCCCGGTCCTGCTGCGGAAGGCTGCACCCATCTGGCGAGGCTCAAATCCTTCAGAGAGAAGGTCGTCGATCGCGCGTTGAGCGTCTGAACTGTTGGCAAAATATGCGACTACTACTTCGTTCTCAAGGTTACTGCGTGTGTTGGAAATCATGAAGGAACCCTCGGTTTTGTAGAAAGCTTGCGAGGCCGCAAAGAGGCCTTCTAATGCGTACGATGCCGGGGTTTACTGAGGAGAAATCTGAAGAGGCGTCGAAAAGAGCCGCCGCAAAATGGTTGCCTGTGTGGCCCGTTCTTAGAGGGAGATTGTCTCGGGCTAAGGGCTAGAAGCCAGCGTTATCAGGCCCTGCATCGGAGCCGTTATCCTGCCAGTGTCCGGCAACCTTTTGTATGCGATAGTGAACGCGCCAAGGGGAGAAGTTTGAGACGTTCCACCAGGTGCGGTGGAATTCCAGACGCGCGAACTCTTTGAACTGAAGGTGCTCCTCGAAGGTGTCTCCGTCGGCTCCTACGGCGTCGGGGAAGGGACGGGTGGGATCATCAGTGCTGGTGATCACGCCGCCGTTCGCGTAAGGATCGTTGTTTTCATCGCCGGTGCCGGCGTCGTCGTTGCCTATTTCGCGAGCGGCGGGGTACACGCTCAGATTATTGACGCAACCGTTGTTCATGGTTGCGATCATGTTGGGTAAGAGCCCGGCGGGATCGACGACGGCGAGGCGGCGCTGACGGCTCATATCCCATTTGTGATCAACGCCGCCCGCGAGAGCACCTCCGCAGACGTTGGTTCCACCCGGAGGCGGTACGGTATTGGCTCCGTCGAGGGAGGGCCTGTCGGCGTCGCTGATGATGGAGGCGGGGAAGATTGTTCCTGTCAGGTTGATATTGGAGTCGACGTCGAGCGTGGTGGCGGTTCTGTTGGCGGTCGGCGGGTTCCCTGGTCCTGCCGGAGAAGTTACCTGCACGAAAACTGCCCAGAGGGTCAGCTCAGCGTGACTGGCTCCCAGCCGGGCACGGACGACACGCTTGCGCGCCGTGGGCACGGAGAGTGTGACGTGAAGCGGCCCTGTTCCGGGAGTGAGAGCGCCGGCAGGCTCGCTTTCCCATGTGACGCCTGCGGCGCCGGGATCGGTTTCCGGAAGGGCGGGATCAAGATTGGCGACCACGACGACGTCGGGGCGCTTGCCCGCAATGGTCACGAAGTGAGAACGGCCACCGGCTCCGAGGTTGCTTGCTTCCGGAAAAGTAATGGCTTCGGTCTGGTTCTCGACGTCAACGCTTAGAACCCTTGCGGCGGGAGCTGCTGATGGTGCTCCTCCGCCTGGAGCGGCGGGTGCTCCGGTGCCTGCCCCGCCGGCGCCTGCGCCAGCGTCGGGAGTGGCTGTGCCTGCATCGGGAGTTGTTGCCGGTGTGGTTCCAGCGTCAGGCGTTGCGGTCGCACCTGCATCCGGGGTCGTTGCGCCAGCATCGGGTGTTGCTCCTGCATCCTGGCGTTGCAGCATGTCGGATGGCAGGACGGGGCTTTGCGTCTGCTGGACAACATGGCTCAGTTCGTGAGCGAGCATTTTCTGGCCGGTGGCGCTTGCGGGCGCGTATTGCCCGGCACCGAACACGACGTGGCTCCCTACGGTGTAGGCCAGAGCGCTTACCGCGCTTGCCGATTTGCCGGCTGCCTCGTCTGTGTGGACGCGAACGTGGCTGAAGTCGTGACCGAAGCGCGGCTCCATGAAGGCGCGCGTCGAACGGTCGAGCGGATGGCCGGGCGAGTTCAACACCTGATGAACCGACGGCGGCGCGACTGCCGGCGCGGCTCCGGCTTCCTTGCGCTGCAGTTGACCTTCGTCCTTCTCTTTGTCTTCCTTTTCGCACTCGGTGCACTTACGCTGCACGCCGGAGGCGGTACCAGAAAATCGCGGTGCTGTGTTCGCTGCAGGGTCAGCCATGCGCATGACCTGATCAGCCACTCGGTCGGCTTCCTGCTCGAAGGGGTCATTGGGATGATTGACAGTGAGGCGCGACGCGGGAGTCCGCATCAGTGTGGGGCTTGATCTGCGTACGGGATTGGCAAGGGAAGAATATGGCGGACGCGGATACGAGTCGTTCGGGCTGAGACTTTTGGTCTGCCAATAGATCAGTGAAGAGCTGTTTCTAAAATGGAAATTCGCAGAGGTGGGGCGATCACCCTCTCGCTTTTCGGATGTGGCCACCTGCTGCATCTCTGGCTCTCCAGTGTTCTGGCTCGCTTTCCCGCAGTGTCCGCATGATAACTCGGTTTCTAACGCTGCGGAAGCTCGCAAGCAGACAAAACTTAAGGCAATGTAATAGACTACAGAAACCACGAGTCGGAGAGATGGCCGAGAGGCTGAAGGCGGCGGTTTGCTAAACCGTTATAGGGTCAAAAGCTCTATCGAGGGTTCGAATCCCTCTCTCTCCGCCAGGCCTTTAACACCCCCTAGCTGCTGTCTCACTACGCTGCAGCGGTTCAGGTGACGCACAGCATTACGGTAGCCAAGGCCCTGCTAACAGCAACAGCAAACAACGTTACAACGGCCTATAACCAGGCGATTCAGCCGTTCACCTATACGCCGTCCGGATTTGTGAATGGCGACACGAAGACGGTTCTCAGCGGAACACCATCGGAAACAACGACAGTTATGAAGGGCTCGCTGGCCGGAACCTATCCCATCACCATTACCCAGGGAACGCTGGCGGCGGTGAACTACAGCTCTAAGTTCGTCAATGGCACTCTGACGATCACGCCCACTGGGATCGCGACCTCCGCCTTGCAGTTCATTCCCGTGACTCCGTGCAGAATCGCGGATACGCGGAACCCGGCTGGACCGTTTGGGAGCCCGGAGTTAGGCGCAGGAACCAGCCGGGAATTTAATATTCCGCAAAGCGTGTGCAGCATCCCAACGGCTGCTGTCGCGTATTCCCTGAATGTCACGGCCATGCCGAATGGACCTCTCGGCTACCTGACCCTGTGGCCCAGCGGGCTGACGCGACCCCTCGTCTCGCTGCTGAACTCCGATGGTCGGATCAAGGCCAATGCAGCGATCATGGCGGCAGGAATCATCAACGGGGGAGTCAGCGTCTATGTCACCAACGCGACGCAGGTGATTCTGGATATCGACGGCTACTTTGTGCCTGCCGGGACGGCCTCGGCCCTCGCTTTCTATCCGCTGACGTCCTGCAGAGTGGTCGATACCCGGGGAGCCACAGGCTCACTAGGGGGACCCTCCCTCTCCGCACACAACAGTCGAGCCTTTCCAGTGCAATCCAGCAGTTGCCATATTC
>Ga0207060_10319_pt1 | contig 14244 bp, 11 predicted proteins | sample Alteio_BWMinCont_30_FD_153270 | JGI IMG/M metagenome (GOLD analysis project Ga0207060, IMG submission 153270) | Enriched cells from forest soil in Barre Woods Harvard Forest LTER site, Petersham, Massachusetts, United States -... | ecosystem: Environmental > Terrestrial > Soil > Temperate forest >...
GCCTGTATCGCTGCTATAAAATTGGATATTGATATTTTTGGCTTCCGCATGTTTAATAATATTGCTGATCACCTCCTGCACTATCCTGAATATGTGCATCACTTCCCCGGCAGGCAGCAGCCAGTTTTCCTGTATATGCTCTTTAAAATCCCATTGCAGCATATCCTTCCCCATTAGCTGCTGTTTCAGGTACGATTTAAGCTTATCGGTAAACTCCTGTATGCTTACCTCGTGCTTATTTAATACCCAAAGCGTTTCGCGCAGGTCTATCATTGCAGTTTGCGCTATGTCATTTACCGAGCTTAAGTATTTCTGCTCGTCCTCCGGGCTGAAACCGGCAGGCTGTTCTATAATAAAATTAACGTTCCTCTTGATAAAGCTCAATTGGGCGCCAAGGTTATCATGCAGGTCGGCTGCAATGCGGCGGCGTTCGCTTTCTTCGGCATCGGCCACAGCTTTCTCTGATAACAGCCTTTCTTCTTCCTGCAACTGCCGTATTTTTAATTTTTGCTCCCTGCCGGCTTCCCTTAATATCAAAAATGCGATGACTGCGCCTAAAGCTCCAATAACTGCCAGGGCATAAAACAAATAATGCTGCCTTACCAAAGCCAGCTGCTGCTGTGCGATTGTCGCCTCCTTTTTTTGTACCTTGTATTTAGTTTCGAAGTCGGCAATGGCCTGGGCCGAGTTTTTGGTATAAAAACTGTCAAGTCCTGTAATAATCCGCTCCAGCGTGACTTCATAATTTTTAGCGTCGCCTTTCTTTTGGTAACATTTGGCCAAAATCTTGTAATAAAAGATACGCTGAAGTCCGTCAACGCTGCCGCCATGTTTTGCATGGGGCGAAACGTTTTTTGGGTCATCGTAATAGGCCAGCCCGTCGGTCATGGCTTTAATGGCCTTATCATACTGTTTGCTTAGCCTGTAAACATCCGCCAGCGCGACCAGGTTATCGTCAAGCGGCTCTTTGCCATCCACCAGCTCGTCAAGCTTTATGGCTTCCAATATGGCTTCCTCTGCCTTCAGAAAGTCTCTTTTCTTTACATATACGGCTGATCGTTTTTGCAAAGCCCAGGCCTCAAAATATACATAACCCGTTTGTTTAGCCATATCAAAGGCCTTGTCGGCATAGTACATTGCCGAGTCCAGCTTGTATATCCAGTAATAATATTCGGCCAGGTTGCCGCATAAATTTATGATGGCCGTATTATAGCGGGGAGTGTTTGACGTGTATGCCAGCCCTTTCCTGGCCAGGGCAACCGGTTCGGAGTCAAACCCCATTTCATATTTATAACCGCTTAACGAATTCAGGCAGTTTGCGATCACCAGCGAATCTTTATATTTTTCTGCTTCGTGCATCAGCGTGTAGTTAGCCTCAATGGCATCCTTGTAATTGGTAGTATTGGCAAAGCAGTCTATTTTAAGATGCTGCAATTCAAAATAAATATCCCGTGTTGTTGGATCTTCAGCCTTATATCTTGACAATTCAGGCGCTATCAGGGCCCTCGCGCTGTCGGCATTGTTCCACCTTAAATAAGCGTTGGCCTGCGCTATGATCGCCAGGCTCCGCGATGGCATATCATGCAGTTTGGCGGCCAGTATTTTTGCTTTTAAGGCATAATTCCATAAGGTGTCCTTCGGCAGTGTTTCAAACCTTGCACACAGGTTAAGTGTGGCTTTCAGTTTTGCCCTGTCGCCTTTTGATGTGTAAATGAGATGCTTCAAACTGTCAATCTGCGGGCTTTGCCCCAACACATAAACAGCATAAAAAACAAATGCAATAAGCAGTAAAAAGCGCTTCATGGCTTAAATGTAAACAGAATTTTTGGCAGCGTTTTATAAAAGCACCAAAATACCGCATATGCGTTATTGACCCTTTTTTCAATCATCCGCAACTTTACTGATGTACTTTAAACAATAAGAAAACCCGCTTAAGCTATGAAAATGGTATACAAAGCCTCCCTTTTAATGCTGCCGGGCACAGATCGCAAAGAATTTAACAGTAAATTATATATATCACTTTAAATCCATCAGTCATGAAAAAATCAATTTTACTTTTCGCGTTTCTCGGCTTTGCATTATTGTCAAAAGCCCAAACAACCACCGCAGCGGCTTCGGACGGTATTTATCATACTTTTAAGTTTGATATCGGGCTTGGCTATGCCATCCCATCAGGAGCTTCAGGCAGTGGTACCAAGGCAGGCGCCACTTTCACGCTGCAGCCTCACTACCGTCTATCCGATGACTTCGCGATCGGCCTCCGTATAGAAGGCGCCGGCCTTGGGTACGAAAACGAGTTTGGCAAAACAAAGGTATCACTCTTAGAATCTTACTGCGCTACCGGCGAATATTACCTGGCTAAGGATGGTTTCAGGCCGTTTGTGGGCGCAGGCCTCGGCTTTTTTGATCAGTCATCGCTCGCGGCAAGTAATGGCAATGCTGCGCTTGTTAACGGCGCCACCAACTTTGGGTTGTTCCCGGAGGTCGGTTTTGAAGTGGGCCATTTCCGGATGTCGGCAGATTATGACATAGCAGGCAGCGGCAATAACTACCTGGCATTTAAGATCGGCGCCTTTTTCGGCGGCGGCAAAAAATAAGCACCACCTTCAATAGTTCTTTATAAGATTAGTTTAATTAGTTGGTTTGATAAGCCCTCGTTTTTGAAGATGGGGGCTTTTTTGATTTTAAGATGTCTTGCCGCGCAATTAAGAAAATATTCGGGCAATACTTTCACTAATGTTTTGCGACCTGCATCGATGTGCTATGATTTTGAAAGGATATTATTAGCGATAACATTTCCTTTCAAAAATATGGCAAACTTCCGTTGAAGTGAATGGAACTGGTTGACCAGTTCCAGGCCATCCTGTGTAATTGTTGCATTCCCTCCGCCTTTGCCTCCCCTTTTTGACAGCACAATTGGTGAATTGAAACACGAATTAATATGCTTAATAATATCCCAGGCCTGTTTATATGACATTTTCATTTGCAACGCTGCCTGCCTGATTGACCTTGACGAGTGGATGCGTTCGAGCAATTCAACGCGACCAGGTCCCAGTACTTTTTCGTTATTTATTTCCAGCCATATTTTACCGTTCGTTGTAAAACTTAGTTCCTGCATGTCGGGTGTATTTTAATACCACCAAGTTAAGGCTTTCAAACCAACTCTGCTGCTATTTTTAATGTTTAACAACACAGGTTTGATTTTTATTATATATTTAAAAACATATCGATATTTAAAGATGTTGAACAAAAAAAATAAAAGTTATGATGAAAAATTTACTTTTCCCGGCTGTTTTAATAATTTCAATACTTATCATGGTCAGCTTTTTGGCGCCGCGTGCCTATGGCCAAAATGTAAAAGAGGTTCCGCCCGACTCCATTAAATACGAAGGATCATTGTATCAAAAGGTGCCGCCAAAGCCAAAATACCCCAGGGCAGTGGGCTATGTAAGTTTTATCCTGCCATTGGAAACATTACAAAGCGGAACACTAACACCCAACTTTGACCATCATGCCAGCAGTATCGGCTTCCCGGTTGGCATTAATGTTTTATATAGCGACCGCTTTGGGTTTAGTTATGAGTTTACGCCAACAGTGAAGGCCTCGGGCGGTTCAAGCAAAATGAGCAACCTGTTATTCGACCCGGGAACCATGTTTCGTTTTGATCATGGATTTACTATCATTACCCGGCTTGCTTTCGAAACTGAAGGCCGGTATGGCTTTACTCCTGTTTTCAACCAGGTTTACGCCAGGACTAAAGCAGTAAATTATTTTGTGGCACTGTCGCTTCCCAATAGGTTCGGCAATAGCGAGCCTTATTCTATCGGCCTGAACCTTCAAATAGGCTTTACCTTCAATTGATTTTACAAAGGATCACCTATTTGTTACTTTAAAAAAGGTAAATATTTCATTATTGTTTAAACATTTGCTTTAAACGAATTGTTCATTCACTATAAATCAAATTATAGTGAAAAACCTGGATATTTCCGCAGAAGGGGCGAATGCCCATACATCCGGAGGCACCTCACGGCGTGATTTTTTAGCGCAAATTGGTTTAGCAGGCGCCGGATTTACACTGGCGCCGCTGCTCGGTTCCGCAATGGAAACGCAACCAAGATTAGCCGATGCGGCGCCTGTTGAAATTGCCACGGTCAACCTGACCATCAATGGAAAAAAACAAGCGCTTAGCGTCGACTCAAGAGTTACCCTGCTGGATGCTTTGCGCGAGAACCTCTCATTACCCGGTACAAAAAAAGGCTGCGATCACGGGCAATGCGGCGCCTGCACGGTACTTGTAGATGGCAGGCGCATCAACTCGTGTCTTACCTTGGTTGCCATGTGCGATGGAGCCGAAGTAACTACCATTGAAGGCCTGGCGCAGGGCGATCAACTGCATCCGATGCAGGAGGCTTTTTTAAAACATGACGGTTTTCAGTGCGGCTATTGTACGCCCGGACAGATCTGTTCTGCCGTCGGTTTGGTGACAGAAGGCCATGCACATACCGATGCCGAGATCAGGGAGCTGATGAGCGGTAACATCTGCCGCTGCGGCGCTTATCAGAATATACTCGCAGCTATTAAAGAAGTTCAAAAAGCATAAACCAGGTACCATGGAACCATTCAAATTTATACGAGCGCAAGACGATCAATCGGCCATCCGTAATGCTTTGACCGGTGGAACAAAATTCATAGCCGGAGGCACGAATATGCTCGACCTGATGAAGCTGAATATTGAAATTCCGAAACAGGTTGTCGATATTAATAAATTATCATTATATCAAATAGAAAAACTGCCCAACGGCAATATCAGTATAGGCGCCCTTGTAAAAAACAGCGACCTGGCGTATCATCCAACTATTGTTAAAGAATATCCGGTTTTATCACAAGCCCTGTTAGCCGGTGCATCGCCGCAATTACGTAATATGGCCTCGGTGGGTGGTAACCTGATGCAGCGCACACGCTGCCCTTATTTTTACAATACGGATTTTGCCTGCAATAAACGTGTCCCCGGCTCAGGCTGTGCGGCAATTGACGGTTATAATCGTAATAACGCTATTTTAGGGACAAGCGACAAATGCATTGCCACGCATCCATCTGATATGTGTGTCGCCATGGCTGCTTTGGGCGCAATCATTCACATTAAAAGCCTGAATGGTCCGCGAACAATGCCTTTTGGCGAATTCCATTTGCTGCCAGGCCAAACCCCACATTTGGAACACAACCTCAAACAGGGAGAATTGATCACACACGTAGAAATACCTGCCATCCCCTACGCAACAAGATCTTATTATTTAAAAGTGCGCGACCGGGCTTCTTATGAATTTGCCCTTGCATCGGCGGCGGTTATTTTAGATATACAAAATGGCCGTATACAACACGCCCATGTGGCTTTGGGAGGTGTAGGCACTAAGCCATGGCGCACAATATTAGCCGAAAAAGTATTAACAGGTGCTATAGCCAACGAGCAGAATTATCGCACCGCTGCAGAAGCGGCGTTAAGCCAGGCTAAAGGCTATGGCGACAATACATTTAAAATTGAACTGGCCAAACGTACCCTCGTTCGTGCCTTAACAACAGCGGGAGGTATGTCATGAACCCATCCATTGGAAAACCGGTAGACCGTGTCGACGGAAAACTTAAAGTTATGGGGGCGGCCACTTATGCGGCCGAGTTCCCTATAAAAAATCTTGCCTATGGCGTAAGTATCACAAGTACTATCACCAAAGGCCGCGTCAAAAACATTGACAGCCGCCAGTCACAAAAAATGCCAGGTGTGATCGGTATTATGACCAGCGAAAACTCTATGCAATTACATTTCCCGTCCGGATCAGATCCCGGCAGTGGCAAGTTTGCAGAAAAGGACCTGTTACCGTTGCAAAACGACCGCGTATTTTACGGCGGCCAGCATATTGCGGTAGTCGTTGCAGAGACATTGGAACAGGCGGAACAGGCTGCGGCATTGGTTAAAGTGGAGTATGACCAGCAACCCGCAGCAATAGGACTTGAAAAAAATATAGCATCGGCCTACAAACCCGCATCGGGGCTTGGCGGCGCAGAAACACAGGTAAAAAGGGGCGGTGCGGAAACAGCATTGCAAATCGCAGCCATTAAGACCGATGAAACCTATTCCACCCCGGTTTATCATCATAATGCTATGGAGCCACATGCCACTATTGCGCAATGGGAAGGTGATAAGTTAACAGTATATGATGCTACACAATCCGTGATGGGCGTTAAAGGTTTACTGACCGCAACTTTGGGCATTCCTGCTGAAAAAGTGCAGGTTTATGCTTTATTTATTGGCGGGGGGTTTGGCTCCAAAGGGTTTACCTGGGCAAACACTTTGTTGGCCCCAATGGCTGCTAAACAATTTAACCGACCCGTTAAATTGGTGCTGACCAGGGAACAAATGTTTTCGGTGGCTGGTCGCAGAACCCAAACCATACAGAAGATCGCTTTAGGAGCCGGTCAGGATGGGAAATTAACCGCCATTAAACACGCCACTACTTCCGAGACTTCGTTTGTAGACGAGTTTGTAGAAACTGCCGGCGTAGCTACCAGCATGATCTACAGCTGCCCAAATGTTGATGTAAGCCATGAGATAGTCCGGTTAAATCGCGGTACGCCTTGCCCCACGCGCGCACCCGGAGAAGCGCCCGGCACATACGCTCTCGAGGTAGCCATGGATGAGCTTGCTTATAAATTAAAAATAGACCCGGTTCAACTGCGATTGATCAACTACGCAGATATGGAGGAGCAAAAGAAAAAACAATTCTCGGAAAAGAGTTTAAAAGAATGCTACCAGCGTGGCGCAGAAGCCATCGGCTGGACAAACCGGAAAGCTGAACCCGGCACATTAAAGGAAGGTAATTATTTGGTCGGTTATGGCATGGCTACTGCAACTTACCCGGCTAACCGCAGCGCATCGACCGCTAAAGCAACCTTGTTCGCTGACGGGCATGGGGAAATACTTTGCGGTACACAGGATATTGGAACAGGTACTTATACCGTGATGACGCAGGTTGCTGCGGATGCCTTTTCGCTGCCTGTAGAAAAAATTAAGGTAAAGCTTGGCGACAGCTCTTATCCGAAAGGCGCACAATCGGGCGGGTCGCAGGTATCGGCCAGTGTCGGGCCGCCGATAAGGGCAGCAGCATTGGGCGTAATAAGCAAACTCATCAACCTGGTAATTGCTGATACTGCATCGCCGCTGCATGGTTACCAGGAAGAAGAAATAACAGCCGATAACGGCCGCATCCATTTAAAAAGTGATCCTGGTAAAGGCGAGGCCTATACACAGGTATTGACCAGGAAAGGATTGGATAAGCTGGAAGCGCAGGCTAAAACTAATGTATCTACCCGCCAGCAAGGGCCGCCCACACCTGCCCCGCCGGGAAGCCCGGAAGCAAAAGCTGAAGAAGAAAGTAAGGCTAATAAAGCGGTACAGGAAGATGAAAAAACCGATCGAAAGGACTTTGCCTTCCACTCATTCGGGGCGCAGTTTGCCAAAGTGCTGGTCGATCCGGATTTGGGAACCGTTAAAGTTGATAGGATAGTTGGCGTTATGGACGTTGGCACGATAATGAATTTGAAGACTGCCACCAACCAGATAATGGGCGGGATGATATTCGGCATCGGCATGGCCTTGATGGAAAATACACAATATGATCCGAACAATGGCCGGGTGGTAACCCGTGACCTCGCACAATACCTGGTCCCGGTACATGCGGACATTCCCGAAATTGAAGTGCAGTTTATTGACAAACCCGACCCTTATATTTCTCCCATTGGCGCAAGGGGAATAGGAGAGATCGGCATAACGGGAATTGCCGCAGCCATAGCCAATGCTATTTATAACGCAACAGGCAAGAGGGTAAGGGATTTGCCCATAACACCGGATAAGTTAATCGCTTAGTTTGCGTAACTGCTCATAATCGCCGGGGGTATCGATATCGATATTTCCCTGTTCGAACGAAACCGTGGCAATATAATCGGGATGGGCATTGAGCAATTTCTTTGCACCTTCCGGGCCTTGTAATAATTGTAATTCTGTAAAAAGAGCCCGGTCAAATAACGCCGGGACACCTGTTGTATTATTATATGTACAGGCCACGATGAGTTTACTGGTTTCGATTTGCCTGTTGATCAAGGTGTTTAGTAAGGCTGCACTCACAAAGGGTTGATCGCATAGCATGATGATGACCTGGTTAATTGAAATATCTTTCCCAACCTCATTAATAGCAGTTCTTATCGAGGATGCTATGCCCTCCTTCCAATTTTGATTATAAAGAGTTGTGGTTTCAGCTATTGGAGTTATCATACCGGCATTGGCGCCAAGCACAACGATCACAGGCTTGCAACCGGCTATTTTACCTGCATCGGCTGCGCGTTGAAGGAGCGTTTGACCGTTGAACAAGAGGTTTTGTTTTGGTTGTCCCAACCTGCTTGATTCACCGGCTGCCAAAATAATCAGACCAGTCATTTAAGCGCTATGTATAACGGTAGTTTTAAATTTCAGCGATTTTCCGCTCCCGGCAGAAAACACCGCTTTTATTTCAGCAATGATCGATAGGGCAATCTCTTCGGAAGTTTCAGACCCAATATCGAGGCCGACAGGCCCATGGATAGTTTCAAGGTTTCTTTGCGTAATAACTGTGCCGTTTTCCTCCAGCTCACCAAGCATTCGTTGCAGTTTTTTCTTAGGCCCTAAAACTCCTATATAGGATATATCCAAAGGCAAAAGCTCTTTTAGGAACGCGATCTCGTAATTATAGTTGTGGGTCATCAATACAAAGGCAGTCCACTCGTTGACTTCCAGGTTATTTAATACCTGGTCTGGTTTGGCCACTGTCAGCTTTTTGGCGAATGGAAAACGGTCGGCAGAGGCGTAATTCGGGCGCCCATCGGCAACGGTAATACTCCAGCCCAAAACTGATGCGATTTTAGTTAAAGGAATAGCATCATTCCCGGCGCCAATAATAACCAAAGAGATAAGGGGCTTAACACACTCAACAAATGCGGTATAGCCTTCGTAAGTATTAACAGATGAACACTGGTTGTCCAGCGCATTTTTGGCATCGTCCAACAATTCGCTTTTGTAGGGCAACGTTTCCAATCCGTTCGATAAAGTTTCGCCATCCGCCAGGAACAAACATGATCCTGGTTGCGCGGATTTCCGGTCTTCGACTGAAAATACGGTGACCAAAACCGAGTAGCCGCGCGACGAGATCGCGGCCTTCAGTAATGTTATAGGGTTGGTTTGTGCGTCATTTACAGGTTCTATCAGGATATGTATAATGCCATTGCAACCCAGCCCTACACCGAGCTTAGCGTCATCATCATCCATTGTGTCATAAGTAACCAACAGCGGCTGCTGTTGCAGGATGACCATCCTGGCCTTACGCAAAGCATCGCCCTCCAGGCACCCGCCGCTGATCGCACCGGTCAATTGCCCGTCTTCCGTGATCAGCATTCGGGCGCCCGCCCTGCGGTACGCTGAACCCTCTACCAGCACCACCGTAGCTAATGCAGTTTTTTTACCCGATTTAACAGCCTCATCATAAGCCGCTACAATGTCAATAATTTCCTTCATACTTAACCTGCAATATTAGGGCTTACGCTGCTAATGATATAAGCAAAAATCGATGCGGTTTGATTTGGCTATATCGTATTCATATTAAAGGGTAATTTCCTGATCCGTTTCCCCGTCAGATCGTAAATGGCATCAGTAAGCGCGGGAGCAAATGGCGGCAGTCCTGGTTCGCCGACACCACCGGCATCAGCTGTGTTTTCCATAATATGTACTTCGACAGACGGCATATCACTCATTCGCGGCATCAGGTAGTCGTAAAAATTATTTTGTTCCACCAGCCCGTTTTTAAAAGTGATCTCGTGAATGGTAGCGGCGCCTAACGCCATCACAATAGAACCCTCCACTTGTGCCCTGACAATATCAGGGTTAACATACCAACCGCAATCCATCACCGCCCAAACCTTATCGATCTTAACTTTTCCTGCTGCGTTCCGGGATACCTTCACCACCTGTCCTACGGTGGTTTCAAAACATTCGGTGATCGCCACGCCATATCCCTCGTTCTTTTTCCTGGATTTCCAGCCCGATACTTCTTCCATCCTATCTATTAAATGCTGGCATCGCTCATCCTTCAAATATTTCCTGCGGAAGTCAAGCTGGTCCTGTCCGGCCAAAATAGCCATCTCGTTCATGAAACTTTCATAAGCAAATCCATTGGTCGAGGCATAAACCGAGCGCCACCACATGTTAGGCAGGGGCATTTCATAAGGGACATCCGCAAAACTGATATTTTTGATAGTGTCGAAATAAGGTTTCAGGAAACCTTCGGCGGTGCTGTCATTGGCTTCTCCGCGTTTGGGCCCGTTCCAGTGATCTATATTTTGCCCTGCCATTTTGAATTTCAAAGCGCTGATCTCACCATTTTCAAGGGAGCCTTGCCCCCTGTAGGAAATGCCGGCACGATAGGGCCCCTGCTTGATATCATCTTCCCGCGTCCAAACAACCTGGACCGGTCCTCCGATTTCCTTTGAGATCGCAACGGCCTCGTGGGTATAATCCAGGAATGCTTTTCGTCCAAATCCGCCGCCCAAAAAAGTCATATTGACAATGACTTTTTCTTTTGGCATCTTGAATTTATCACTAATATCACCCTGCACCCAATCCGGGGCCTGTATTGGGCCCCAAATTTCTATTTTGTCAGGTTGGTAATGTGCTATACAATTCAGCGGCTCCATGGCGCTGTGCGCCTGGTAGGGTGTTTGATAAATTACATCTATTTTCTTTTCAGCTTTCCCTATTATTTGATCCGGCTCGCCCTGCTTTTTAAAGGAAAGTCCTTCCTCATTGTTCAGCAATTCCGCGTGGTTTTTAAAGATATCAGCAGTGTTGATATGCTCAAACCCGCTGTCGTCCCATTCAATATGCAAAGCTCTTCTGCCCTGCATTGCAGCCCAGGTCGAATCGGCTACCACCACAACACCATCACGCGTGGTATTAAATACCATCATTTGTATTTTAAATACCTGCTTAACGCCGGGAACTTTGCGCGCAGCGGAATCATCGAAGCTTTTTAATTTGCCACGCAACCTGGGATTGCGTTCCACCGTGGCAAACAACATTCCGGGTAGCCTTTTATCTAAACCGAAGATAGCCTCGCCATTGGTTTTCATAGGCGTATCGAGCCTGTGAAGCGGCTTACGGATAAGTTTATATTCCGATATTTTTTTGAGTTTAACTTCCTGCGGCGGCGAAAGCTTCGATGCGTCCGTCACCAGTTCCCCGTAATTGAATTTCTTTCCTGAAGGTCGGTGGATAACGTTCCCGGATTCGGCATAGCAATCGCTTGGGGCAACATTCCATTTAGCTGCTGCTGCGGCAATAAGCATCTCACGCGCGGTTGCGCTTAGCTTTAACAGGTTTTTATAAGATCCCCTGATGGTGGAGCTGCCACCGGTGATCTGGCTGCCGTATTTTACGGGATCGCCCTTGGCAAATATTATATTGACGTCTTTCAGGTCGACTTCCAATTCTTCGGCGATGATCTGCGGCACCGACTGATATGAGCCCTGGCCCATTTCTGCACGATGATCAGTTAAGGTAACCTTGCCGTCTGTATCAATACGCATCCAGGCATTAAATTCAAACCCTGAGTGATCTGCTCCGGACGTTGCGACCATTTGTCCTTTTTTTGCGTTTGCAGGGAAATAAAAGCCCAGGCAAAGCGCGGTCCCAGCAACGCCGGATACCTTTAAAAAATTTCTTCTTGATATTGCGTTAGTTTCCATAATGGCTGCTCTAATCGTTTAAATCCTTTATTTTGCTTTAGCCGAGGGGGCATAAGCGCCTTTAGCTATCCACAAACGTACCTGCGCGGCAAAAGCCGGCCGGCTCATCGGCGGTAAGGTACGGCCATCACCGGGACGCCAGGCCCAGCCCACCAACCCATCATTGGCCATGTGGTCGATCAGTTGCGCCTTCGTACGGCCACCATTCTGTTTAGGGTCAAGCAGTTGCAATGCTAACTGCCTTGGAGTACGGCCCTGGAACACCATGCGCATATTTGCCGGCGGCAATCCCCATTTAGGATTCCCGGGCGGCATGTGTAAGCCTGCGGTATTCCCAGCCTGGTGACAGTTGCTGCACCGGACGGAATAAAGCCCTTTACCATCAACGCCCCGCTTAACATTCATTGTATGTATATGGTTATCGTCGCCCTGTAACGGCGCGTCACCTGATGGGTGGCAATTCATGCAGCGCGAACTCATTAAAACCCTGTAAACAGACATGAACGCTTTTGCAGAGCCAACACTGTCTTTCGGCAAGGTTGCATAAGTATGCTTTTTCACCGTTTCCAGCCGGAATGATAATGTGATGATGCCCGTTATTACGGCTATAATACTTGTGGCGATCAGTTTTCTCATAATTTAGCTCCTTCCGTCTGCATTGCCGCGGCTTTATGGATGGCAGCCCGGATGCGCTGATAGGTACCGCAACGGCAAATATTACCTGACATCGCATCGTCAATATCCTCGTCGGACGGGTTTGGGTTTTCGCGCAGCAGTACGGCCGCAGACATTAGTTGCCCCGATTGGCAGTAACCACATTGCGGAACATTTATTTCATTCCAGGCCAGTTGCAATGGATGATTATTATTAGCCGAAAGCCCTTCGATAGTCACGATATCCTGGCCGGCTGCCCTGTTTATTTTGGTTACGCAGGAACGAACGGCTTCACCGTTCAAATGAACCGTGCAAGCCCCGCATTGTGCGGCCCCGCAGCCAAACTTAGTTCCTGTTAAACCCAGGATATCCCGCAAAACCCACAGGAGCGGCATGTTTGGGTCAGCATCTACATCGTGGTGTTGCCCGTTGACAGTAATGTTGAACATAAGCAGGTATTTAGATAAGTAAATTTAACGAAATAAATATAATTATCGTTTGAATTTCCTTCAACAATTATCCCGATTCAAAGAAAAAGTTGTCTGCCGGGTATTTTTGGGCAGTCCCTTACGCCAGGATCAAATTATTTTTAGGGCATTTCTGTCCTCACCTGTTCCGGGTTAAGTTTCGTCACTGGCCTCCTTAAAAATTTAATGAATATTAGTGCGATAACAATCGCAATAATACCCTGCGCCAGTACGGTTGCCGGTGCGCCTATATGTTCAGATACCGCGCCAGTTAACAGGCTGCCAACGGGCGCCATGCCGAAGATGGCCATCAGTAATATACCAATGGCCCGGCCGCGCATTGCCGGCGCGGCGTCGGACTGTACGATAATATTACTCACCGTGTACTGCGCTATAGCGCCAAAGCCCACTATAACTATAAAAAACATGGCTATGGGGAAGTTTTTTATTTGCGAAAAACAGATCAATCCTGCGCCCAGCAATACGTTGCTGATGAACAATATCCGTTTTAAATGCGTGCCGGCCTTGCGCGAAGCGATAAAAATGGTGCCCGTTACCGCGCCAATGCCTGCAAAGCTGTTGATATAACCGAAAGTTGCGGCACCGCCCTTGAAAACTACTTTGGCAAATACCGGCAATACCGTGTTATAGGGCAGCACCAGTAAACTTACCATAGCAAGCATAACTACCACGAGCCCGATTTCAGGGGTGTTTTTAACATACGCAATGCCTTCGGCAAATTCTGCAATAACTTTTTTATGTATTTTTTTGGGCTCATAAACCGGCAATTTCATGAGCAGCAGCGACAGGATCACCGCGCCAAAACTCGCCGCGTTAAGCAGGAAGCATACACCGGCCCCAAATACACTCAGCACAACGCCAGATAATGCGGGCCCTAACAATTGCGCCAGACTGGCCGTTGCTGTGGTAAGTGACACCGCATTCGGCAGATCAGCAGGACTGTCAACAACGTCATGCAGCAAAGTTTGCCGGGCAGGCACGTCGAACGCGTTTATGATACCCAATATCACGCTGAGCAAAAGGATAGCCCATATCATTGTGTGGCCGCTGATAACCAATACGGCAAGCAGTGTAGCCTGTATCATCGAGATCACCTGGGTAATTTTTATAATGGTGTAACGGTTATAGCGGTCCGTTGCTACCCCGCCGGGTATCGAAAATAAAAACGACGGAAATTGCTCTGCAAAAACAGTTACCCCGAGCAGGAACGGGGAATGGGTCAGGGAGTACACCACCCATAACACGGCTGTCCGCTGCATCCAGGTGCCAAATTGCGATACCGCCC
>Ga0207060_10320_pt1 | contig 14238 bp, 16 predicted proteins | sample Alteio_BWMinCont_30_FD_153270 | JGI IMG/M metagenome (GOLD analysis project Ga0207060, IMG submission 153270) | Enriched cells from forest soil in Barre Woods Harvard Forest LTER site, Petersham, Massachusetts, United States -... | ecosystem: Environmental > Terrestrial > Soil > Temperate forest >...
TGAATTTCTTAAACTTTAGTCGCTTGGCACGGTTCAAAAGCTGACCAAAAGTTTCCAAAACCCGATCAAAGTTTTATAGACCGGAACCGGCCTGAAAATCCTTATTTTTACCATTTATCAAATTCAAAAAGCTATAATGAATGATCATGATTTGGTAAGAACGGCTATCCGCCAGATATTTTCGAAAAACGGGTATGATCCCGATGGCGCTCTATCTCAGCGGGATTTAGAATTCATTCGCAAAGAGATCGAAGAGAATACCCGTATACTTATCAGCGTATCCACTATCAAGCGCCTCCAAAAGGGCGATTTCGGCCGCATTCCACAAGTGGCGACCCTGAATGCCTTGTCGGTTTACCTTGGTTTCAGGAACTGGCAGGATTTTAAAACTGCAGCACGGAATGGAATGGGTGAGCGTACTGTACCTGAGCCGACGGACGCAAAGCAAAGAGCCGGTAAACGGACAAGGTCTATTTCATGGAAATTGGTGTTAGTTGTATCCGTGGTGCTACTCACTGTAATTGTCTTCGGTTTTTTTAATCATAGGAATAAGCCAAATTTGCAAAACTCGTTACCCTATTTCAGCGCAAGGAAAATTACAGGAAATGCAATCCCCAACACGGTTGTCTTTTCCTACGATCTCGCGAACATTCAAGCGGATAGTTTCTTTATTCAGCCAAGCTGGGACAAACGCAGGAAGCTGAGGATAGATAAGAAAGGTCATGTTCTTACAGATATTTATTACGAACCTGGATACCATGTCGCAAAACTAATCGCAAATGACTCTGTTCTGAAAACGGTCGATGTTAGTATACCTACAGATGCCTGGATGGTTTATACAAGCAGTTTTGCAGGAAACAGGTTGCCGCAATATATAAAAAACGGGAAGACCCTTGCTGACGTTAGCGGGTCGTTAACTGACAATGTGCTGCAAAAGAACCATATCAGTGTTGATGAGAATACTTTATTTGAATGTTCCTATTTTCCACACATTTTGATCAGCAATGGCGATAGTTTTACTTGTAATATGCGGGTCCGCCTGACTAATCCCCGGTCGGCGCAGTGCCCTTTTTTGATGTTCGAGGTTTTCTGTCAGAGAAAATTTATGTATTTCAGTATCCCGGATAAAGGCTGCTCCAATCGGGCAAGTGCCGGATTTGGCGACCATGCTCTGCGTGGAAATACGACCGACCTGCCATCTCTGTATTTTGAACTTCAGCAGTGGAATGATATTGGCTTGCAGGTAAAGGATAAGAAGGTTGCAATGTCAATTAATGGCCGAAAGGTTTTTGAAACGACCTATAATTATTCCTACGGAAAAATCGCAGGAATGAGTATTATCAGTAATGGTTTTTATGACCTCAAGTCCATTGACCTGGAAGGTCTGGATGGGAAGGGTATATCTGAAAATGGTTTTATTCCCTAATGACATCCCATTAAAGGGCTACTGGTTATTCTTTTGAATTAAAAGCCTTTGCTTTTTTGTACACTTCCAGGTTTTCGAAATCGAACATAACGAGGGGGTTATTAGCGAGTTAAGGTGATAAAGGTGTGAGTGTGTGAGCGGGTGTTTAAGAAAAGTCAGAGTGAGGGGCACACACTCGCACCCACACTCACTCTGACTTTGTAGCGGGAGCAGGACTCGAACCTACGTCCGTCCATCGGCGGATATGAGTCCGACGAGCTACAACTGCTCCATCCCGCACTGTTTTTTTTGATTTCACCGATTATTTTTTTATTGCGTCGATTGTCCGCTATTCTTATTTCTCAAAAGAATCCTTCTCGAAGAATGTCAAATCGCTGATTGAATGCCAATTTGTTGTCTTAAAAGTTTCATACTTGTCGAACCGGTCAAGTAGCGTGTTACATAGGTTTTCAGCTAACCAAAATTCAATTTCTGAATCCGGAACCCAGCCCAATTTCGAATACCCATCACAAAAAATATAGGATTCTGTAGGTGTCCAAAAAGATTTATATAAGTCTTCGCGGTCTTCGAAGTCGTCCCAATCATCGCGAAAGAAAAATAGCATCGCCTGTGGTATTGAAATCCGGAATGCTGCGGCTTCACCGCTGCCACCACCCAATAGGATATCGCCAACTTTTCCATCAAAATCTTTTTCGTCATTAGGTATATTTTCAAGCAACTCGTAAATAGCAATTTTCCTGGTTGAGTTATGACGCATTATATCAAAAGTAGATGGGCACTCTATAAAGCCCAAGTGTCTGTGCTTGTACTGGTCAATTGCCGACATGATATTTTACGTTTTTGATTAGGATGGCCAACTAAATCCGATATCTATTATGCGAGAGCTGTACAATTGTAAATATCGCATAAACGAAAATAAACAATAATTGAATGGCTATATATGTTTGAATTTTCTTTTTGTCTGCTGTTTTTATTCCTTGCGAAATCCTATAGCCATTTAAAATTGTCGCGCCTATAGCGGGTGATAAAGCCCAAACTATCTTATTGCTCGAGGTGTAAAGCAGGCTATCGGCTCCCTCTCCAAAGAAAATCCAAGTAAAAAACAGATAAAATATAAAAACAAGATAACCAACCAGACATTGAACCAAAGTAAGCACTAAAATTTTAAGCCAGCTTAATTTAAGTAAATCCAACGTATTCGAATAAAAATTTGACAATTAAAGTTATGAATTTTTAAGTCTTACCAACTGCTCCAAACGAAAAAAGTCTTTAGGCTTTCGACTTGGGGTTATTTCAAGCAACATAATCCTGCGAAATAGAATCCATAAAATTTTTAACTTTCAAGGTTCCTGATCATGACAAACAGCATTTTTTGAAATTTCTTCAGACTGGCTATAAAGATTTCTAAACAAATCGATGCTTAGTTGATTATCATCTTTCAGCATATCGAAAATGGCCACACATTCAAAAACAGAGCCTCTTGCTATAACGCAAAAATTCCTCCTGTCGGGTTTGCTGAACCTGCTTGTTCCTTCCGCTATATTTAACACTATGCTAAGGGCCGCGCGCCTTAATTGATTTTTTGTCGCGGCATCTAATGTTCCGGGGATTAATATCGAGTTTCGGATAACTGAATTAAAAGCCTTTGCTTTTTTGTACACTTCCAGGTTTTCGAAATCGAACATGATAAAGGCGGCAAAAGAGTGAGTTTGAGAGCGAGTAATGAAGAAAAGTCAGAGTGAGCGGCTCGCACACTCGCACCCACACTCACTCTGACTTTGTAGCGGGAGCAGGACTCGAACCTACGACCTTCGGGTTATGAGCCCGACGAGCTACCAACTGCTCCATCCCGCACTGTTTTTTTGATTTCACCGATTATTTTTGATTTCACCGATTAATAATTTCGGTGTAATCCTTTTAAAATCGGTGCAATCCCTTTTTTAATTGGACTGCAAAGATATAATTCGTTTCTTTGCAGTCCAAATTATATTTTGTTTATTTTTTTATGGCGCATAAGGCAGGTTTTGTAAGTATAATTGGTAAGCCCAACGCTGGTAAATCAACCCTGATGAATGCGCTGGTAGGCGAAAAAATGAGCATCATCACCCCGAAAGCGCAGACCACGCGTCACCGTATTTTGGGTATTGTGAACGATGAGGATTACCAGATCGTATTTTCGGATACACCCGGCATCATCAAACCCCATTACGCCCTGCACGAAAGCATGATGCACCAGGTGGATGGTTCGATAGTTGATGCCGACCTTATTTTGCTGGTGACGGATATTTATGAGGAGTATGACGAAGCCGACGTATTAAAAAAGCTGGAAGGCTCGGAGGCGCCGCTGGCCGTGCTGATCAACAAAGTCGACCTTTCGGACGAGCAAACCGTAAAAGCCAAGGTTGAATACTGGCAGGAAAAACTAAATCCAAAAGCCATTTTCGCGATATCAGCCCTAAAAGATTACAACGTGCTTGCCGTAATGAACTTCGTGATCGAGCATTTGCCCGAACATCCGGCCTATTACGAAAAAGATGCCTTAACAGACCGTAACGACCGCTTTTTTGCATCGGAAATGATACGGGCGCAGGTATTTAAACAATATAAAAAGGAAATCCCGTACAGCACCGAGGTAATTATAACCGCTTTTGTAGAGGGCGAAAAGCTGCACCGCATCAGCGCAGAAATTATTGTGGAGCGCGATTCGCAAAAAAATATCATCATCGGCAAAGGCGGCGAAATGCTGAAAATAGTAGGCACCTATGCTCGCCGGGATATGGAAGATTTTTTCCAGAAAAAAATATTCCTCGAAATGTTTGTAAAAGTTATCCCCGACTGGAGAAGTAAGAAAAATTACCTGAAACAGTTTGGATATGAATAAAGAAAGAGTCAAGAATCAAGATACAAGAGTCAAGATTTAAGACAAAAAAAGGATCCAGGAATCAAGATGCGAGAATCAAAGATTTTAAGACCCGGAATTTATAATATTTATTAGAAAAGAACCTAATTTTAGAGCACTCACACCGGAGTAGTCTTGATTCTTGATTCTTGTCTCTTGATTCTAAAAAAATGAGTAACATAGTAGCCATAGTTGGCCGCCCCAATGTAGGCAAATCAACTTTATATAACCGTTTAACTGAAAGCCGCAAAGCCATTGTTGATGATGTGAGCGGCGTAACCCGCGACAGGCATTACGGCGTGTCCGAGTGGACAGGCCATTCGTTTACCGTAATTGACACCGGCGGCTATGTTGCCAACTCGGACGACTTGTTTGAGGCCGCTATCCGCGAGCAGGTGATCATCGCCATTGAAGAGGCCACCGTTATTTTATTTATGGTTGATGTAACCACAGGCATTACCGACCTCGACGACGAAATTGCCAGCTTGCTGCGTAAAGGCAAAAAACCTGTGTTTGTAGTGGTGAATAAGCTGGATAATACTTCGCTGTTAGCTGATTCGATGGTGTTTTATAGTTTGGGATTGGGTGAGCTTTACAATATTTCATCCATGACAGGCTCCGGTACCGGTGAACTGCTTGATGAAGTGGTAAAACATTTTGACGATGAGCAAGTAGAAGAAAACGCCCTGCCTAAATACGCCATTGTTGGTCGCCCGAATGTTGGGAAATCATCTATCATCAATTCATTGATCGGCAAGGAGCGCAATATTGTAACGCCAATTGCAGGCACCACCCGCGATTCCATTCATATCCATTACAACCAGTACGGGCATAACTTTATGCTGATCGATACCGCCGGGCTGCGCAAAAAAACCAAGGTTAAGGAGAATATTGAGTTTTACTCGGTGATGCGTACCATTAAGGCCCTGGAAGAAGCCGATGTGGTGATCCTGATGATTGATGCGGTTGAAGGCATTGAGTCGCAGGATATCAATATTTTCCATCTGGCGGAAAAAAATAAAAAGGGCATCGTCATTGTGGTCAACAAATGGGACCTGATAGAAAAAAATAACAAAACCATTAAAGTTTTTGAGGAGCAGATCAGGGATAAGATAGCCCCGTTTAGCGATGTGCCTATTGTTTTTACCTCGGTTACCGAGAAGCAAAGGGTGTTAAAAGTAATTGATACGGCCAATGCTGTTTACCAAAACAAGACCAGGAAAATCCCAACCTCAAAATTGAATGAGGTTATGCTTCCCATCATTGAAAACTATCCGCCGCCAGCTATCAAAGGCAAGTATGTAAAAATAAAATACATCACGCAGATAGCCGGCACATCGCCCATGTTTGCATTTTTCTGTAACCTGCCGCAGTACGTAAAAGAGCCTTATTATCGCTTTATCGAAAATAAGCTAAGGGAGAATTTCGAGTTTTCCGGCGCGCCGATACAGGTGTGGTTCAGGCAAAAGTGATTTCGGATTTCGGAATTTCGATTTCGGATTTGTCGGAAGTTTAGATTGAGCATCTTTATTCCTATCCTCCTTCTTAAATCCGAATTCCTACATTCGAAATCCGAAATCACTCCCCCTCTCTCTTCACCAGCAAAACCTCATCGCCTTCAAGCGGCAAATAGCCATATTCATAACAAAACTGGTAGGTTTTACCATTTTGGGTTTGATAACTGCGGGTATGGTATTCAAAATCAAAGCCTTTTGCGGTTAATTTTTTGCGTGTAGTTTTTGTTTTGCCTGATGGGTTTAGCTCTTCCAGTATCCGGCGGTTGCGGCGCAGGATATTATTGACATTGCGCACCAAATTATAACTGCTGCTGTTAAGCTGGTTGTTATAATTGTTGCGGCACAGGTCGTTACAGAACTTTTTATCTGCCCTGCCATGCAGCACGGTGCCGCAATCAAGGCAAACTCTTTCTTCATTCATTTTTTAAAGGTAAATAAAATATTATCCGTTTGCAAACGGTTACAAACGGAAATTGTCGCTTATAAATGATTAATAACCGGGTAAATTATTAAACCCACTACAACTTTGTCCTATCATTTAAAAAACGAAAAATCAAATTTTAAAAACATGAACTCATTTAAAAACAGCGTACGCCTGGTAGGTAACCTGGGTATGGACCCCGAAGTAAAAAGTTTTGACAACAACCGTAAACTTGCACGGTTATCGCTGGCAACCAGCGAAAGCTACAAAAACGACAAAGGCGAAAAAGTGACAGAAACCCAATGGCATAATTTAGTGCTGTGGGGTAACCAGGCCAATTTCGCAGAAGAAGGCCTTAAAAAAGGCGATTCGATTGCCATTGAAGGCAAACTCACCAACAAAAGCTATACCGATAAGGAAGGCAATAAACGCCACTACTGCGAGGTTGTAGTTAACGATTTTATTAAGCTGGCGGGGAGGAGTTAGTGGTTCGAGTTAGTGAGTGGTTGATTATGTTGGATTAAGTTGATTGAGTTAGCTCTCCCTAAAAATCACCTTTTGACCTAATCAACCACTCACTTAATCAACTTAATCAACCAATTAAACTAAAACATTATTATATTTGTTATGTACTTAGAAGCAAAAGAAACAGCACAGTTATATAAACTGTTAACCGAGAAACTTGGTAACGATACAACCGAGGCCATGTTTAAATACATAGATAATAAAACAGAACGATCTGTGGAAGCAACCATTAAAACATTAGCTACGAAGGATGATATTGCGAATGTCAAAGAAGACATTGCGAATCTTCGCAAGGAGACGGGAAGCGGTCTTTCGGATCTTCGTAAGGAAATGGGAAGTGATCTTTCAATTTTTCGTAAGGAAATGGGTGAAGCTAATATAAAACTCCATAGAGAAATTGCTGAAGGTCACGTAAAACTTCATAAAGAAATAGCTCAGAACACGAAGTGGATGTTTGTTTTCTGGATTGGGCAGGTTGGGGCTACACTTGCTATCTTAATGTTGTTCCTAAAAAAATAAACGGCGGTTACAGAGGAAGAATTATTAAAACCATAATAGGGAAAGATGACTTTACAGCTTTTCAAAAATATTAGAAATGATGTCATTGATCTTAGGCGTGATTTGAAGGAGTGGTGTGTTCGTAATTATAAAACCTGTCTCATTACCTGGTTGTCCGTTTCTTCTATAACCCAGTTTAATTTTGTTTGGATCATAGCCCATTTACTGCAGAGGCAATAATCTACCGTATTATTGAACGAAAGTCTTAAAAAAACACCACTCACTATTCACCGTTCACTATTCACCATTTACCCCCTCACTCGTCAAATAAACTGTTTTCTCAACAATAGCGCGGATTATGCCGTCGAGTTCAAGGGCAGTACTTTCCAGGTGGTTCAGTATCTCGTTGTTCAAAACGCTGTCGACGTTCTCGCGATCAAATAAATTAACAAGGCCTAAAATGGTGGCAACCGGCCTCCTGAGCTCATGCGAGCTTATGGTTGCAATTTCATGCAGCCGCTGGGTTTGATCTTTCACATGGTCCTGGTTCTTTTTATTTTCAAGTAAGATGCACAGGATATTTGTTGTGCGTTCAATCATTTGCAACTCATCATCCTTAGGTTCGCGCGGGGTGGTATAGTAGATGGCAAATGTGGCCAATACCCGCGAACTATGCGAACTGATTATCGGGGTTGACCAACAGGCCTTGATCCCGTAAGGAAGGATTATCGCTTTATAATCTTCCCATAACGGATCTGTTTCGATATCACTCACTATAACCTGGCTGCGGTGGTACACTGCCGTGCCGCACGAGCCGGCTTTAGGGCCAATGGCCGATCCGTCAATAAAGTTACAGTATTCGACAGGTAAGCGTGGGGCCGACAGGTGGTAAACCTTCTCCTGCGCCTCATCGACTTCAAGCACGGAGCAGATCATATCAGGGTATATTTCTTCAATGCCCTTAAGCAGTTCACCGATTGTTTGCGGCAATGAATTGGGAGAAGATGCATTTAATTCGAGCACGTTTTTTTCAAGTGCCAGTATAGATTGCTGAATTTTGGCCTGGGTAATATCCCGCACTAAAACTGTGATCTCGTTTTTATAAGGATAAATATACAAGCGGAGCCACCTGTTAAAGTGCTTGTTAAAATATTGCACACGGCCGGGCGCATCGCTGTTAAACGCAATTTCAAATTCAGTCATAACCTCCGGGGGTATCTCCAGGCTGTCCAGCTTTTTGAACTTAATGTTTTTCAGTTGCCGGGTGGTTAAACCGGTTATGGCCTGGAACGCGGCATTAAACGAAATGATACGCCACTTATGATCGATAACAAAAAAGCCTTCGTTAAAACTTTGTAAAATATGCTGAACATTTTCGGTAACATTAAGCTCATCTGAACGATTTATTTTCCGAATCGAATTAGCGCCCATGGCATAGACAAGGCCGTCCTTCCTGCTAAAGCTAAACGACCATTTAATGTTATAATAGCGGCCGTTTTTTGTCCTGACACGGCTTTCATAACCGGTAATTTCTTTGTCGACGGCTAATGCGTTTATTAATTCCTCTCGTCTTTTTACATCTGCGGGATGCAGGAATTCACCAACCGTTTTGCCGTTAATACCGGGTTCGGTAATACCAAATGCCTTTCTTATAGAAATGTTTGTATGCAAAATTGTCCCATGTTTGTCGAATACACAAAAGAAATCGTTTGATTGATCGAAGAGAAAGGCAACGGTGGCATCCATACAGTACCGGGTAAGTGTCTATGGCATAACACCTAAAATTAGATATATTATCCCTATAGTACCAAATTATATTTTCAGGGCGTGGTTACTGCCACAGGCAGAACCTTGCCATTAAAAAAGCGGTGGCCGGTAATCGAAAAATCTGCTATATATTTGCCCATTTCAAAGGCCATAACCGGCGATTGGTAACCGGGGAAAGCCTCCTCCAGCATTTCAGTTTGCGCCGAGCCGAGGGCAAGGCAATTAACCTTTATTTCTTGTTCGGCCAATTCAAGGGCGAGGCATTCGGTTAAAGCATGGAGCGCCGCCTTACTGGCCGAATACGCCGATAACCCGGCAAATTTAACACTCCCCTGGAAACCGCCCATGCTGCCAATATTGACAATGTGTGAGCCCTGGGGCATTAAATGTACTAAGCCCTGTATCATGCGTACATGGCCTATGAAATTGCTTTGCAGCATTTCTACAAAATCCAGTTCTTTTAGTTTGATGAATGGCTTATTGATCAGCGCGCCGGCATTGTTGATAAGTACGTCGACGCGGTTATCAAAATTGTTTTTTATAAACTGCAGCAGGTCGGCGTAATCGTCGTGAACGATATCGAAGGTTAACGCATATATTTCAGCATCCGGGTTTAAGCCGTGGGCAATTTCCAGCAGCTTTTCCAGCTTGTCCTTCGACCTTGCCAAAGCGATCACCTTATGTTTGCCTGATAAGATCAACTCGAGCGCAGCTTCAAAACCTACGCCGCTGCTGGCGCCTGTTATAATGATGTTCATAAGCCCCCCGGCCCCCTGAAGGGGGAGTATTTATTGAGTTTTATGTTCCATGAAATGCAATTTAATATACCGCCTTGATCAGCTATTTGGTTGCATTCGATTGTTTTGATCGCAAGATTACTAAAATTATCCTCAAAAGACTTAACGGTGGCTTCATCTTCTTTGATATTAAAAACAGGAATTATAATTACGCCTTCCATTTGAAGGTAATTCATATAAATACCGTTGGCTTGATCGTCATTTTTGTTACTGTATGGATTATAAGGGATTTCGACACATTTTAAGCCTGCACTATCCAAAGCAACGCGGAAATTACGTTGAAAAGCTGATTTTTCTCGTGAATAATCATTTATTAAAACTGTATTATCATCCAAAAATCTTACCATACCATCGGCATGGCCCGTAAAATCCTTAGGATCTGCAGGAATAAAAATTAATCTGTCAACCTCTAAAATATCCTGCAATTGTTTGATCAATTGCTTTTAGGTATATCAGGATTTTCGTTAAACACCTGGGTGCTCATAATCACACTATCTGTGGTTTTTATCACATTTCCGCCGTCAAGTAAAATGTTTGATTTTTCCATATACAGACCGATGGATTTACAAATACTTTCTGCATCCGAAATTGATGCAATCTCTTCCGGGGTTTCTAAATAGCTTGGATTATAGACAAATTGGGTAAAGTTATTTTCGGCTATTTGGATCGGCACGTAATCAACCGCCCATATATCTTTAGTGCCGGGAAGCAAGGAGAAATCTATTTTGAATCCGATAATAGGTTTTCAAACCGGTTGTAAAAATCAGGATATTTTTTAGGGAGACTGTCGGCTAAGTAAAGATGATTGGTTTGGCTATCAGGAATCATTTTACAAAAATTTGGAACCAAGTAATTTATTCACTTCTTCTCTTGTTAGATCATATTGGTTTTGTAAATCTTTTGCAATTTGAGTTTTATTGGTATATCCAAATTGGCATTTGTCTAACAATATGACATATCGATACTTACTATCGAAATATCGTTCTTCATTATCTTTTTGAGGATTTAAATTAATTCTATTTGTTTTAACTACATACAGAGGAGCAGGCATACAACTTCCTTCTAATTCATTATTGATTTCAAACAGGCAAAAAACGTTTGGCGAATTATCAAAAACGTTATTAAAACTTTCGGTTATCTCAGATCTAACTTTAATTGGGCCATGTATTTGAGAAGTAATAAAGTTATTATCGATTTTTGCTTTTTCGATTTTTGCTATTCCGCGTATAAGTATTCCGCCATAATGATCGGAATTATTGCCAAAAGTTATGTCAATTCCTGAATCGTGAAAATACCATTTAGCCGAGTGCCGTTGAGTCAGATGTTTGTGTATGTAAATGTCTTTATGAGTATCTGTTAAATCATCTGTATAATAATAAAATTCAATATCGATAAGTCGGTAATAGTTGTGATTAACCTGCAATTGATAATCATAGAAAAGTTTGTTTGCTATTTTGTCAAAACTTTCAATGACAGTCTTTTTCGAGGTAGTTGTAACTTTTAAAAAATCCATTTAACTGATATTAGGGAAATCACGATCCCACTCCTTTCTTATTTCGCGCTGCCATTCAGAAGGATCTTCAATATCCTTAAACAAATCTTTTCCTTTGGCTTCATCCAATATTTTTTTTATCCGATTTACGACAGAGTCATTATCATTATCACCATGTTTTCCTACAATCGCCAAATGTTCCTCTTCGATATTTTTGACATACGAAACATCCTGCAAAAGTTTTCGCAATAAACCCGCCTGTTTATCTTCAACTGTTATTTTTAATATTGTCATATACCAAGTTACAAATAAATCATTAAACCACCAATTTTTGCTCAACCGGGTGCTTTATCAAATAAAATCCATCGCTGATTAGTTTTTTATACTCCGGTTCACTAAGAGCTTTTTGTTCCAGGAAAGTCCGTATCTCCTGCGCTAATGCCAGCTCAATTTCTTCGTGCTCCAATATTTCCAATATCTCCAAAGCGCAAAGCCAATCGTCGTGGTGATGTTTTTGCAGCTCGAACCAAACATTACCTAAATAGCCGTAATCACCACCCTTTTGCCGGCGGTCGCGTACCTGCTGGTATAGCTTATGAAGCTCTAAAGTGTTGAAATCATAAGTGGCGTGATGTGTCCCGGTATTCGATTTATAGGCGATCTCCACAAAAGCATCCTTATCCGCCGCGCCGCAAAACACCGAAATAATTTTTTCACCAACGGCCATATCGTAAACACCCCATGAAGGATCGAACAATAGCCTTCCTTTTTTATCCTTAACTGTACAATTATCAAAAGTAATAAGCTGTGTTTTTTCATTTGCCGATACCATCTTTTTTACCAGCCCGCTAACGGTTATGCCGCTTTCAAAATTTAAAACAGCTTCTTTTCCTTCTTCAATACCAAAATAGCTAAGTTCCGCTACCGATAGATCTTCCAAAGGCGAAGGGTAGCCCTGTACTTTCCCCACCGGCGAACTAAACCCATCACGGTGATGATCTTTACCATGCCCGCTTATTTGCTTATTATTTATCGACAATGCTGAAGGGCCGGTAGTTTTAATAAAAAAAGGTTCGGTATCTTTCTTCAAAACTTCAGTAAACACGCCCGTCACCTGCAAACCTGAGCTATAAACCGCGGTACAAACATTTTTGCTTTCCATAGCTTTTTGCAATCCGTAGGAGCCGCCAACGCGGAAAGCCATCGTATCGGCAAAGGTTTCGAGCACGTCTATAAGGTTTTGAAACGTTGGCGTAACAAATAATTGGGGCTGCGTTTTGGTAATATCGTAGGCATAATTTATAGCATCAATAGTATACGGTAATTTTTTGATACCAGTATCCATGCAGCTTGAACTTTCGCCAATGGATGATAGTAGACCTGCCCCGTAAATTTTAGGGTTTTTAAGCGTGCCGATAAGGCCGTATTCCACAGTCCACCAGTGCAGGCGGCTTAATAAGGACATTTCGGATGGCTCGCCAATATTCTCCTGGCGGTAAGCAACCAGGTCTTCAGCTTTCTTTATTTCCGTCTCATTAGCATCCGGCATTTCTTTTAGTATGGATAAGGCCCTTATAGCCTCGTACAATTCAAAATCCTGCGCCGAGAACATGGCTTTAGCGCCTATCGAACCAAAATAGCTCAGGTATTCGTGGTAATCCTTATCTGCGATAATAGGCGCGTGGCCTGCCGATTCGTGGATAATATCAGGCGCAGGGGTGTACTCAATATGTTTTAACTGGCGGATGTCTGCCGCAATAACCAAAACGCGGTAGGCCTGGTATTCCATAAAGGCAGCCGGCGGTATAAAACCATCGACAGTAACAGCGCCCCAGCCAATTTTGGCCAGCGCGTTATTCATTTCCTGCAAACTGGGGATCTTCTCTATCGTTAATCCCGCTTTTTCGAGGCCCGGGATGTATGGGTAATAGGCAACATCTTTCAGGTAGCTATAATTTTGCCGCATCACGTACCGCCAAACCGCATGGTCTATGGGCGTATAGTGCTCATAATGCTGGTCGACGATAAATTGTTTTAAATGCGCCGGCAAGGCAGCTACCTGCGGGTTATTAAAATCATTAAAATGGCTCATTCAGATGTTAATGGTTTGTATAGAAACGCAAAATTAAGAAATATGTTGGAGTCGGAAAGTCAGGAAGTCCGAAAGTACGAAAGAAGGGAAAAAGGATGAAAAAACCTTCCAATATTCCAACCTTACAACAACCCACTATCCGTTTACATCCTCTTCTGTTATCCCTTCCTGCAGCCTGCTCGGGCGGATAACGTAATAAACGCCCAACAGTGCCACAATCAGCGATATGATGTAAAATGAGGCTGGAAGAAACACGGCAAGGCCTTTATCCATCGGGAAGACGTCTGCCAGTTTTGTAAAAATTGCTTCGCGGGCCCCGGCGCCGCCGGCTGTGATGGGGATTATTGCCGCAAGCGCCGATATTAAAAATGATAATAAATAGGGTGAAAATTTGCCGCTGAAATCCTGGCCTAAAAGCACACAAACAATAGCAGTTAATTGCAGCGATTGCAGCAGCAATGCCTTTGCATGCGCCTCGAAAAAATATTTGGTATACTCTTTAAAAAACTTGTAAGCCACAAAATAGTAAACAGCCGATCCTGCGGCAAATATCCCCAGCGGAATAGAAATATGAACATCTATCTGCGGGATAAGGAATATCAATGCAACGGTAATAAGCCCGATAGCCCATAATCCGCTCAAACGGTCGAACATGACGGCCCAGAACAATTTTTTTAGGGGTGTTTTATAGGTTTTATTGATGAGGTACATTTTATAACCGTCGCCGCCGATACCGCCGGGCAAAAGGAAATTATAAAACAGTCCCAAAAAATATAGCCTCAAATTGTACTTGCCACTAAGCTT
>Ga0207060_10321_pt1 | contig 14237 bp, 12 predicted proteins | sample Alteio_BWMinCont_30_FD_153270 | JGI IMG/M metagenome (GOLD analysis project Ga0207060, IMG submission 153270) | Enriched cells from forest soil in Barre Woods Harvard Forest LTER site, Petersham, Massachusetts, United States -... | ecosystem: Environmental > Terrestrial > Soil > Temperate forest >...
TGGAATTGCAGCGTCATGAAGCCGATTGTCTGGAAGGCGTGGCCGCGTGCTTCAAAATCCTTAATGTCAGGCAACGACATTGGGTCGAAGCCTGTGCCGTTTTGCGGAAGCGATCCGATTTCGACAATACGGTCTGCATTTTTGTAAGGCAGCGGGCGGAGGAGCACCTGGTCGATGACGGAGAACATGGCGGCGTTTACGCCGATACCGAGAGCCAGGGTGAGGACTGCCGTTAGCGTGAACGCCGGGGTTTTGATGAGCTGACGGAGCGCGTATTTTGTATCGTTCCAGAACATTGCTTGTTTTACCGCCCTTCTGGATTGGAAACACCGTAACACAGGGCTCAGGCCTTCAGGGCACAGGGCTCAGTTTTTCAGTTTCGTGTTACTGCCTTAGTCTGAGATTTATGGCTGAGATTCTTTATATTGCCAGCAGTAACCCTGGCAAGTTGAGTGATTTTGCGGCGGCGGCTCAAGTTTTCCAGTTCGATGTGATTCCGTTGCCGGGTCTTGGGGACATTGCTGCTCCTGCTGAAGACGGGCTTACGTTTGAAGACAATGCTCGGCTCAAGGCTGTCTATTACAGCGGTTTCGCGCCCGACTGCGTCGTTATTGCTGACGATTCGGGGCTGGAAGTAGACGCATTGGGTGGTGAGCCTGGGGTGCGATCGGCTCGGTTTGCTGACGATGCGGGATTTGTTGCGGATCCGGCGGCTGATCTGGACGAGCGGAACAATCTGTATCTGCTGCAGCGACTTGCTGCGCGGGGATTGGGGTCTAAGACTGCTCGATATCATTGCGTGATTGCGGCGGCTCGCGATAAGCAGATATTGACGACGGCGGAGGGATTGGTCGAGGGCGAGATACTTCTCGAGCCTCGCGGAAACGGCGGGTTTGGTTATGATCCGCTGTTTTATCTGCCTGCGTTGGGGAAGACGATGGCGGAGATTGATCTGGCGCAGAAGCAATTGATGAGTCATCGTGGGAAGGCTTTTTCTGCTCTCCTTGAAAAAATGCGCCGCGGTTTTTGATCATCCTGGAGGAGCATGGCCTTGGTTTCTTGACGGTCGCTGTTTCGCGCACCAATAATAGAAAGTGACTTCACTCAAGATTCAACTGTATTTCAGCGTCTCCTGTCCGTTTGTGACGGAGCCCTTACCGCGGTACCAGTTCCAAGCTGCGCATTCCCCGTTTGATTCACCAACAGAGGTTGGATGAGATAGGTTGTGTCGCGCAGATGAGCTTTGATCAATGAGGAAGATGCATGGCTACGAAACATAAGATTGGACAGCGCACATGAGCACTGCTGCGGTTGGTGTGAGGCGGAATCCGGCGGCTACCTTCTGGGGCTCGACGAATGGCAAGAAGGCCGTGATGGCGGTGACTGGCGCGATCCTGTTTGGTTTCATCATCGCGCATCTGGCTGGGAATCTGCAGATATTCGAGGGCCGGGAAAAGCTGAATGCCTACGGGCGTTTTCTGCACAGCATTGGCGAGCTGCTGTGGCCTGCGCGTATTGTGCTGATCATTTCTGTGGTGCTGCATATCACCGCTACAGTGCAGCTGGCTCTGCTCAAGAAGCGGGCACGGCCCGTTGGTTATTCGCGGAGAGAAGCGATTGCTTCATCCTATGCCTCCCGGACGATGTACTGGTCGGGACCGATTGTGCTGGCTTTCGTGATCTTCCACTTGCTGCAGTTCACGGCTGGGTATATTCATCCGGAGTCACAGTTTATTGAAGGCGATGTTTACCACAATGTGGTGGCTGGGTTTCAAGTGTGGTGGGTTTCTGTGTGGTACATCCTATCAGTGAGTCTGCTGGGGCTGCATTTGAGCCACGGGATCTCGAGCATGTTCCAGTCGCTTGGGTTCAATCACCCGAAGCACACTCCGGTGCTGAAGAGTGCGGCGGTGGCTGTTGCGGTTGTGATTGTGCTGGGATACATCTCTATTCCGATTAGCGTTTTGCTGGGGATCGTAAAGTAAATGACACTCGATTCGAAACTACCTTCCGGTCCGATTGAGCAGGCGTGGGACAAGACGAAGTTCGAGCTGAAGCTGGTGAACCCGGCGAACAAGCGCAAGCATACGATCATCGTTGTGGGGTCGGGGCTTGCGGGGGCGTCGGCTGCGGCTACGCTGGGCGAGCTTGGTTACAACGTCAAATGCTTCTGTTTTCAGGATTCGCCACGGCGCGCGCACTCGATTGCTGCACAGGGCGGCATTAACGCAGCCAAGAATTATCAGAACGATGGCGACAGCGTGTACCGGCTCTTCTACGACACGGTGAAGGGTGGAGATTTTCGCGCGCGTGAAGCGAATGTTTACCGGCTGGCTGAGATCAGCGTCAGCATCATCGATCAGTGCGTAGCGCAGGGTGTTCCCTTTGCGCGTGAGTACGGTGGAGCGCTGACGAACCGGTCGTTTGGCGGTGCGCAGGTTTCGCGAACGTTCTACGCGCGTGGGCAAACGGGACAACAGCTTCTACTAGGCGCTTACCAGGCACTGGAGCGGCAGGTGCAGACTGGCACAGTCACCATGTATCCGCGAAGCGAGATGCTGGATCTGATCGTGATTGACGGCAAGGCTCGCGGGATTGTGACGCGCAACCTGGTTACGGGTGAAATCGATACACACATTGCCGATGCGGTGATTCTGGGGACTGGCGGATATGGGAATGTCTACTATCTGTCGACCAATGCCAAGGGATCGAATGTCACTGCGAGCTGGCGGGCGCACAAGCGTGGGGCTTTGTTTGCCAATCCCTGCTACACGCAAATTCATCCGACTTGCATTCCGGTTTCGGGCGATTATCAGTCGAAGCTGACGCTGATGTCCGAATCGCTGCGTAATGACGGGCGCATCTGGGTGCCGCTGAAGAAGGGCGACAAGCGGTCGCCGGATCAGATTCCTGAGGCTGAGCGCGATTACTATCTGGAGCGGCGGTATCCGAGCTTTGGCAATCTTGTGCCGCGCGATGTGGCTTCGCGCAATGCGAAGGCAGTTTGCGATGAAGGACGCGGCGTGGGCGAAAGCGGGCTTGGCGTCTATCTCGACTTTGCGGCTGCGATCAAGCGGCTGGGCGAGCATACGATTCGCGAGCGGTACGGCAATCTCTTCGACATGTACCAGCGCATTACGGATGAAGACCCTTACAAGGTTCCGATGCGTATTTATCCCGCGATCCATTACACGATGGGCGGGCTTTGGGTGGACTATCACCTGCAGAGCACGATTCCAGGGCTGTTCGTGCTGGGCGAGGCGAACTTCTCTGATCACGGCGCGAACCGCCTGGGCGCGAGTGCGCTGATGCAGGGGTTGTCGGATGGGTATTTCGTGATTCCCTACACGATTGGCAATTATCTGGCATCGAACAAGTTCGGCAAGGTGGAGGCGTCGAACGAGGATGTGCGCAGCGCAGTTGCCAATGTGGAACAGATGACCCAGAAGCTGCTTTCGATCAAGGGCAAACGGACAGTCGACTCGTTTCATCGTGAGCTGGGCAAGATCATGTGGGACGAGTGTGGGATGTCGCGCACGGCTCAGGGGCTGGAGAGAGCGATCGGGCAGATTCGCGCGCTGCGCGAGGAGTACTGGCGGAACGTGAATGTTCCCGGCTCGGGCGATGACCTGAATCAGAGCCTGGAGAAGGCTGGGCGCGTGGCGGACTTCTTTGAACTGGGCGAGCTGATGTGCACCGATGCGCTGGAGCGGAACGAGTCGTGCGGCGGGCACTTCCGCGAGGAGTATCAGACGCCGGATGGCGAGGCGCAGCGCGATGACGAGCACTATTCGTATGTCGCCGCGTGGGAGTATCGCGGGCCTGGTAATCGCGAAGAGCTGCATAAGGAGCCGTTGACGTTCAACTACGTTCATCCGAGCCAGAGGAGCTACAAGTAATGAAATTAACGCTGAAGATCTGGCGTCAGAAGGGGCCGAAGGACAAGGGCTCGTTTGTCAGCTATCCGATGGACAATGTCAGCGCGGAGATGTCGATGCTCGAGTGCCTGGACGTGCTCAACGAAACTCTGATTGAGCGCGGCGAGGAGCCGGTGGCGTTTGAGCACGATTGCCGCGAAGGCATCTGCGGGTCGTGCGGGTTCATGATCAACGGCATTGCGCATGGGCCTATGCCGGCCACGACTGTTTGTCAGCTCACGATGCGGCATTTTAAGGACGGGCAGGAGCTGGTGATCGAGCCTTGGCGTGCGGCGGCGTTTGCGCAGATCAAGGATCTGGTTGTTGACCGGCGGGCTTTTGACCGGATCATTGCTTCGGGTGGGTACATTTCGGTTTCTACCGGGAATGCTCCGGATGGAAATACCATCCCCGTGGGCAAGGAGATTGCCGACCGGGCGATGGATGCTGCGGCCTGCATCGGTTGCGGGGCCTGTGTTGCGGCTTGTCCCAATGCTGCGGCTGCGCTGTTTACCGGAGCAAAAATTTCGCACCTGAATGTGCTGCCGCAGGGTGAGGTCGAGCGCGATCATCGGGCGGTGAATATGGTGGCGCAGATGAATGCTGAGGACTTTGGCGGCTGCACCAACATCGGCGAGTGCACGGCCGTCTGTCCCAAGGAGATTCCGCTGGAGGTGATTGCCATCATGAACCGGGACTACATTCGCGGCAGCTGGAAGAAGCGCAGCGATGTGGTGACGACGATTGCTCCGGTTACGGACTGGAGTCGAAGCTAGATCCGGGGTGGCACCCACCCCCCATTTCAGGTAAATTCGTCTTATATTAGGGACTTGCGTGCATTTCTGACTTGTCCCATTTCGCTGGTCATTTCCTCATCTCTTAAACTTTTGCCCTTATTTCCAGAATAGCTGATTCAGACAAGAAACACGCCAGTATATGGCGCAACGAATATCTTGCCGAATGAGCTACTTAAGAACTATTTTCGGCCGCAAGGGCTTGACAGCTTGTTTTAACCCCGGCGCAAGAGCAGGCTGCCGAGAAAAAGCATGAATAGGATGGCGACAGTGTGAAGGAGGGCCTGGCTGCTAAGTCCGTTGTGCAGGAATACGGTGATGACGTCGGTGATGGGGACGATGGTTGCGAGGAGGACAAGGATTCCGGTGGTGCGGCCTTGTTTGAGGGCGATGACGGCAAGCAGGAGCAGCCCGAGAGCGATATCCCGCACTCCGGCCAAGCGGACCCAGGAGAGTGTGTCCGGCGCTGAGGCTGGGATTCCGAACATAATGGAAGCTACCGCCGGCGAGAGCAGGGCGAGAAGGCCGATGAAGACAAGGCCGAGCGCGAATATTCCGCTGAGCCAGTAGAGAGGGGATCGTGGAGTAAAGTTTGCGGGATTCAAGTTCATCGATGCTCCATCTCGAAAACGACCCGGGCTGAAGCCCCTTTTCCTGCACCCTCATTCACCGGCCTGAAGGCCGGTGCTTCTACGCTTACAGTCCCACAAAGACCTTGCGCTGTGCCTATCTGGTATTGTGCAAGATATCTTCTTGAGGAGTTTTTCGCTAAGCATGCGTCATCTCAGTGCCGCAGTAGCTGTTCTTTTTGCCATTTCTCCCGTCCTGTTTTCACAACGCCAACAACCGAACCTGACTCCCGAAGAACGGAAGGCGCTGATCGAGAAGCGCGAAAGCATCGAGAAGCAGCTTGAAGACGTCGCCACTATCGATCGCAAGGTGATGGTACCTATGCGCGATGGGAAGCGCATGGCTGCGGATATTTATCGGCCCAAGGATATGTCGAAGAAGTATCCGATTATTTTCAGTCGCACCCCGTACAACTTTAATTTCTGGGATGTGCGGCTGGGGACATATCGCGACATGTCGACCGAACTGGATGCGGTGAAGCGCGGATATGTGCTGGTCGAGATGAATGAGCGCGGACACTTCTTTTCGGAAGGAAACTACGACATTCTGGGCGCTCCGCTCTCGGATGCGAACGATCAGTTCAACTGGATGTCGTCGCAGCCGTGGTCGAACGGGAAGATCGGTTTGATTGGGTGCTCATCGACTGCGGAGTGGCAATTGGCGGCGGCATCGCTGGGGAATAAGGCGCTGACTACGATTATTCCGGAGAGCTTTGGAGCCGGCGTGGGCAAGGTGGGTCCGTATAACGAGCAGGGTAACTGGTATCGTGGCGGCGCGGTGCAGATGTTGTTTATCGACTGGCTGTATGGCGAGCAGAACCAGGTAAGGCCGATGTTTCCGCCGAATACATCGCAGGCTGATCTAATCAAGGCTTCGAAGATGTTCGATCTGGCGCCGCAGATGCCTCCGGTGGACTGGGCGAAGGCGTTTGAGCATCTGCCGGAAAAGGATTTTATCGCCGCGGTGGATGGGCCGAAGGGGATTTACAGCGACAAGATGCCGAACACGACGGGCGGGGCGATGATTGAGCGCACGCCGAACGATCCGGCATGGCGCAAGGGCGGGTTGTGGCAGTCGGATACGATGCCGATCAATGTGCCGGGGCTGTGGATGATGACGTGGTACGACGTTTCGACGGGGCCGAACCTGGCGGCTTATAACTTTGTTCGCGAGCATGCGAAAGGCGAGGCGGCGAACGAGCAATACGCGATTATTGCGCCGACGCTGCACTGCCAGTACAAGCGCGCGACGGAGCATACGGTTGTGGGCGAGCGCGATATGGGCGATGCTCGGCTGGACTATGACGCGATCACCTATGCTTGGTTCGATCACTTCCTGAAGGGCGAAGACAATGGCGTGCTGGAGAAGACGCCCAAGGTGCAGTACTACACGATGGGGCTGAACAAGTGGCAGCACTCTGATACCTGGCCTCCGCAAGGCGCGAAGCCGGTGACGCTGGCACTCACGAGCCAGGGGAACGCGAATACGCTGCATGGCGATGGGGCTTTGACGCTGACGGCGGCTCAGGGCTCGTCTTCCCTGCTCCCGCTCACGGGGACGGCTGCGGGCGCGGCGAAGGCCGATGCTCCCGCTCCCGATACCTTCACTTACGATCCGATGCATCCGACGCCGAGCTATGGCGGGAATGTTTGCTGCGCGGGGAACTCGATTCCCGGCAATGGCGGTGCGCTCGATCAGCGCAAGATGGAGGAGCGTCCTGACATTCTTGTCTACACTTCCGATCCGCTGGTGCAGGATGTGGAGATTTCAGGGCCGATTACGGTCACGCTGTATGTTTCTTCTGACGTGAAGGACACGGATGTGACGGCAAAGTTAATCGACGTGCTACCGGATGGGATGGCCTACAACCTTGACGAGACGATCCAACGGCTGCGCTATCGCGATGGCGACAATCGCACGGTCTGGCTGGAAAAGGGCAAGGTCTACAAGATCACGCTTACGCCGATGAACACTTCGAATCTATTTGCAGCGGGGCATCGGATACGGCTGGAGGTGGCTGGATCGAATTTTCCGCGGTTCGACCGGAACTTGAATACCGGCGGGAATAACTATGGTGAGACGACGTCAGTGGTTGCGCATACGTCGATTCATCATTCGGCGCAGTATCCGAGCACGGTTACGCTTACGGTTGTGCCTAAGTCGTAGGTTTGCTGTTTAACGGTGTTGCTTCCCACCCTTTGCCGAAGGGTGGGACCCGTTTCGTGCAACTCCGCGAAAAACAGATCCTTCCTCTTCACTCGTTCAGGGTCAGGATGACAGCGCTTGTTTTCTGAACCCTCAGAGGACTCGTCTGATCTCGCCGGCTAGTTTTGTCCAGGCTTCCAGGTCGACGAAATGGCCTACGCCGGGAAGGGGGCGCCAGTCGCCTTCGCAGCCTGCGTCGTTGAAGCTCTTGATGGCTACGGCGGATGGGAGCGCTCCGTCTTTCATGCCCCAGACCATGGTGACTGGGATGCTGATGGGCGTCTGGTAGAGGGCGTAGAGGCGCTTGTTCTGCGATGGTAAGAGTAGCGTTCGGACGAAGGCTCGATAGTATTGTATGGGGCCGCGCATGTCGGCGGCTTGCCGGAAGCGGTTGACGAGTTCATCGACGAGGGCTATGTCCATCGTTCCCTTCTGGCCTTGTCTTACGGTGAACGACCATTTCAGGATCTTGCGGCCCAAGCTTGTCGCGATGAACCATTCCGGGAACCACGGGATCTGAAAGAACGGCACCCACGGGATGCGGAAGGGCTGCCAGTCTTCAAAGGTAAGCGCGGCGCGGACGAGTGTTTTGGGGTGGGTACAGTTGACCACCACCAATTTTCTGACGAGAGAGGCATAGCGGTGGGAGAAGAGCCAGCCGAGCGCTCCGCCCCAGTCGTGGGTGACGAGCAGGCAGCCTTCGATGCCGAGGACTTCGATGAGGGCACGGATGTCGTCGGTGAGGGTGAAGACGTCGTATCCGCTTTTGGCGTAGGTGGTGCCGGGGTAGCCGCGCGTGTCGGGCGCGTAGATGCGGCTCTCGGGCAGCAGGTCCATGATGTGCTGCCAGCTCATCCAGCCTTCAGGGAATCCGTGGATGCAGAGGATGGGTGGCGCGTCGGCGGGGCCGGAGATGGCTACGTGGAAGGTTATGCCGTTGGCTTCGACTTGTCGGTGTTCGATGCTTGCGGACACGATTCGCTCCGAAACGTGGCGTGGGCTTGACGATAGCAGAGATCGCCTGCTTGCCGCGATGTTTCTGTGGGATCGTGTTTTGGGCGGGGTGGGCGTTTCAGGTGGATGGTTCGCTGGGAACTTACTTCTCTGCCTTCGAGAGAAATCGCTGAGATTCTTTCCTTCGACTTCGCTCAGGACAGGCTCTCCCGTTGGTCGTCAGAATGACGGCTGGGTCGGGTTCGTGGGTTCCCACCCCTTCGGCTTCGCTCAGGCAGGCTCTGTCGTCGAACACCGCGACGACAGGATGGGGCACCCGTTTTCGTGCTGATCGATGCGAAAAGCAGATCCATTCGACTCCGCGCGGCGCGCTCCGCTCAGGATGACAAAATGTTCAGGCGAGTGGACGGGCCTTAGCGTCACCCAACCTACGCGGCGTGGGTTACGTCCATTTCGCTGAGGCGGAGGACTAGGCACTTGGCGGCGCCTCCGGCTTTCAGGAATTCGGTCAGCTCTACTTCGATGACGTGGAAGCCGCGTGATTGCAGCTCGGCGCATAGTTCGGGGCTGATCTGGTTGAGGAGGATCGTTCGGCCTACGTTGATTGCGTTGCAGGCGAAACGCAGCGCGTCGGTCTCGGACACGGTGATTCTCTTTGTCGCGGGATAGCGGGCTTCGATGCGCTCTCTTGATTCGTCGTCGAAGGCTGCGGCGTAGTACATGACGTCGCCGTTCGAGAGTGGGCAGAAGCAGGTGTCGAGATGATAGAAGCGCGGGTCTACCAAGCGCAGCGAGACGACTTCGAGCGCCCACAGATCGATGAGGTGCCAGTGGCTGTCTTCGCGAGTGCGGGGACCGTGGCCGGCCCATAGGCGCGAGCCGTCGGCTTCGAAGAGCGCGTCGCCTTCGCCCTCAAAGGGCGTGGCGCGGGGCAGCTCCAGTACGGTAAATCCCGATTCGTGGAACCAGCGGCGGAAGTGCGGCTCTTCGCCCTGTCGCTCGGGGTGGTGGAAGCTACTCAGAGCGACGATGCCGTCGCGGACGAGTCCGGCGTTGGCGGTGAAGACCATGTCGGGCGAGCCGGGCTGCGGTTCTACGAGATGAACGCTGGCGATAGAGGAGAGCGCGGTGTGCAGGCATTCCCACTGTGCGGCGGCTCGCTCACGTGATGAGCGGTGAACGTTGCCTTCCATCCAGGGATTGATGACGTAGTTTACGTCATAGAGTTTGGGGGGACACATGAGGAATGTAGGCTGATTGATTGCCGGGTTCGCTGTGCTTCCCATGCCAGAGTGTGGCTTGGTTTCGGCGGCCCGTCAATATGAATGAAAATGCGCAGGAATCAGCATAATCATGCATGCGAGTTTCGCCTGACGGCGAAAAAAGACCCAGGTCTAGCAAACCCCTCGACTTCGTTCAGGACCAGGCTCGGGGTCCCCATTGCATAGTCTTTCGTCTTAGAGCGTGAGGCAAACGGGTGCTCTGTTACAATCCGGCCATCGCAAAAAAACCTATGAAGACCCGACACGTCGCTGCACTTCTGCTTGCTTTCACGCTGCCCATCGCCGCCCAGACCACCAAGAAAGCGCCTGTGAAAAAAGCTCCAACTGATCCTGCTACCGTCCACAGCAACGCCATTGTGATTGATACTCACGCCGACACGACACAGCGGCTGGTGGATGAGAATTACGATCTCGCCGATCCGTTGAATGGCGGCAATTTAAATTTCGAGTCGGCGAAGAAGGGCAACCTGGGCGCGGAGTTCTTTTCAATCTGGGTAGAACCTGATCTTTACAAGGGCCAGTATGCGCACCGGACGCTGGAGTTGATTGATGCGGTGTATCAGCAGGCAGCGAAGCATCCGGACGAGATGATGATGGCGTTTTCTCCCGCGGACATTGAGAAGGCGCATCGGGCGCACAAGCTGGCCGCGCTGATGGGAATTGAGGGCGGTCACTCGATTGAGAACTCGCTGGCGCTGCTGCGGGACTATTACCGGCTGGGCGTGCGGTACATGACGCTGACGTGGTCGAACTCGAATGACTGGGCGGATTCTTCGGGCGATGCGGACGATCCCAAAGTCCACCATACGCAGGATGGGCTATCGGACTTTGGCAAGGACGTTGTGTATGAGATGAACCGGCTGGGGATGATGGTGGATATCTCGCACGTCTCGGACAAGACGTTTTATCGAGCGGTGATTACGTCGAGGGCTCCGGTGATTGCTTCGCATTCCTCGGCGCGGGTGATCAGTAACGCTCCGCGCAACATGACGGATGACATGTTGCGTGCTGTTGCTCGCAGCGGCGGCCCGAACAGCAAGGGCGGCGTGGTGATGGTGAACTACTATTCTGCGTTTATCAGCCAGGCTTACCGCGATGCTGACCAGGCACAGCGGCCTGACGTAAAGAAGGCGACTGACGAGTTGAAGGCTCAGTTTGCGAAGGAAGGTAAACAAGTCACGTATGGGGATCTGGAGAAACTGCAGCGGCAGTATGCGGACAAGATTCCTCGGCCTCCGTTGAGCGCGCTGATCGATAACATCGACCACATTGCCAAGGTTGCGGGTGTGGAGCATGTTGGGCTTGGGTCGGATTTCGATGGCGTTTCGGGGCAGTTGCCGGAGGGGATTGACTCGGCTGCCGATCTGCCGAAGATTACGGTGGCGCTGATGGATCGCGGGTACTCGGCTGCGGATTGCGACAAGATTCTTGGCGGGAATTTGCTCAGGGTATTTCGTGAGGTTGAGACTACGGCCAAGGAGTTGCAGGCTGAGGGGGCTACTCGGCCTAAGATTGGTGAGTCGCAGCCGTTTAAGAAGCAGTAAGGCTTGCCCTCATTTGTGGTTTTCCCATCCTGTCGCAAACTACGCGACAGGATGGGGCATCCGCTTTTCATGGCCTACCCGTCGGAAAGCAGATCCTTCCCCTTCCCTGCGTTCAGGGTCAGGATGACAGCGGCGTTGGATGGACCGTGTGGTTTTCAGTTCTCGTGGCTATGCTGTAACCTAACCATTGGGATATTGAATGAACGCATTTGCTCACCTGACTTCGCTCGCTTTTCTTTCGTCTTCACTGCTTTTCGCACAGCAATCCACACCGCCAACGACTCCACCTGCGACGCTTCCTGCTTCGAGTCAGGATTTGCCGGATTCGCCGGGAGTGCAGGCGCATGTAAGTCCACAGCCTACGGGACCGACCGCGGTTCTGGATACGAGCATGGGGCGCATTACATGCAAGCTGTTTTCGAAGGAGGCTCCGGAGACGGTTGCCAACTTTGTCGCCCTGGCGGAGGGTAAGAAGGACTGGACCGATCCTGTGACGCACAAGAAGATGCACGGCAAGCCGCTGTATAACGGCACGCAGTTCCATCGCGTCATTCCTGACTTCATGATTCAGGGCGGCGATCCGACGGCGACGGGGATGGGCGATCCGGGGTATATGTTTCAGGATGAGTTCGATGCGAATCTGAATTTCGATATTCCGGGGCGGCTGGCGATGGCGAACTCGGGGCCGAATACGAATGGGTCGCAGTTCTTCATCACGGAGGTTCCGACGGAGCATCTGAACCAGAAGCACTCGATCTTTGGGCAGTGCGATGATTCGAGCATTCTGGTGGTGAAGTCGATTGCTCGCGTCGAGCGGGACGGGAATGATAAGCCGGTCGATCCGGTGATTCTGAAGAAGGTGACGATTGTGCCTGATGGACAGCCGCTGCCTCCGGCACCTTCGGCTGCTCCGACAACATCCAAGTGAATGACCCGGGGCTAAAGCCCCTGCGTTGTTCGGCTACCTTTCACCGGGCTGAAGCCCGGTGCTTCTATCCTAAGAGCAACAAATTCCAAAAGGAGTAATGACTATGGCGCGTGCTGCTGGAACTTACGCGATTTTTAATACGAGTGAAGGGGAGATCGTCTGCCGTCTGTTTGAAACAGAGGCGCCGAAGACGGTTGCCAATTTCGTGGAACTGGCTGAGGGGAAGCGGGAGTGGACGCATCCGGTGGGTGGCAAGAAGAGCAGCGACAAGCTCTATAACGGCACGATTTTTCACCGCGTGATTCCCGACTTTATGATTCAGGGCGGCGATCCGGCGGCGACTGGGATGGGTGGTCCTGGCTACAAGTTTGAGGATGAGACGAAGGGCTCGCCGCACTCGTTCGATAAGAAGGGCAAGCTGGCGATGGCGAATGCCGGACCGAATACGAACGGGTCGCAGTTCTTTATCACGGTTGCTCCGACGACGTGGCTCACGGGCAAGCACACGATCTTTGGCGAAGTGGTTGAGGGACAGGATATCGTCGATAAGATTTCGAAGGTCGCTCGCGGGGCGCAGGATAAGCCGAAGACACCGGTTACGATTGATTCGCTGGTGATTGAGCGCGTGGCTTAAGTACTTATCTCCGTTTCTCGGGCGCAGCGGTTCTTGACAGGCTCCTGCGCTCGCGTAACTATTGAATTAAGCTGTTGTGGTGATGGAGTTCACCCTTAACCGCTGTCCCTCCTGATCGACCGGACAGATGATGACTCCTGACAGGGAACCCTGTCGGGGAGTTATTTCCGGCGCATTCCCTGCATACATAACTCAATGGTTGGACTTCCCGTTTGCACGTGGAGGAAGGAGAGTTGTTTGCAGAACTACCTCTATATTGCCGCCGGTGGTGCGCTGGGTTCCCTTGCCCGCTATTGGGTTGGCTCGGCGATAGCAAACCGAATGGGCACGAAGTTTCCGTATGGCACTTTCATCGTCAACATCACTGCATGCCTGATTCTCGGGTTCGTTCTCACACTGCTGGGGAGACGGGCGGCGTTTGGTCCGGAGTGGAGATTTCTGATTCCGATTGGATTTGTCGGCGCTTACAGTACGTTCTCTACGTTTGAGTGGGAGACGTTTGCGAATCTGCAGACAGGTGCGTTTGTGATTGCGGGACTGTATGTGGTGTTGAGCTGCGTTCTGGGGCTGGCTGCGGTGTGGTGCGGTGTGATGCTTGCGCGGTTGTGCTCGTGAGGGGGATCATGATTGCCGAATTGGAGAAGCCATGCTGAGTTCGGGGAAAGCTGTCAAGGTATCGATCTATATCAGCGAGGGATCGACGCACAAGGGAGCTGCGGCGTATTCGAGCATTCTGGATTTTCTTTTCTTTCGCGGCGTTTCCGGAGCGACGGTTCTAAAGGGCATTGCGGGTTTTGGCGCTGACCATCATCTGCACTCGGCGAGCATGGTCGATATTTCGGACAAGATGCCGATGAAGATTGAGTTCATTGAGACGCGGGAGAAGGTTGACGAATTGCTTGGGCAGCTTCAGGAGATGTGCGGGACCGGCATGATTGAAGTGCAGGAGACGACGATTGCCAAGCCGCCGCAATTGGCGAAGTCGCTCAAGCCTGCTGCGCCGCACGTCAAGATTGAAGGCAAGGCAAAGCTGATGCGGATCTATATTGGCGAGAGCGACCGCTGGCAGGACAAGCTTCTGCATGAGGCGCTGGTGACGGCGATGCGTGCTCATGATCTTGCTGGCGTGACGGTGTATCGAGGCATCTCGGGCTATGGCGCGCACCGGAGGGTTCACAAGGAGAAGCCATTTCATCTGTCGCATGACAACTCGATCATGCTGACGGTTGTGGATACGGAGGAGAAGCTGAAGGCGTTCATCCCGGTTGTGGACCAGATGGTGCAGGAGGGGTTGGTTGTGATGTCGGATGTGGACATCATTAAGTATGCGCATCGCTCGGAGGCAGAG
>Ga0207060_10231_pt3 | contig 14170 bp, 13 predicted proteins | sample Alteio_BWMinCont_30_FD_153270 | JGI IMG/M metagenome (GOLD analysis project Ga0207060, IMG submission 153270) | Enriched cells from forest soil in Barre Woods Harvard Forest LTER site, Petersham, Massachusetts, United States -... | ecosystem: Environmental > Terrestrial > Soil > Temperate forest >...
GAAATGCGCTCATCCGGCATGCAACTGCACTCTTGCGAATAAGGAGAAATATTGCAGTCCTTATTGTCATGATGCCGGAAGCCTGGTAGAAATCGCCTGCGATTGCGGACATCCGGATTGTGGCCGGGAATCGGTACGGGGATCTATAACAGAAGAAGTGAACATGGAGGAACCCGCAATTTCATAGCTGGTGGCAAAATGCCCTGTAGTAACGAGCGCTGGAAAGATATCCTTCCAGCGCTCGTTGCAGTAGGCACGGCAGGCACCGCATGCTCAATCTTTCACTTACGGTACACTGACAGAGGCCAGGATCGGCGCCAGTATTTGTTGGATTGCCGGGGGCACCGGAATCCTGGCGCCGTCGTTATTCGCTGTCGTCACGGTGACCGTGAGAGCCACGATATTCGCGTTCAACGACACGCGAATTGCTTCGATCTGCTGAACATATGTCGTGAACTGGTTGATCATGGTCGTGGTGATCGGATTGGCTGCCTCCATTGTCGTAATCAGGGCGTTGATCTGCCCTATGATCAGCGACAATTAAAATCCCTGCCGCGTTGACTCGCATCTTTTGTTACCGACATCGAGCTGTTGCCTCATGAGAATGTTACCCGTCCGGTTTGAAGGGAACGGGCAACGGGATGAGGAGGCAATTGAGCATGGAAACCAGACGCGAATTGATCGACGCGGTGGCAGCGCGCTATCACGCCGCGACACGAAGTGAAAAAAGGGACATTCTTGATGAGTTCGCGAAAGTAACGGGGTTTCACCGGAAACACGCGATACGTGTGCTGAGGAAGTTTCGCGCGAGTCCGGAGCCGCCGAAGCCGCCACCCAGGTCCAGGTTTTACGATGAAGCAGCCGAGACGGCACTGATCATTCTCTGGGAAGCCGCCGACCGGATGTGCGGTAAGCGGCTAAAGGAAGCGATTCCGGTTCTGGTCGAGGCCATGGAGCGACATGGGCATTTGAAGTTGGACGCGGAAGTGCGCCCGCGTCTCCTGGCCATGAGCGCCGCAACGATGGATCGGCGGCTCCAGCACATCCGGGAGGCTGGCAATCAGCGACGGAGGAGGTCGCGAATTAATACTCCGTTACGAAAAAGCATTGCCGTGCGCACGTTTGCGGGCTGGGATGATCCTGCGCCGGGCTTTTTTGAGATGGATTTCGTAGCACATTGTGGGACGTCCGTCGCGGGTAGTCACGTTCACAGCCTGGTGCTTACCGATATTGCCTCAGGTTGGACCGAGGGCGCGGCCATGGTGATGAAGGAACAGACGCTGGTGACAGCGACCGTAGAGTCCATCCGAAGGAAGCTGCTGTTTCCCATTCTTGGCCTGGATGTGGATAACGACAGCACGTTCATCAACGAAACCGTGCTCACCTATTGTCGCGACCGAAAGATCGAGCTGACAAGATGCCGGCCCTACAAGAAGAATGATCAAGCTTGGATCGAGCAGAAGAACGGCGCAGTCGTGAGACGGATGGTTGGTTATGGACGTCTCGAGGGCATCGGGATGGCCACAGTGTTAACCAAGCTGCACGAGGCGGCACGATTGTATGTGAACTTTTTTCAGCCATCGTTCAAGCTGAAATCGAAGAAGCGCGAAGGGGCAAGAATTATTAAGAAATATTTCACGCCCGCCACGCCATATCTCCGGCTCCTGGCCAACGACAGGGTTTCAACCGAATCAAAAGAGCAGCTGCGGCGGGTGTTTGATGGATTGGATCCGGTGCTCTTGCTGAACGACATTCGGGAAGCTCAGCGGACGTTAGCGCAGATGGAGGTCGGAACGGAAACGAAGCAATCGGAGGTGACGAGTTTAGGGGTGAAGCATTTCGTCGAAAGCCTATCCACGGCATGGCGCGATGGCGAAGTACGTCCTACGCACCGCAAACGAACCAGCGCCCGCGGGCCTCGGACATGGCGGACTCGTGTAGACCCATTCGAGAAGGTTCGGCCGCTGATTGAACAGTGGCTGAACGAAAAGCCCGACACCACGGCGAAGCATATATTTCACCGGCTCCAGGAGCACTCGTCGGAACCATTTCAGCCAGGGCAATTGCGAACACTGCAACGACAGGTGAAAGAATGGCGCAGCGAAATTGTTCGTCAGCTCGTGCTCGGCGGCGGGAATGAACCCCTGAATGAAACGGTCGGTATTGGATCGACAATTCCATGAACGCGAAGGGGAGGCCCGTGGAATCTGACGCAAGCATGCAAATCGATCAAGGTTGCCTACGGCAATATTTTCTTGATGATTTGCACACTTGCTTGAAAACCCTGCTGGGTTTTCACAGCTACCACCGGCCCGACGGCGGATACTTTTAAGTGATGACGACAATCAATCTTTCGGTAACAATCCTCCGTGAGGCAATACGCTGCATAAAAGTAATTGACGCTGAACACGCTAGTCTCGATCAGTTCTTTCAAAGGCTTATGATGCCACTTCAACGTTGATCTGGCGCGGACCATTTTGTTCCGAATTGGATGTCAGCTGCCTCGTTCGGTAGGGCAGTTCGGAGTCCACACCTGGGAATGATTAAGTGCGCGCGCTGGAGTATTTTTCCGCAACGAAGTCCCAGTCGGCAGAGCGGGTCTGCGGCACCTTCACCATCTGTACAAGCAATCCCCGTTTGGCATCGTCAACCTGGGGAATGGCGGCAAGCTGGAGCGCCAAAGCACTCAAATCCCCTACCAGCGAGGCAAAAACGGCGGAAATCATTTCGTTCGGAATTCCTAGACGCGATGCATTTTCGGCGACCAGTTGCCCATAGACGATGGTCGCGAAACACTGTCCCAAAGCCATCGAAAGCTGCATATCCGACAAATCGAGTTTAGCCGCATCATCGCAAGCCGCGACCTCCCGGAATATTTCAACCTGCTGAGCAAATAAAACGGCATTGGGCACTGCCGCAAGCGCACGGTAAGCCTCAAACGAGGGACGAAAACCAATGGAGTGCATGGCGCCCGTCCGGGCTTCCAGCAAATATGCATTCTCACGTGACGGCGTTTCACCGCCAACCAGCGACGGCGGATCGGCTAACGCCGGGTCCGGCCGATTGAAATACCGCGGGAGAAACTGCAGCGCCAGTCCAAGATTGATGTGCATGCTCCCTTCGAGGCTCGGAATCAGTTGGACGTCCCGCAATGCCATCTCGAAAAAAGTCTCACTCTCAAATCCCCGGGCTCCCATGCATTCCTGCAGCAGGGCCATCACTTTGAGTCCTTCGGTACTTACTTTCGCTTTTTGAACCGCACAAAAAAGCAGGTATCGGCGGTCCAGGCGGGAAGCGGCATGCACATAGTCGAGAGCGCGATAAGCATAGAGTTTCATTGCCGTCAGGCGGGCGTAGGCATGGGAAATATTCGCTCGAATGTGGGGCATCGCGATTACCGCTGTTCCGTAGAGTACCCGCTTCCGCATATGGGCTACGGCTTCCTCAAAGGCGCGCTCGCAAATACCAATGGAACCAAAGCCGAGAAAGAATTTCCCCAGGGTGACCGTTCCGAATACCGCATCCCAGGCATCGCGGCCCGACGCAATCACGTCGTTCCGGGGGAGCGGATGATTGTTCACCTCGAAGCTGCCAACATTGGCCGCTCGCACACCCATTGTGCGAATCTTCCCGAGGCTCCGGAAACACGAAGCTTCGTTCGGCCGGAGTGCAATCAGCAGAAACGGTGCGCGGTTGGCGTGGTGGCCGGCCTGTTCGTCAAACGTCTTTCGCCCCAGGATGGAAATAATCGAAGAGGTATCGGTATTGCCAATATAGAATTTCGCTCCGTTGGCAACGAGACTTCCGGAATCCGTTTCGGTGACAACGAACTCGTTGGCCAACAGATCCGACCCATGGTCTCTTTCCGATACACCGAACGCCAGCAACTTACCCGCTTCGAGGGCGTCGACAGCTTCCTGTTTTAACTCCGCATTGGAACCCATGAGGATTGAAAACAGTCCCAGGAATGTAACTTGCAGGCTATAGCCGTGCGCCGGACTGCAGTACGCAAATACCTCCAGAAAGCGCGTATACCGGAGGAGATCGAAACAGCCGTCCCTGCGGGAATATTGAGCAGGAGACAATATGGAGGCATACAGCCCGTGTTGCTTCTGATATGCAATCCAATCCTCATACCATTGTTCCTCACGGTCTTCATTCTTGATTGCCGGCAAGCCTTTCTCTTCAAAAAACGCCGCGAGGGCGCGCACCGGGGCGTCAGCGAAATAAGAGGCCGATTCCGTACTCCCGAAAAATGCGAGTGGATAGACACCGCTGGCATGCGTATCAGTAGTGTTGTAGTTGTGTATCATCGTGACCTACCAGTCTCCTGGACGCGGACTGAGGATCCACATTGTCCCGCAACGCGATAATTCCATCCATAACGCGCTTCAAGGCAATCTCTCGAATTTCCTTATCGCCATGCTGGCCGGCCAGATCGTCAAAACGGATAGGAGGCCCGAAGTGGAGAGTCACGCGATCGAACAACAGAAAGTCCGCGATCATTCCTGAATACGGACGCGTGCCCCGGCAATATGCGGGCACGACGACGGCATTGGACATGAGTGCCAGCAAGGCCACACCTTTCCGAGCTTCATGGATCTGACCGTCGTCGCTGATTCTCCCCTCGGGGAATATACCGATACATCCATTATTCGACAGCTCGCGGACGGCGGTTCGGATGCTTGCGGTGTCGTTGCCTGTGCGATTCACGGGAATGACGCGAAGCGCACGATAAATAAAGTTGAGCGCCTTTTTATCGTAGAACTCCCGTGCCTCCATGAATCGAATGCAACGATTCTTACATGCAACCTGAAGGCATACCGGATCGTACGCCGTCGTGTGATTTGCAACAAAGATTACCGGCCCCGCAACCGGAATATAGCCGGAGTTGACCGCGTGAAAACTCTTAACAATTGCGAGATAAATAGCGGCAAACCTGCGAAGCAGCATGAACGGAAGTGGTAGAGATGGGGCCGAACGGCGAACGAGAAACGTAATTCCAATACCGGCCAGCAATCCTGCGGAGACTAGATCCAACCGATAATCGCCCATAAAATATGCCTCTTGAGTTGGTTTTCCTATGCGATACCCGGATTTATGGTCGTTCCCGGATACTTCCTGCATGTCCGATACCACATTGGGAAGGTCGATGACGATCGCCCTCGAAACACTATGGGAGTGGCTGGCCCTTACGTTAATTGCGCTGTTTCCTGGTTCGCTCGGCAGTCTGTTCGATTACGACGTAAGGTCCGCCGCACTGCTCATGGGAAGGAAGTAGGTCGCGAAGGGTCGTGTGCCGATTGCGGAGATGGCAATCGGGCAGGAGGCTCTACACGAAAGACTCGACAATCACACATTTGTTGAAGCTGGAAAGTCCTGGGTACATATCACCGGTCTGTTTTATGAAGCTCAAGCGTCGAGCTGGCGTAATTTCCACCTAAACTTCCGGATCGACCAGGCCATGCCGAGCCGCGTGCAGGGCCAGTGCCGCCACGGAATGGAGTCCGAGTTTTTCCATTATCCGATACTTATGAAATTCTGCTGTCTTTCTGGATATTCCAAGTGCGGCGCCAATTTCCTTTGCGATTCGGCCTTCCGCCAATAACTGAAGTACCTGGCGCTCGCGGGGGGATAGCATGGCTTCCGATTTTTTTGAACCGCCCGGAACGACCGGAAGTGGAGCGGACAGCCTATCCTGCAGGGCTGAAGTAAGGTAGGTCTTGCCGGCCAGAACGCTTCGAATCGCTTCCGCCAGCTCGGATGGCGTGGCTGATTTCAGAACGTAACCCTTCGCTCCAGCTTGAAACGCTTCAGTTACGTAGGCCAGGTTGGAATGCATGGTGAGAATGACTACCCAGGAGGATGGAGCGGCTTTTTTCAGTGCATGAATGGCTTCAAGGCCATTCATTATAGGGATCGACATTTCGGTAACGATCACATCCGGCTTGATCCGCGCGGCAGCAGCGACAAGGCTCCGGCCATCTTCCACGATTCCGGCAATCCGGAATTCCGGCTCCAGAAGGCGCTGCAATCCTTGCGCGACAATTTTATGATCGTCAGCCAACAGTACTACCCTCGGCAATCGCATAGGATCCCCTGGCTCAAAGGTATTCAGGTCCGCGCGTTTTAAATCATCCTATACTCAATCGTGGTTTTCAGAGCAATAGCATTTCCTATATTTTTTCTACGCCTTATACTTTATCGGTTGGAATTAAGCGCTTTAGAACCGTCACAACTGGATTGTCTTCGATACTTTTCCACGCTCCCTGTGGAAGCCAAAAGACACTTAGTGGCAAGCCTTTACCATTGACTTGGAGTAGTGGACACCGAGTCAGCCTCCCCAGAAATCCCGAACAAGTGCCGATCTCGGGGTAAACACGTTCCACAACGATAATGGATTTTTTACCCTGACTACCTCCGTTCCACCTTTCGAAATAGGACTGACTCCCCTATCGTATTGAAAACATGAAACCGACGACGGCACTCTCATTTTGGAATGTAAGTTGCCCATTAAATAACGGAGGTCAATCATGAAGAAACTTCTTGGAATCACATTCCTGTCGGCTGTGCTTCTGACCGGAGGTGCTGCATTCGGCGCCCAGATTTCTCTAGGAATCCGCATTGGACCGCCGCCGGCTCCTCGAGTGCTCCGGGTCATTCCGCAAAGACCGGCCGAGGGATATGTATGGATCGATGGGTATTGGTACCCGGAGGGGGGCCGTTACAAATGGCACGCCGGTTACTGGACACGCCCCCCGTACGAAGGTGCGCACTGGGTGTCTCCACGTCATGACGGAGAAATGTTTTTTAACGGATATTGGGACGGTGACCACGGACGGCAGGAACACGACCACGCGACCGACAAAGACAGGGGCCGCGACTTCAGGGATGATAAAGGCCGGCGCTGATAACTCGTAAGCGAAGTCTACGCCGAATGAGGATTCCAGAAATTTGACGAATCCTCATTCGGCACGCACTCTAAGACTAAAGGTCTCCCGCCTAACATAAACACCATCCATGTGCATTAACGCACATCGTAATCAGGAGCACACCCAGTACAATCGCGACGGACTTGAAAACATAACGGGGAGGCCGAATGGCGAGCAACACCTACCACGAACCACTGGAACTCCTGTCGGGAGACACACGCGACATGCATCGCGCGATCGTCAGCCTGATGGAGGAGATGGAAGCGATCGATTGGTATCAGCAGCGCGCCGACGCCTGCACCGATCCATCGTTGAAGGCAGTGCTGATGCACAACAAGAACGAAGAGATTGAGCATGCCGCAATGGTCATGGAGTGGATCCGCCGTCACAACCTGCACTTCAACGACATGATGCGGAAGTATCTGTTCAACGAGTTGCCGATAGCTGGCGTGGAGGCTGCTGCCAAACTGGACAGTTCCGAAGGAACTGCCGCAAAGACCCTCGGCATCGGCAGCTTGAAAGGATAGGAAAAGTGGACTTATTGAAGCGGCAACTTGCCCCCATTACACCCGAAGCATGGACACAAATTGACGACGAGGCCAAACGCGTGTTGCGGCTCAACATGGCGGGACGTCAACTGGTGGACTTCGACGGTCCGCACGGCTGGCAATATGCTGCGGTAAATACCGGCCAACTCAGCATCCGGTCTGAAGGCAGCCTCGGCGTGCCGTGGGGAGTGCGCGGTGTCGTTCCGTTGATCGAAGTGCGCGTCCCGTTCGAGCTGCCGATCATGGAGCTCGATAACGCATCGCGCGGCGCGATCCTGGAGCTCGCTCCAGTGGTCAACGCTGCGGAGAAAATCGGGCAGTCCGAAGACAACGCCATCTTCAACGGCTTCAAAACCGGAGGCATTGAGGGCATCATTCCCAGCAGCCCCTATTCGCCAATTTCCATACCCGACGACCCTACGCAGTACCCCTCCATCGTTGTAGACGCTATCGAGACACTTCGGCGTGGCGGCATCAATGGACCCTATGCCCTGGCCCTCGGCCCGGAATGCTATGCGAATCTGGCGCAGGCTTCAGAAGATGGATACCCGATACGTGAACGCGTCGCACACGTCCTCAATGGGCTTCTGGTGCTGGCTCCACGCATCGAAGGGGCGGTGGTTCTCTCGACAAGAGGCGGAGACTATCAGCTCAGTGTGGGACAGGATATGTCGATTGGATATTCAGGGCACGACCGCGACAAGGTTCACCTGTACCTGACCGAGTCGTTCACCTTCCGTGTCCTGGAACACGCCGCAGCGGTGTACCTTAAGCCAAAACGCGCGAGAAAAGAAAACAGGAGTTGAGATCCAGGATCACCCCTTGAATTGCGTTGCCACCATGTGGTCGGCGCCTGCCATCCCTGCCCTCTTTGACATGCGATAACCCCATTCTTTCATCATCTTATGGTTTGGCGGACGAGTTGCGTTAGCAGTAGTGGCAGCGCCACCTGCGAAGCAATAAATGGATCGGTAAGGAGAAAGTTGATGACTATTCCAAACGAACTAAAGAAAGTCGGCCGCCAGGCACTTCACACCATTATGAAGAAAGCTGCCATGGTGTCCAACATTGGCATTGTGGGCCTGGCTATATTGATTGCCGCCCCCTCCATCCACGCACAGAATATAACCACGGTCGCAGGAAATGGGACTCTGGGGTATAACGGCGAAGGAATGGCCGCCACCAAGACGGCCCTGAATTTTTCCAAGGGTATGGCTTTCGATAGCTTCGGAAACTTGTACTTCGCCGATTTCGGAAACAATAGAATTCGCCGAATCACCACAAGCGGCACAGTTTCCACCGTTGCAGGCACTGGCGTTGCCGGTTTTTCAGGAGATGGGGGCCTTGCCACTTCTGCCATGCTGAACCAACCGGGGGCAGTCGCTTTCGATGCATCGGGCAATATGTTTATTGCGGACTCTCAAAACCGGCGAGTTCGCAAGGTCGATTCATCGGGAATCATTACAACCATCGCCGGTACCGGCGTTGAAGGCGATACCGGCGATAACGGCCCAGGCACTTCCGCGCAGTTGCACCGCGCCGTGGATCTGGCCGTCGATGGCTCCGGCAATGTCTATTTCGCAGATAGTGTGGGCAACAAGATTCGAAGGATTGCGACGGACGGTACGATCAGCACGGTTGCCGGTACCGGAGTCGCAGGGTTTTCCGGCGACTTCGGCGTGGCGGCAGCAGCCACTCTGAATACTCCGGATGGAATAGCGATCGATAGCACCGGCAACCTCTATATAGCGGATTCGAGTAATCACAGAATCCGAAAAGTCCGGCCCAGCGATAACATCATTTTTACCGTAGCCGGAAATGGCGTTGGCGCCGGTACCGGTACCGGAAGTTTTTCAGGTGACAACGGATTGGCCACTCAGGCCGGTCTGAATACTCCGGAAGGCATTGCCGTCAATGCGGCAGGCGACGTTTATATCGCCGATTTGGAAAACTATCGCATACGCAAGCTAACCGTCAGCACCAGCATCATCACTACAGTAGCCGGAACGGGAACAGACGGCTTCTCTGGCGATAGCGGTCCTGCGGTCCAGGCCCTGCTGAATCTGCCTTGGACGATTGCAACCGATGCTTCCGGGAATATCTATATCGGAGATCTGCAAAATAACCGCATCCGGGAAGTCACCTTCACTTCAACTTCGTCAGGACCACCAACCTATTATTTCGCCCATCTGGCCTTTGGAGGAGTTTGGCAGACAACGCTGACGTTCAACAACTACTCGACGCAAACGGTCACCTGCCAGACTTCATTTTTCGCGGACAGCGGCGTGGGCCTGCTCGTGCCGTTTCCGTCAGGTTCAGCCTCCAGCCGGTCGGATACCATCCCGCCAGGGGGAACGGTTCACACAGAAACGATTGCCGCAGCGACCGGTTCAACCGTCGCCGGTTGGGCTAAATCTCAGTGCACTGGCGCCATTAAAGCCAGCGTGCTGTTTCGCTCGCGCCAAAATGGAGTGGCCACGGGTGAAGCCGGCGTGAATGCGATGACCGCACCGGCAACCAAGTTCGTCACGTTCGCGGAAGTAAGCACCGGGTTTGCCGTCGCGAATACTTCTTCGACAGCAGCACAGGTCACTTTTACAGCCTTTAACACGTCGGGACAGCGGGTAGCCAGCACGGGATTCACACTGCAACCCGGTGCCCACACGTCTGCCAATTTTGCGCCTTTATTCGGATTGAACAGTTTCACCGGATCCGTACAGATTACTTCAACAGTCCCGGTCATCAGCTTGTCGCTGAACGCCGAAGCGGCGCCAAGCATATCGTCGCTGCCTCCGGGAGAACTGAACAGTTCAGTACTTTTGGCTACAGGTTCCGGTACATCCTCGGTAACCCTGGGGTTCACAAATACCTACGATTTTGCCCACCTCGCTCTGGCGGCAGGCTGGCAATCGACTCTGACCTACATCAATTATTCGCCTCAGGCTGTTGTTTGTCAGACTTCGTTCTTTGGCGATTCCGGTGCTCCACTGGCAGTTCCGTTTCCGGATAGAGGCGCAGTGACCACCCGCACCGATGTCTTGCCGGGGGGCGGATCGCTGCATGTTCAAACTACGGCAGACGTGAATGCTGCCGTTATTGGAGGCTGGGCGCAGGGCCAATGCACAGGGCCAGTGACAGCAAGCATGTTGTTCCGTTTGTACCAGCAGGGTGTGGCCAGAAGTGAAGCTGCGGTTAACGCGATGCCATGGCCAGCACTCAAGTTTGTGACCTTTGCGGAAACGTCAACCGGAGTCGCCTATGCGAACCCTTCCACGACTCAGGCGTGTGTTATTACGTTGACGCTGTTGAGCCAGACGGGAGTGCGTTTGGCAAGTCAGACTGTCACGCTGCAGGCCGGACAGCATGGAGCCGCGAATCTCAATAATCTGTTGGGTCTGAGCAGCTTCAGCGGTTTGGTCGAGTTGACCTCGACCGTACCTTTTATCAGCTTATCGATAAATGCGGAGGCGGCGCCGAGTGTGTCTTCCCTGCCTCCGGGAGAGTTGGACGACAATACAGCCCTGGCCGCAGGTCAGTAAAGAATGGGATGCCCCTGAGGAGCTCCGTATCGAGTTCCCCAGGGGCGTTTCTTCTACGCTGACAGAACCCTCGTCCTCGCAAAGAGTCCACTTCCTCCAAGCACCATTCCCATCGACGACCACGCCAACGCACTAAAAAGCGGAAGCAAGGGAATTGAATCCCAATTGCCGAAATTCTGCCCGCCAAGAATGGCAAGTTGTGCCACACCCAGCGCCCATCCAGTAATACCCGCCAGCAATATGCTCGGGATTGTGTAACGCCTTCGTTCGAACCAGAGGCCACGATTCCGGGAATCAATACAATTCCTTTCCAGTTCCGATCCGCTCAGCGACGAGAAGTCCATAATTTTGCCTCCAGTCCCGAGTGTGCTCGCAGTGCAAGGTTGGAACTGTGCACAACCGCACACTGTGGGATACCCCACAAAACTCGCCGCAACCTGTTCATAATAAACATATTCCCCCACCTTCCGCTAAGGTGCTCCCCGCGTACTTTACCTAGTGCGTTACGCACCAGTTAAGGCGTTTTAGCTCCTGCCGTAGGTAGCTCTCCCAATTTCGATAATTCTGCTCCGCCGCCAAGCTTGTCGCATGGAAAAACAAAACGGCGGCTTTTGTGGAGACAACCTCAGAATTCTCATCGCAGTAAAACCCGAATCTCTCTCACGCGTCATTTCGTATCTGATTGGCAATGTTTCCGGCATCGCGATTCTGTCCTGTGTCAACGACGCCAGACAAGTCGTTCGGCATGCCGAAAGAATCCTGCCGCACCTGATCATCGTCAACGACCGCGCTATCGGACCCGATGCGCCAGGAACCATCGAAGCATTGAAGAACGCCAGCCCAGGATCGAAGGTCGTTCTGACTTTCTGGGCTGCCAGCCTCTTCAGCGATTTCCCGCAATGCAATGCCGACGCGCGTATCGATGAGGCTTCGCTCACAAAACAACTCGCCCCCGTCCTGCTCAAGCTCTGCACCCCTCGAAGACAGGCAGTTTCCCAAGCAATCAATCGACAGGAGTACCAATGAAAGTTTTCTTTAGACACCAATCCATCGTGAAAATCGGGCTCGGCGCAGCAATTGCATTGCTCGTCATGGCCGCAGAGGGCTTCGCCTCGGTCACCGACACGGCCAGCTACGCACCATTGAACTACAACACATTCATCCCGCCGCCTGCGGGAGGAAGTTATGTCGATCCGGCATTTGGCTCCACAGTAAAACGTGTGTCCGACGCTCGATCCATGAATGATGCGGCCCAGGGTGGAAAGCTGACGATGATCACCAATGAATACTCCACCGAGGCGCCGTTCAATAGCGACAACTCACGATTGATTCTCCAGCACGACAGCTACTTCGGTCTCTACGATGGTGGGGGGACATACGTCCGCGACTTGCCGTTTGCCATCAATGCCGGATCCGAACCGCGGTGGTCCCGCACCGATCCCAACGTGCTGTATTTCGTCAACAGCAACCAAATCAAGAAGTACAACGTAGGAACCGGGGTCATGACCGTTCTGCACACGTTCTCCGAATATACCGCCATCAGCGGCATGGGCGAATCCGACATCAGTTACGACGGAGATCACTTTGTGCTGGCCGGCGACACCCGATACATTTTCGTTTATGAAATCAGCACCGACACCAAGGGCAGCGTTTTGGATTCGGGAGGCCGTGGCTTCGACAGTCTCTACAACACCCCGGACGGGCACGTCACAGTCTCGTGGTACCAGAGCGGAACGGCTCGCTTCAATGGCATTGAAATGTTCGACCGCAATATGAACTTCCTGCGACAGGAGGCCCATGTCGAAGGCCATATGCACATGACGCGCGACCTCAATGGCGACGAAGTCCTGGTCTGGGCCAATTCGGCCGATCCGAATCCGATCTGCAACAATGGAATCGTGAAGATCCGGTTGGCCGACGCGTCGCAGACTTGTCTGGTGAGTTTGGACTGGAGCCTGGCCGTCCACATATCGGCATCCGACAGCGGTTGGGCATTCGTGGAAACCTATGCGCCAAGCAATCCCGATCCAACGAACTGGCCCAAATACACCAACGAAATTCTCCAGATCAAACTGGATGGATCTGAGGTGATCCGGTTGGTCCAGCATCGCAGCCGTCCGCTTGACAGTTATTACTACATGCCGCGAACTGCAGCCAGCCGCGATGGTTCGCGGATCGTTTACAGCAGCAACTTTGATCTGCAAGTGATCGTCGGAGGATATCCGGCACAATACACCGACACCTATATGATCGTGCTGGATCCGTCTACTTCCAACAACACACAGTCGCCGGTGCAGGCGCCAGTCGCGTCCCCCACTCCGGCTCCGGTTACTACACCGGCGCCAGTCGCGGTTACTACTCCGGCCTCGACGGTGAACGTGCCGGATCCATCGGCAACAATCACTCGCTTTGAGCAGACCAGTACTGCCGTCGTGTTGACGGGATCCTGGACGACCAACAACCTTGCGGCACACAGCGGTGGCAGTGCCGTACTCTCCATGAATGCCGGCGACAGCGCCACATTTTCATTCAACGGAACCGGTGCAAACTGGATCGCCTATCGCGACGAATGGTCGGGCATTGCCAAGGTCTATGTCGATGGCACACTGGCTGGCTCCGTCGACACCTACTCCACTCCGTCTGCTGCACAAGCGACGGCCTATAGTGTGGCCGGACTTGCGGCGGGCTCCCATACTCTCACGGTTCAGGTAACCGGGACCAAAAGCGCCGCGTCGGGCGGATCCTGGGTGTGGGTCGATGCGTTCGAAGCAATAACCGCATCTGCTGCCGTACCTGTAGCCACGCCTGCGCCGTCCCCCACAACAGCGCCAGTCACGTCCGCACCTCCGGCCACGACGGTGACCGTTCCTGATCCGCCGGCAACAATCACTCGCTTTGAGCAGACCAGTACTGCCGTCGTGTTGACGGGATCATGGGCGACCAACAAGCTTGCAGCGCACAGCGCTGGCAGTGCCGTACTCTCCATGAATGCCGGCGACAGCGCCACATTCTCATTCAACGGAACCGGTGCAAACTGGATCGCCTATCGCGACGAATGGTCGGGCATTGCCAAGGTCTATGTCGATGGCACACTGGCTGGCTCCGTCGACACCTACTCCACTCCGTCTGCTGCACAAGCGACGGCCTATAG
>Ga0207060_10322_pt1 | contig 14110 bp, 14 predicted proteins | sample Alteio_BWMinCont_30_FD_153270 | JGI IMG/M metagenome (GOLD analysis project Ga0207060, IMG submission 153270) | Enriched cells from forest soil in Barre Woods Harvard Forest LTER site, Petersham, Massachusetts, United States -... | ecosystem: Environmental > Terrestrial > Soil > Temperate forest >...
GTGAAATATGACGAAGAAATCGTTTCGGAAGAAGAATGGAAAATTGCAGAACAAACTTTTCAGCAGGCTTTAAAAGCATTTCAGCAGTTCAGGGCCGATGAAGGCAAAATATTAGAGCAGGATGCAAAATACCGTATCGGTATCATTTTAAAAAACCTGGAACTTATCGAGATCGAAGAACCCAAACGGGTACCAGTGATCAGGGAGCGGCTCGACCAGTTTTTAACAGAAGCAGTAGGCCGCGAAGCCATTGATAAGAACCGTTTTGAACAGGAACTGATCTACTATATTGATAAGCTGGATATTACGGAAGAAAAAATACGATTAAAAGCCCATTGCGATTATTTTATCGAGACGCTGAAAAATGATGATGCCAACGGAAAAAAACTGGGCTTCATTTCGCAGGAAATAGGCCGCGAGGTAAATACCCTCGGCTCAAAAGCCAACGACGCAAATATCCAGAAACTGGTGGTAGGCATGAAAGAGGAATTGGAAAAAATAAAGGAACAACTTTTAAATGTGCTATAGTTCATTGATTCACTGGTTCATTAGTTCACTGGTCAGGGCGCATACCTGCCGCAGGGACAGTGAACTTACCTAACGAAGCAGGCCAATAAACTAATGAACAACTGCTAAAGGTATGGTAGTTTAATGGTTCATTTGTACGTTATCCAGGGTGCATACCTGTCGCAGGAATAATGAACTTACCTAACGGAGCAGACCAATGAACTAATGAACAACTGCTAAATGTATGGTAGTTCAATGGTTCATTAGTCACTGGTCAGGGGGATACCTGTCGCGGGAATAATGAACTTACCTAACGAAGCAGACCAATGAACTAATGAACCAATGAACTAATGAACCAAAACGGCAAACTCATCATATTTTCGGCGCCATCGGGAGCGGGTAAAACTACCATTGTACAACACCTGCTTACTAAAATACCCGGGCTTGAATTTTCCATTTCGGCAACGACAAGGAAGCCGCGCGGCGATGAGAAAAACGGGAAAGACTATTATTTTATAAGCAAAGAGGAATTTTTGCACCGTATAGCGCGGAAGCAGTTTGTTGAATTTGAAGAAGTTTACACCGGCACATTTTATGGCACGCTGCGTACCGAAATTGAGCGGATATGGCAAAACGGCAACGCGGTGATATTTGACATTGATGTGGAAGGCGGCCTGCACCTTAAGCGCAAATACGACGGACAGGCGCTGGCGATATTTGTACAGCCGCCTTCGTTAGAGGTACTTATAGAACGTTTAACCGGCAGGGGAACAGATTCTGCTGAAAAATTGCAGGAACGCTTTATAAAAGCTGAAAAAGAATTGAATTATGCCCCCGAATTTGATATTATCCTAAAAAATTACGATCTTCAAACGGCGTGCAGCGAGGCGGAGGAGTTGGTGAGAGATTTTCTGAAGGGCAATTAGTTTGCAGTTTTTAGTTTGCAGTTAGCAGGGTTAAAATGGGCACTTACAAGGATTTAGTTTTGTATAAAAAAAGCTTTATGCTTGCTATGGAAATCTTCGCAGTTACAAAACAATTCCCTAAGGAAGAAACATATTCTTTAACAGATCAAATCCGCCGGTCGTCACGGTCCGCGAATATTTGTACTATAGAAGCCTATCGCAAGCGCAAATATCCAAATCACTTTGTAAGTAAGCTGACTGACGTGGATATGGAGAATAGTGAAACGCAAGGATGGCTTGTATTTTCAAAAGAGTGCGACTATATTTCAAAAGAAATCTATGATAAATTAGCCTTATCAGATGAAATAGGGAGACTTGTCCAATATATGATTGATAATCCAGGAAAGTTTGGCTCCGGATAACTTGTTTATTAACCACTAATAAGGTGACCAGTTTTGCAACTGCAAACTGCCAACTAAAAACTGCAAACTGAAATGAAGATAGGTTTACTATTCGGTTCATTTAATCCAATACATGTAGGGCATTTAATTATAGCCAATTACATGGCCAACTACACCACGCTTGATAAAGTTTGGCTGGTAGTATCGCCGCAAAACCCGCTAAAAAAATACAACGACCTGATAAATACCTATGACCGCCTGGAGATGGCCAAGCTGGCTACTGATGAATCTAATAAACTTGAAGTAAGTGATGTTGAGCTCAGATTGCCCCAGCCATCGTATACCATTGATACCCTCACCCACTTAAAGGAAAAATACCCCCAGCATGAATTCGCGCTCATTATGGGTTCAGATAACCTGGTATCATTACCCAAATGGAAAAACTATAAGCTGATATTACGCGACTACCAGATTTTTGTTTACCCCCGCCCAGGCTATGAGAATACCGACCTGGCCACCCATCCATCCGTAACCATAACCATGACGCCGTTGATGGAACTATCCGCAACATTTATCCGCCAGTCTATCGCAAAGAAAAAGAATGTACAGTACTTTGTCCCTGATGCAGTTCTGGAATTTATTGACAGCAAGCATTTGTACAGGTAGCTGGCTGAACGGTTTAAAAACATACCAAAGTTTTTTTGTCATGACTTAAATTTGAGACAACATTTTATCATATTCGATGCAGTTTGTTATAGTTGTATGAAAAATTTATGCTTATAATGAAACTTGGAGTGGTTTTTGAATTAATTCAAGCAGATAAATTATTCATTCCAAAAAAAACTATAATGGCAAATTTAATAAATGAGGAAGATGCGCGGCTGACCGGCGATACATTGAACGGGCTATTTATTTGCGGGCTGAAGAACATGTACTGGTCTGAGTTGAGGCTGGCCACCAGCTTATCAGACATGGCTATGGGCGCTGCTTCGGATGACCTGAAAAAAGCAATTGAGCCCTATTTGGAACAAACCGAAAATCAGGCGGATCGGCTACGACTGGCTTTTGACTATATTGGTGAAAAGACCAAAGCGTCTAAATGCGGCGCAATGGACTGCATAATAAAGGAGGCGGAGACGTTGATGGACGAGATGGAGCGGGGTACTGAAGGGCGCGATATAGCATTATTGTCGGCAGTACAAGAGGCGGAACATTACAAAATCGCCAGTTACTCGACCATGCAGACGGTTGCACAGCTATTAGGTTACTCTGAAACAGCTGAACTGCTGAACGCTACGCTGCAGGAAGAACAAGTATGCAGCCTGTTAGCTATGATGAACTAAGCCATCTTTACAATACAGGCCTTTTTTGACGCTGTTGATGGAACTGTCCGCAACATTTATCCGGCAATCTATCGCAAAGAAAAAGTGTGTGCAATACTTCGTTCCTGACGTGGTATTGGAATTTGTTGACACCAAGCATTTATACAGATAAAGCGGGCCCTCCGGCCCCTGAAGGGGTCTCATTTAATATTCCTCTTTTAGGGGATTAAAGGGCTTCGCCTTTCACCTCAATAACCACTATCTTTGCTCCTGTGAGCGAAAAAACCATCCTTAAACTGCAGCTGCCTACCGACCCGTTATGGGTTAAAAACATAGTGGAAAGCAATATCGAAGAGCTTTTAACCGACCATGCTTTTTGCGAACAAAAAGCAGCCAGCAATGCCATTACCCTCATTGTTCAAAACCCTAATTTATCCGACCTGGTGCAGGAAATGGCTAAGCTTGTACAGGAAGAAATGGATCATTTTAAACGTGTACACGACATAATTTTAGAACGCGGTTATATACTGGGCCGCGAACGCAAAGATGATTATGTAAATCAATTGCGTAAATTTATCATCATTGGCGGGGGAAGGACTGAACAATTGGTCGACCGCCTGCTGTTTTCGGCCATGATAGAGGCCCGGAGCTGTGAACGCTTTAAAGTTTTATCCGAAAATATTAATGATGCACAATTGTCAGCCTTTTATTATGAATTAATGATTAGCGAGGCAACCCATTATTCGATGTTTATCCGCCTGGCAAAAAAATATGCCGGAGGTATTGATGTTGATAAACGCTGGAAACAGTATTTGGAGTACGAGGCGCAGGTGGTACAAAATTACGGGAAAGCAGAAACGATACATGGATAGATATGCTCATGTAACTTCCGTATTGATAAGTTTTAAATCTTTATTGTTTGATTTGCGTTTATAAATAAAATAACCCGTCACCTGTTGTGATGCAGCTAATTTGGTTAACTTAATTATGGCCACTACCGGAGATATTTACAATCTTTTTCTGCAATACCCGCTTATCAGCACTGATACCCGGAGAATACTACCCGGCAGCTTGTTTTTTGCTTTAAAAGGAGAAAAATTTGACGCCAATACTTTTGCCAGTCAAGCTATTGAAGCCGGGGCGGCTTATGCGATAATTGATGACCCGGCTTATCAACTCAATGAAAAATATATTGTAGTTGATGATGTGCTGACCGCTTTGCAGAATTTAGCCCGTCATCATCGCCGGCAATTAAGTATACCCGTTATCGGCCTCACCGGCACTAACGGCAAAACTACCACTAAAGAGCTGATCGGTTCTGTTTTATCGCAGCATTATAAAACAAAGGCTACACAGGGCAACCTGAATAACCATATCGGTGTGCCGCTTACCATTTTAACCATCGACAGATCGCATGAAATGGCTGTAATAGAAATGGGCGCTAATCATCAAAAGGAAATTGAACTGCTTTGCACCATTGCCCAGCCAACACACGGACTGATCACCAATGTAGGCAAAGCGCACCTGGAAGGTTTTGGCGGGGTTGAAGGCGTAAAAAAAGGAAAGGGCGAGTTGTACGATTATTTGAAGGTGGAGTCCGAAAGTCCGGAAGTCCGAAAGTCCGGAAGTCCGGAAGTCAGGGGCGTTGCCTTTGTGAATAGCGACAGTGCTGTCCTACTGGAAATGGAACAGCAGCGGGAGTTAAAAAACACCGTATTTTACGGAACGGGAAATGCAGATAACCTGGTTACCGGGCAATTAATTGAAAATTCGCCGCTGTTAACTTTGGAGTGGGAAAACAATAATTCCGGCAAAAGTTACCAGGTTAAAACCCAGCTTACAGGGGCTTATAACCTGGACAATATCCTGGCGGCAATATGCATCGGGGTTTACTTTGGGTTAAGTGATGATGAAATAAATAAAGGTGTTGAAAGTTACCAGCCGAAAAACAACCGCTCCCAAATTGTACAAACTGGAACCAATACACTTATTTGCGATTATTATAACGCCAACCCCAGCAGCATGTTTGTAGCCATTGAAAATATCGGCAAAATAACTGCGAACAGAAAAGTATTGATTTTGGGCGATATGTTTGAAATGGGGAATGAATCTGCGGTGGAACATGCCGCCGTAATAAAAAAAGCGATGGAAACCCCGGTTGATGAGCGTATTTTTATTGGTAAGGATTTTTTTGAAGGGAGTCCGGAAGTCCGTCCCGATAACTATCGGGAGTCCGAAAGTCCGAAAGAAGACGGTGGTAAAAAATCAACTTTCTACGAAACAGTAGAAGATGCAATTGATGGCCTAAAAGCAAATCCTATAAAAAAATCAACTATCCTTATAAAAGGCTCAAGAGGAATGGCTTTAGAGCGCTTAGTGGGATTGTTTTAGTTAAGATCAGTATGACCGACCGCAAAAGAGCATTACGGCAACCATCTTGAAAATAAATCCCAAATCGAACGTCCGAAATCCGAAATCAAGAATTATGTTTTGCCTTTATTTCCTTCATTACAGAGGCATGCGAACTTACGCGGCCACTTTTTACATCTGCTAATCCCTCTTGTATTGCCTCTTTAAGGTCTAAATCATTTTGAAGTTCAAAAAGCGCGTTTTGAAGTCGCGCCCTTTCATTATTATCTAAATTTTGCAGTGATGCAATAATATCGTCAATATTTAATTTCACGTTTTCTGCTAACATATTCGAAATTACAATTTATTTATTAATAAGGCTCATTTTGACTAAGTTTTACATACTCATGTCTAAATCCATCCATCAAAATCCAATACGGAAATCAAAAATACTCATTCGACATTGAAACAAATCCGAAATCGAAATTTCGAAATCCGAAATTAAAGCGCCAGCTCCGCCACTTCCTCCCCCACCAAACTACCCATTGCTACCCCCATGCCATTGCATCTAACCGCGCAAAAAATATTGGGTTCCACCTGTTTTACTATAGGGCTTATTGCTTCGCCAAAGCCCATAATGCCGCTCCACCAGTAATCAATTTCAAAATCCTGGCTGGGTAATATCATCTCTTCCAGGTAAGTTATTAGTTTATTTTTAACTATTTCTGTATGTCCGAATTCCCAGGTTTGCTCGGTTTCAAAATCCAAATTACGGCCACCGCCAAATAGTACCCGGTTGTCAATATTTCGAAAATAATAATAGCCTTCATCAAAATGATAAGTGCCTTTTAATTTCAAGCCGGAGATGGGCTTGGTTACTAAAACCTGCCCCCTGCCGGGGATAACTTTCAGATCGGGGAATAACTGGTTCGCAAACGCATTGGTAGCTAATATTACTTTCCCGGCCTTAAAATTTCCCTGCGATGTGACAAGGCTGATATGGCTATTACCATTTTCAATTTCTTGTATCTCACAGCCATTTAAAACCATTATATCCAGTGCATACGCTTTATTTAACAGGGCGCGCATCATTTTGCCGGTGTGTATCTGGCCCTCAAAAGGATTATAGATTATCCGGCTAACGCCCTTAAGTCCAAAATCAGCGATTTTTGCGTCGGCTATAGAATAAATGCCGGACGACCCGATAACATCTTTTAATAGGCTGTTCAGGTGATCGATCTGGCTAACGCAATGAGCGGCCCGGTCGCTTTCATCAACCATAAATAATTCATAGCCGCCATGCTGTTGGTAATCTATATTTTCATCACCTAAATTTTCCCGCAACCTCTGTAGTCCACGCCATTTATAGTTAACCATGCGCGAAACTTCGTCTTCGGACGAATGCTTTAAAGCTGCCAATTGTTCGGACACGGTACCAAAACAGGCAAAACCGGCATTTTTTGTGCTCGCACCCGTTGGTAAAAAGCCCCGCTCCAAAACCAATACCTTTAATTTGGGTTGCTGTTTTTTTAAATGTATAGCCGCACTAAGGCCAACTATCCCGCTGCCTATTATAATTACGTCGGCATTATCAATAAACGCGGTACGTTCCCAGTATGAAAATGTGTTTGCTCTCAAATTTTTTTATGATCTATGGATTATATTAGGCGCCGCAATCCTTTTTTCCAAACAGCATCGAAATGCAGGTTTGCCAAGCCCGTATTCCAGGGTCGGTTTCAATGGATCCTTACAATTAATTTGCAGCCTACACAAATTTACCTAAATTGTAGCAAATACTAATATATGAAGAAGCTACTGATCATAAATTTCATGGTTATCATTTCGACCTGCACATTCGCCCAGCAAACAGAAACAGCCGCTATTAAACAAACCGTTAACACCCTGTTCGATGCCATGCGCAACGGCGACAGCACTTTGCTACGGTCTGTTTTCTCGAAGGATATGGTATTGCAAAGCGTTTCGGACGATAAGGAAGGGAAAGCCCTGTTGTCAACTGAAAAAGCGGATGAGTTTGTAAAAGCGATTGGCACACCCCATACAGCTGTTTATGATGAACGCATTGTGTTTGACGCCATAAAAATTGACGGCGACCTGGCCAGTGTTTGGGCGCCATATAAATTTTACCTCGGCGATAAATTCAACCATTGCGGTGTGGATGTTTTTCAGCTGATGAAAACTGCGGGCGGCTGGAAGGTTATTTATATTGTAGATACGAGGAGAAAGGATAATTGCATCCCGTAGGGACACAATACTTTGTGTGCCGAAACTTTGCGTTCGACCAATTCGGTAGACGCGATGCATCGCGTCTCTACGAGGTCTTATCTATCAGTTTATAAAAACCATCCCTGTAACTGTCACCTACCGGGATAACAGCATCGCCAATAAATATCCGGCTGCGCTCAACGGAGCTTATATGCCTGAGTGAAACAATATAAGATTTGTGCACCCTTACAAATTCATTTTGCGGTAACTGCTCTTCAATTTTTTTTAACGGCTGCAGGCTCATCACCCTTCCCGATAGCGTGTTAAGCGAAACATAGTTTTGCAGGGCCTCGATATATAAAATGTCGCTCGTGTTTACCTTCTGGATGCGATGCTCTGTCTTGATAAAAAGAAATTCAAGCGGTTGTATCGGTTGCTGGCTTGCAACAATTTGTGCAGCTATATTTTGTACATTTTCCTGTTTCAAATGGCGCAAGGCTTTTTCGGCAGCTTTATAAAACCGTTCAAAAGCGATGGGTTTGAGCAAATAATCAATAACATCATGCTCAAAACCGTCTAATGCATATTCGGCATAAGCGGTGGTTAAAATAACCATGCATTGTTTATCCAATATCTTCATGAACTGCAAGCCTGTTAATTCGGGCATTTGGATATCCAGGAAAACAAGGTCTATTTTCTGTTCACGGATGATCGACACGCCCTCAATCGGATTGGTGGCAACGGCTGCCAATTCCATAAAGGATATTTTAGACGTGTAATCGGCTAAAATATCTATTGCTAAAGGCTTGTCGTCAATAATCAGGCACCGCATGTTTACAGGTTTGTTTGTAAAACTAAATTTATGTTATAAAATTCATCACCGTCAATAATATCAAGTTTATGTTTACCGGGGTACATCAGCTCGAGCCGGCGGCGCACATTATATAAACCTATGCCGCCGGTTTTATCTTTTTGATCGCGGTTTTTTTTATTTTTTACTGAAAAGTCGATTTCGTGATTGCTAGCCGATAAGTGAATGCTTACTGGTGTTGCCGGGTCGTTCAGCACACCATGTTTAAATGCATTTTCAACGAAGGAAACAAAAAGAAGCGTGGCAACTTTTTGCTCGCCATCGATTCCTTCAATATCGAAATTAATATAGGCTTTGCCTTTGGCGCTGATCCGTTGCAGCTCAATTACGTTTTCAAGATAACGTGCCTCGGCGCCTAAAGGCATAAAAGCTTCATTGCCCTCACGCAGCATATAACGCAATAGTTCGGCAAGTTTTAACAGGGCCTCCGGTGCTTGTTCTGATTTTTGATAAGTAAGCGAATAAATATCATTAATGGTATTAAATAAAAAATGTGGGTTCAACTGCGACCGTAAAAAAGCAAGCTCGGCCGCCGACCTTTCTTTTTCCAGCTCCTGTTTTAAGTGTTTGTTGGTATACCAGCTTTCGGCAAAAAAATACATCAGTCCGTATACATAATATCGCGGGAAATAGTAAAAGAAGATATTTTCGATATAATCATCTACCGGCCAGGGATGCCCGCCGTAATTGTCGAACCCCAGCACCGGCAAAAAAAAATGGTATTCCAACAAGTAACGCAAAGCGACGATCGCGCATAACGTGAAGATGGAATACAGCAGAGCAAGCAGGTATTTCTTTGTGACGAATAACTGTGGCGCCACAAACAGGTAGCTGCAATAAAAACAAGTGATGGGGATGGTAATATAACCGGCCTCTATAATAAAACGATGCACCGCTAAATGCCAGGTGAAATGGTTATGTGCACCAATAATTTCGCGCGAATATGCTGGCCATAATTCACTTATAAAAAGCAAACCCCATAAACAAACCTGTAAAAGTACCAGCCGCTTACGCTTCATCAGCTAAATATAGGCGCAGTTTATAGATAAAACCGCTAAAACTATATAAACAGGCAATTTTTAGTGATGAACGGCAGAAAAAGTCATCTCGCCCGAAAACGCCAGTTCATCAATGACTTTGGGGCGCTTATCAATTGTTATTGCGGATTGATGTATAATATGCTCATTTTGTGTAACATAAGCTAACCGCATACATCATTTCGGCATACTTAAAAAGAAAGATCATGAAAAAAATTCGTTTACTGGTACTGATGGCATCTGCCCTCAGCTATGCAAAGGCACAAAATTATGTAGGTGCAGCCGATTCCTGCTTTAAATTAAAAGACTATGTATGCGCGGCTACCAATTACGACCTTTTCCTTGATAAGGTAGAGGGCGAGTCAAATAATATCGCTTACCGCTCGGCCGTTGCATGGAGCCTTGCCGGCAATAAGGACAAAGCTTTCCTGGCTATAAAAAGGTATATGAAAAATAATACCCTGAACGGAGAAACCACATTCAGCGATGAACTGCTAAGCGAAAAAAGCTTTGACGTTTTAAGAGACGATGAAAGATGGGCAGCTATAATAACCCCGTTACAAAAAGCGGAAGCTAAGGAAAAGGAGCCTTTCATCCGCAACCAAAAAAACTTTGAAACTGCGCTTGATGTCAGGCCGCAACTGAACAACATAAAATTAACCGGCGACATTTACCCGGCGCTTAAAAAGTCTCTCGTTTATAAATCCCCGAAAGCGTATTTAACTAATAATGGCATTGCACTTTTTATCCGCATTGTTAATAAGGGTGTGCCCTTCTATGTGCATATTCCGGACAACTATGATCCGGCTATAGCCAATCCTGCGATTGTGGTTTTACACGGGGCTGTTAATTTCAATAAACTTTATGGGAGCCCCAGCCAGTTGCATGACGTTTATAGGATGACCAGCGACCATATCCCTGGCTATTCAAAAAATTATATCACCATTTACCCGATGGGAATAAAAACCTTAAACTGGATGAATACCGAAACGGGATTTGATATGGTGAATAAAATTGTGATCTATCTGAAAGCTTTTTTAAATATTGATGATAACCGGATCGAGCTGTTTGGGCACTCAAACGGGGCCACCGGAGTTTTTACCTATCTAATAAAATCGCCATCGCTGTTTGCCGGTTTTTATGGGATGAATACACAGCCAAAAGTATTTATTGGCGGCACTTTTTTGCAAAATGGCGTAACAAGGCATTTTTATAATTTTGCTACAGATAAGGATTATTATTATCCGCCGCAGGCGGTTAAAACCATAGATAGCCTTGCCAATTCATTGGGTGTAAACTGGCATACCGAGCTTAACAAAGGCTACCCGCACTGGTTCCCATCTATGAAAGAATCATTGCAGTCCATGGCTAAAATATTTAAGGATATGGCAACGCGGGTCCGCAACCCCTATCCAAAGGAAATTTATTTTCAGACCGACAACATTAAATACGGCGCTTCCGACTGGATAACAATAACCGCCCTGGATACAGTCTCAACAAAAGCAAGCTGGCAAATTGAACCCAATTTTAAAATAACAGAATGGGTGGACAATAAGGACTTCAATAAGACCGTTCACCGCGAAGAAATGGCCTTTGATTATCCGCACAGGTCGGGTGCGATAAAGGCTAAGAGAAATGGCAATAATATATATATTGAAACAAGCGATGTGGCATCGTTTGCGATAAAACTGAACCGGGAAATAGTAGATTATACTCAGAAAGTGAATATTTATTTAAATGACAAAAAGATATATTCAAAGAAAATTGGCCCGGATAAAGCGTTTACCTTAGCTGACTTTAAAGCAAAATTAGACCGGAAAGTGATCTGGGAAAATGAACTCACATTTTTTGTGAGGCAGTAATTGTAAAATCATTGATAATATCATTTCCTTTGGTGTGACAAATGAAATGGTATTATTTTTTAGTTTTACTTAATGAAAGCTAAAACATTCGCCGGCCAGGCAGCAATAATAACCGGCGCGGGGCAAGGCATAGGCTTTGAGATCGCCCGGCAAATAGCGCTTAACGGCGGCGCTATACTTATTAACGATATTAATGAAGAACTGCTCAAAAAAGCCGCCGGGCAAATAAAAGCAGCAGGCGGCGAATGTTATGCCCTTGCCGGCGATGCTGCCGATATAGATTTTATACAGCAAATGGTGGATACCGCGGTACAGCAATTTGGCAAGCTTACCATCGCCGTCGCCAATGCCGGTATTACTTTATTCGGCGATTTTTTAACCTATCCAAAAGAATCCCTCCAAAGTGTAATGAGCTTAAATTTACAGGGCAGTTTTTTCCTTGCACAACGCGCGGCGCAGCAAATGATCAAACAGCAAAGCGGCGGGCGGCTATTATTTATGTCGTCGGTAACCGGTCACCAGGCGCATAAGGACCTGGCGGCTTATGGCATGACAAAGGCTGCCCTCGAAATGCTGGCCAAAAGCCTGGTAGTTGAATTATCATCGTATCAAATTACGGTAAATACGATTGCCCCCGGCGCCACGCTTACCGAACGTACGCTGGAGGATGCCGAATATAAAAATACCTGGTCGCGCATAACGCCAATGGGCCGTCCGGCAACCGTGGAAGATGTTGCAAATGCAGTACTGTTTTTGGTTTCGCCGGATTCGGGACACATTACAGGGCAAAATCTCGTGGTCGATGGCGGATGGACTGCTGTCAGCCCTTCGCCTTATTAGTAAGACTCTTCAGCTTCAATTTTCGACAAAAACCATCAAAAAAAAGTATAAGAGTTAAAATTCGATAATTTATTCTATAAAATCTATAGATTTTATAGAAATTAAAAATAATTATTATATTTGTCCCGAAATAGATTTTTTCAACACAGCTCGCTGACTGGCAGCTCCCGGTTTTTACCGGGATGATGGTTCGATCCCATTCGCTGTAGCTCTCTTCGTATATAGGTTTTAATTGGTTAGACAGAGTTCCTGCCCATCAGGAACTCTTCTTTTTTAAGAGCGAATTATTCGGTTTTTGTTTCCCGAACATGTTAATTAGGCAAAAAAACTGCATCCCTGTTATATTTCCGCCTATAATCCTGCGGTGTAAGCCCGGTAATCTTTTTAAAAACTTCGCGAAAGGTTTTTATGTCATTATAACCGGCATCATACATTAACAGGTTGATATTTTGTGCGCCTTTTTCAAGGGCTTTTTTTGCTGATTCTATCTTTACCCTTTGCAAATATTCAAAAGGCGTGTTGTGGGTGGCCTTTTTAAAGCGCCTGATGAAATTGCGCTTGCTCATATTGGTATGCCCTGCAATTTCATCAATGTTAAGCTGCAAATGGTGGTTTTGCTCGATATAGGTTTGCGCCTTTAATATATCATCATCCTTATGCTGGCGCTGGCCTTTAAATACTGCAAAGTGCGACTGGCTGATCCTGTCCATATCCAGCGAGAACATTTTACTTGCCCATATCCCAACTTCTCTTCCGCAGAATTTATCGATCATGTACAATATCAAATTTAGAGAAGAAAATGCGCCGCCGCTGGTATAAATGCCCTCCTGATCGGTAATCACCATATCCGAAAGGAAATTTACATCAGGATACCTGCGCACGATATCTTCCATATCGTTCCAATGCGCAGTGCACGACCGGCCGGGTAAAAGCCCTGCTTCGGCAAGGAAATAGATGCCCGAGCACAAACTGGCTACCTCGGATCCATCCTGGTAACTGCTTTTTATCCAATTGATAATTTCCCGGTGTTTCATCAGCATTATATCGCGGTCACCGTAAAATGCAGGGACAATGATCAGGTCGGGATCGGTAACTTCCGCTATCGTCTTATATTCAACAGACGGGGAGGTCATTTGCAAAGGGTTGCTATTTTTATTTTCAACTGCCACCACAATTTTAAAGGGCAGCGGTTTACCAGAGCGCCTAAAAAGCCCGTTGGTGTGTATCAACATATCCATTGCCCCGGTAACGGTGGATAATGTGGCATCTTCATGCATAATTAAAGCTATCTCCTTCATTGTATTAGTTTATAATCCAAATATAGGAAATAGAAGAACAGGCACAAACCGTGTGTGAGTTGCGAATGGTGGTGAGTGGTAAGTCAATGTCGTTTACTTAAGGGAAACGACATTGATTGGTGAATAGTGAGTGGTGAGTAGTCAATATTAACAAACTCCCCACTCAACCTTCTCACCGCTCACCAGCTAAGCCAATGCAGCGGCCGCATAGGCGCGGCATATTTTCACTTCTTTAACCGCATCCGAGCCGGCGGGTATATTATATTCCTGTTCGATGGTCGCAGGGAACTTATAGCCTTCCTTTTTCATCAATTGCAATACTTCTTTTATAGGCGTATCCCCTTGTCCCCAGGGCATGTTTGGTCCATCATGAAACTTCCGGTCTTTCATGTGCATGCTCAGTATCCTTTTATGGTTTTTCAGGATAAAATCAATGGGGCTGGTGCTGGTACCTGCTGTATAGTGGCCGATATCAAGGTTAATACCATTGTGCGC
>Ga0207060_10323_pt1 | contig 14099 bp, 6 predicted proteins | sample Alteio_BWMinCont_30_FD_153270 | JGI IMG/M metagenome (GOLD analysis project Ga0207060, IMG submission 153270) | Enriched cells from forest soil in Barre Woods Harvard Forest LTER site, Petersham, Massachusetts, United States -... | ecosystem: Environmental > Terrestrial > Soil > Temperate forest >...
CCCCAATCCAGGCGTCGGAAATGCTGACGCAGGAAACAGCCCATCCAGAAACTTCCTCTTGCCTTGGCCGCTCAGGTGGTTGCCGAATAGCGGAGTGCCGGGAACGTCATAATTATTTCCATCCGCGTTATAATCTCCGCCCGTATTGCCCACAACACTGCCGTTGGCGTCGAAGACCGGAGCAAAAGGCGCACTCGTGAAGACCGTGAAGGGCAACCCTGTCTGCATAATCCACACCCCGCCAAACTGCCAGTTGCCAAGAATGTTTCTTTCGATTGCGTTGCCATAGTGATTCGGTACCGTCCAGACGCCGTCAGCCGAGAATTGCTGATGGATATCGAAGTCGGCACGGCCACGCTGTGCAGCAAAATTGTCAGGCTGGATGATGTTCGTGACAGTCGTGATCGATCCGGCGTCCAGCGATTGCGCTGTACTATAAACATCCAGCGCTTTTGCAAAAGAGTAGGTTCCGCGAAGCATCAACCCATGGGAACTGCGATAGGTCACCAGTGCGGAGCCTATATTGCCGATGGAATTGCCGTTCGAAGTGCCATATTCAATGGCGGCAAAGCTAGGATTGAGGTATTGCGGATTACCTTTGTTGACGATCAGATCGCCGGCGAAGCGGTTGGCATTCTGATAAATCGGCAGGTGATGGGCCTCTGTTCCGGAATAGTTCATCTCCATAACCAGACTGCCCGTCAGCTGCTGTTGCAGGCTCAAAGTCCAGGCTTCGACCTGAGTCATCTTGTAATCGGGAACGAATCCTCCGAGACCAGACCTTTGGGACACACCGTTGATCAGGATGCCGCCACGTGAGTCAAACGTAACATTGGACGTATCCACGATAGGACAGACCTGCGTGTAGCCCGTTGGAGGCGAGCATGGCTGGAAGGTAGGTGTAGGGTTGCCCTGGCGCACGTTGATTGACGGCGTGTAGTAGTACGGCAGGTTACCAGAAATGGCGTCGGTGATGTGGAGGTACGGCGGTTGATCTGAGAACAGTCCGAAGCCGCCGCGTAGCGCCATTTTACCGTCTCCGCGGACATCCCAGGAGAACCCCAGGCGCGGAGATAACTCCCATAGATTGTGGTCTAGCACATCCCAGCGTCCATTGGGTGCTGCTCCGGTCACAGCGCCTGCAATCTGCCCCTGCCGAGTCGGAGAATTTGCGAGCGTCAATAGCGTCAGGCTTGGACTGATGATCTGAAACAGCGGCCCCATCGAATCGTATCGGAGGCCGGCATTCAAGGTGAGTGTCGGCTTAATTTTCCAGTCATCCTGGACAAAGAACGCTGTGTACAGGTCGCGGTAGCGCCGCACATATGGCGCCTGTCCGTGGGTTGTGAGATCCACATGTGTTCCGGCCTCTGAAGTAGCCGCATCCTGGATGAAGTCCAGCAGATTGTCGAAGTTGTAGGTTGGGCGAGTAAACGCGCTATCTTGCTGATCGTTTTCGCGTATGTTGAAAATGTCGGCGCCAAACTTAATTGTGTGAGTTTTTACAGTCGCGGTCATTACATCGCGCCAGCCGATTGTGGTTTGGATGAAGTTACCAGCGCCCCAGTTCGAAAATCCTGCCAATGCATTAACGTTGATGTACGGGATGGCCTCGCTTGGGTCAGGCTGATTCGCACCCTGTGGGCGAATCATGTTTGCTCCCATTTCGTTCAGAAAATGCGAGGAAAAAGTGTGTGTCCAATCGACATTGACAAAATCGGATGCGTTGGCTTGAGGAATGGTCAATCCAGGCCGGCCAATATTGCTTTCCGATGTGTCAGAGGTCCGCATCGCATCCACATACACGCGATCTTTCTTGTTGAGATAAGCATCAACGCGGAAACTCCACTGGTATCCGTCCTTCGGCACAGAGTAGCTGATGTTCGAGGTGCCAACCGCAGCCAGACCTGCGGGGATACCCGCCGGTGGAGAATAGTATCCCGGAGTCGCTGCTTCGAGTTGGCTCACCGTCTGCAGGTTAGAGGTCGGGAAGGCCAGAGGCGGAGCCTGTTTAAGGATTTGTGTCGCTAAGTTGTTCGGAAGATTAGTCTGAGCCCAATTGTCGAAATCCTGTGTCTCGAACGTTGCCTGGTATGCATTGGTCACACTGGAGCGAAGCACATCGATAGCCCCATACCAGAACAGCTTGTCCTTAATGGCCGGGCCCCCGATTGTTCCGCCCACCTCGTTGCGTTGGAACGCGGGAACCTTGGTTTGAAACTCGGTGCGTGCACTCAGCGAATCATTCAGGAAATAGTAGTCAATGGTTCCATGTAAATTGTTCGATCCTGAATTGGTAAACACCTCGACAAAAGCGCCTCCGTTTCTGCCTTTCTGGGCGTCAAAATCGTTCGTCTGAATATTCATCGACTGCACGATTTCAGGATTGGGAGAAATGGACGTTCCACCGCCACGCGACGGAGTATTGGTATACGCGCCATCGATCATGTATCCGTTTTCCTCCTGGCGCAGACCGGCGGCATTGATATTGATGGAGTATTCATTGGTGTAATTGTCCCCGGACGTCACAGCGCTTCCCGTTATTCCCGGTGTCAAGGCCGCCAAGCCGAAGACATTCTGACCTGTGAGTGGCGTCCCCTGCAGGGTCGCTTCCCCGATGACGGCTCCGGTCTTCGGGCTTGCCAGATCAACCGCCGTCGCCGCAGCAGAAACTGTGACATTCGTAGATACAGCTCCCACCTGCAGCGCGGGCGCGAGGGTTCGAGTCTCTCCGACGAGAAGCGTCAGGTCAGACTGCTGCCAGGTCTGGAACCCGCTCATTTGAATTTGCACTGAATAAGTAGACGCCGCGATGCTGTCAAAGCGAAAATAGCCATCCTGATTAGTGGTTGTAGCTTTTGTCACGCCAAGCCGGGTATCGGTGATGGTTACCTGAGCTCCCGCGATCGCGGCCCCGGATGCATCGCGCGCCGTCCCCTCGATTGCGCTCGAAAACTGAGCGAGAGCTAACGGTACGCTAACGCTGAAGAAAATCAGTAGCAGTGTCGCAAACTTCGCCAGATGTTTCATTCGCCTCGCCCTCCTGAAATCAAACCCTCTAAGCCGTGCAATTGCGCCTCTGACTAGCAGGCATCCCAGCTCGGGAAAACGATTACCCTTGACGCCCATAACAATCCTGTCGTTGACGCCAGCGCAACCAACTCTTCCTGCAACGCTGCGCTCTGAAATCAGAATGATCGAGTTTCTATAGTCCAACTCCGCCGCACAAGCTGACAGTCCTGAGAGCAGAAGTTTCAAGTAATGGACGGTTAAATACGGTGGGATACGTACTCCCCGACGACGCGCAGAAAATCCAATTAGCATTTGCAAGCCTTTAACTATCAGATAGATACTGATGAATTCCCGTCGATGCCTGCAAACGGCACAAGGCCCAAAATGTTAACGTGATCAATTTTTGTTATATTGGCGGGCGACGATCCGGATGGGCTCCATGGAACATTCCCCCGCGGTAGCTGAGGCTCGGGCTTCGCACGCACCTTCACCACCTGAGAGCGATGAAGCGAAGGCGGTCATACTCCGCGAGTTGGAGAAGATCCTCGATAGCCCCCCGTTTCGCGGCAGTTCCCGGCGCAAAGAATTCCTCTCCTACGTCGTGCGCCACTGCCTCGAGGGGCGTCACGAACTCCTCAAAGAACGCACAATTGGAACCGAGGTCTTCCACCGCGACGCCGACTACGCAACGGGTGATGACCCCGTAGTGCGCGTTCAGGCGGGAGAAGTTCGCAGGAGACTGGAGCAGTACTATTACACGGCTTCACCCGACCTGCCGGTTCGCATCGAGATCCCCCTCGGCTCGTATCATCCTGAGTTCCGCTGGAATGCGCAGGCGTTTCCCGTAGAGAATCCGCCCAGCCACATTCATCCCGGTACCGCTTCGGAACCGGATCACCTTGCCACACAGAAGCCGACAAACAGCCGGAAATGGCTCTGGATCGCGGGCACAGTCGGGCTGAGCCTCGCTTTGGCGGCGATTGCCGCGATCGGCCTCAGCCTTCGTCATCACCAGCCGCCGCCATCAACCTTGGACATATTCTGGTCGCCGGTGTTCAAGACTTCGCAGCCCGTCATCATATGTTTGGCGAAACCGGTCGTCTATCGCCCCTCTGTCGAAATCTACGATCGTTACGCGAAAACTCATCCCGGGACATTTGAAAATGAGTCTGAAAGAGACAATGAAGTGCTGCCTCTGAACCCGGATGAGAAGATTTTCTGGAGAGACATGACCGTCTATCCGGGCTATGGAGTAGCCAGCGGTGATGCCTATGCCGCAGTGCAGATATCCAATCTCCTCGTGCGCATGGGTAAGCCAAGTCAGGTCAGAATTGGCAAAAGCTATTCCTTTGAAGATCTGCGCACGTCGCCTGCCGTGGTTCTGGGCGCATTCAACAATCGATGGACAATGCGGATGACCTCCAGCCTTCATTTCTCACTTATGTTTGAGGCCGGAGTTCAGGAGCAAATCCCCTCGGGTAGGTTGTGGACCTCCCAGTTCGATTCCCACGGCGAATACACCGTCGATTACGGTGTCGTCTCCAGACTGCTCGATTCAAAGAGTGGCCAGTTCCTGATCTCTGCTGCCGGAATAGGTTCACCGGGTACTCAGGCTGCTGGTGAAATTGTTTCCAATCCTCAATACCTCGAAGAGACATTGCGAACGGCTCCCGCGGATTGGGATAAGAAGAACATGCAGCTCGTTGTCCAAACCAATGTGATCGATTCCATCCCAGGACCGCCCCATGTCGTCGCAAGCTACTTCTGGTGAGTCGGTGAGCGTCATCGCAGCCCGTTAAAGTCTCCCCGCCCGCGATACACTCTCGGAAACGTTTACGCGTAAAATCAGCTTCTCTATGTTTCGTGGCAAATGGGTTGTGCTCTTCATCGCGTGTGCGTCATTGGTCGCTCAAGGGCAACAAGCCAAGCCATCCATTACCTCGATCCAGTCCCTGATTCGCGCTAAGCAGTACGATCAGGCTTTAGACGCTATCAAATCTGCCTTGCACGAAACCCCCGGAGACTTTCGACTTTGGACACTCGAAGGGATCGTACTTTCGATCAAAGACGACAAGCAGAATGCGTTAACCGCTTTTGACAAGGCACTCAGACTCTCTCCGAAATATCCCGCTGCGCTGAAAGGCGAAGTCGAACTTCTCTACCAGGCGCGGGACAAGCGCGCAATCCCGCTACTGAAAGAAATATTGAATGCCGATCCAAAAGATGAAACGGCGCACGAGATGCTCGCAGTCCTTGAGGCAAAACAGGGAGACTGCCCGGCTGCGAATGAGCAGTTTCTACTGAGCGTGGACACAATCAACACACATCTCGACTCGCTGGAAATATACGGCTATTGCTTGGTGCAGACGAAAGAAGCTGAAAAGGCAGTCCCTGTCTTTGAACAGCTGGTGGCTTTGCTTCCAAAACCCACGTATCCGAAATATGATCTCGCCGTTGCGCTGGTCGAAGCCAAACAGAACGAAGCCGCTCTCAAGATCCTTGAACCCTTACTCGCCACCGACGAGTCGGACCCTGATGTTTTGAGCCTGGCATCCGAGGCGTATGAAGCTGTAGGGGATACGCCCAAAGCCGTCGCGCTTCTTCGCCAGGCGATTGTCTTGAGTCCGGCAACGGCGAGTTACTATGTCGCGTTTGCCGTGCTCTGCCTTGACCACGAGTCATTTCAAGTCGGAATTGATATGCTCAATGCCGGCTTGAAGCGTATTTCTGACGATCCATCGCTTTATCTCTCGCGCGGCTTACTCTATGCGCAACTGGCTCAATACGATCTCGCAGAAGCCGACTTCAAGAAGGCCGAACAGCTTGATTCCGCGCAGAGTCTGAGTGCCTATGCACTCGACCTTGCCGAGGTGGCAAAAAACAATCCCGACAAAGCGCTTTCAGAGGTGCGTTCGCAGTTAAAGGCCCATCCCGACAGTCCGTTGCTGCATTTTCTGCTCGCAAAATTGCGCTGGAACGAGGCGCCAAAGGCGGATAGCCCCGCATCTGACGAGGCGATGAAATCGGTTCAACAGGCTCTGAAACTAAAGCCAGACATGGTGGAGGCCCGGGACCTCCTCGCAAACATGTACATCCATTCCGAGCAGTACAATCTTGCGATTGAACAATGCAGGCTTGCGTTACGCGATGCTCCCTCTGACCAGAGCGCGATGTATCACCTCATCATTGCGTTGCGGCACTCAGGCCCGGATGGGCAGCGCGAGGTCCAAGCTCTCGTCAAGCGACTCTCCGACTTGAAGCAGACCTCGCGGCAGCAGGAGACAGAGAGAAAGCGTTTCAAGCTGGTAGAGCAGGATCCTTCGCCTCAGCAATGAAGATTTCTGCGGCTGGGCTCAACCGCGCAGGTCACACGAGAGTCTATCGATTGCTCCCTTCCAGCACAGTGCGGTATACATTCTCCCAATGCGAATCCGTCCGAAGCGCCTCGACATTGTGTTGTTGCTTTTCCCCATCCTGCTCGCTGCGTACCACGCGCCAGGATTTGCGCAGGCTCAGGAGCCGCAACCACGCTCACCCGAGTATTCCCAACTTCAGGAGCGACTGGCTCGCGGCTGGAATACATGGGACACGCACAGCGTCATGACTCAGGTCCTGCTGCCTGAAGGGCTGGCGGTCCGGGTTGGAATCAAACATCAGGACACAGTCGGATCGGACAGCTTTCTTCCCGTCGCTCTGATCGGCCGTCAGGGTAAGGATGACGAGCGCGTTATTCCAGGCCCACATTCTTATGACGGCAGCTATACAGATTTGAAACTCCTGTGGCGGGACCATCAGATTCGCATTCAAAGCGCGCACGACGGAGATGACCTCGTGCTGCTGATCACACCTCTGTTGTCGTCCAGTAACGCCCATCTTCCCGCTGAAGTCATATTTTCCGCCGGGATGCTCTGGAACCTGCCCGGCACAGTTGCAAAGAAAGGCGATCGACTGGAAGCCCGACTCCCGAATCGAATGATTTCGATGTATTTGACGGGTAAGGACACAGCCGACGCGAGCGTGCCAGTCTCCGGGAGTTACTTTTCCGCAGACTTGACGCAGCCGCTGGGCCTGAGCACCGGCAAATCTCGCTCGGTGGAGGAAATCCAGGACATACTTGAGCGGCAAAAACGCACCTATCAGCAATCGGTCGCGGGTTTCGGGGAGCGCGCCTCGGTAGCCGACGCAATTCAGACAGTGATTGGCTGGGACACAATCTACGAACCGCACGGCCACCGCGTGATCTCACCCGTCAGTCGCATCTGGAGTGTCGGCTGGGGTGGATATGTGCTCTTCGATTGGGACACATTTTTCGCTGCCACTCTCGCGGCGGTCGGCGATCGTGATCTGGCGTATGCAAACGCAATCGAGATCTGCCGCGAAGCGACGCCACAAGGATTTATCCCCAACTACGCACGCGGTGGAGGCTGGAAAAGCAACGACCGCTCGGAGCCTCCCGTCGGGGCAATCACTTTGCTCGGACTCTACGAGAAGTTTCACGACCGATGGCCGTTAGCAGACACGTTTACTGCTCTGCTAACGTGGAACCGGTGGTGGGCGCAAACTCACGATCGTCAGGGATACCTGGTCTGGGCCAGCAATGGCGAAAACCAACCAGCGAATCTCGACGACGCAAGTCGCGGCACGCGTCAAGGCGCGATCCTTGAATCAGGCCTCGACAACAGCCCGATGTATGACGACGCCAGCTACGACGAGCAGACGCATCAGTTGGTCTTTGCCGACGTTGGCTTGATGGGGATGTATATCGCCGACTGCGACGCGCTGGCAAAGATAGCGGACACGCTCGGCAAAGCTGCAGAAGCGAAGGAACTGCGCGACCGCGCCGCAAAATATCGTGCGTCGCTCGCGACCCTCTGGGACAACAACTCAGGGATATTCCTGAATAAAGACCTGCGCACTGGGCAGTTCAGCCACCGGCTTTCACCCACGAATTTCTATCCGATGCTCGCTCAGGCCGCCACGCCGGAGCAGGCGCGGCGCATGGTCAACGACCATCTTCTGAACCCGGAGGAGTTTTGGGGGCAATGGGTAATCCCGTCCATATCTAGAAACGACCCCGCCTTCAAAGACCAGGATTATTGGCGCGGTCGAATCTGGGGACCAATGAACTATCTGGTCTACCTCGGTCTGCGGAACTACCACGAGCCAGACATCGACCGGGCCCGGCGGGAGCTGTCGCAGAAGTCCCTAGATTTATTTTTGAGCGACTGGCGAACGAACGGCCACGTTCATGAAAACTACAACGGAGCAACCGGCAACGGCGACGACGTAAGTAACAGCGATCGTTTCTATCACTGGGGCGCCCTTCTCGGACTCATCGACCTCGAAGAAATGAGCCCGGCCTCAACGACTCGGCAGAGCCCTTCGAATGATGGTGAAAGGAGTTTTTGAAGGGGCACGGCTTCAGCCGTGCCGTAAGTGCCGCAGAGTGGCGCGGCTCTAGCCGCCGAGGGATGGTCATCGACGCCTCGAAGATCCCCTCGATCCGCCGCAGCGATCAATTTCTTGTCAAGAGGGGGCGCGCTTCAAGGATCATTTAATTATTTAAATTTCATATACTTAGAAAGAATCGCGAGGTGCAGGTAATTTCCCTCTAAATTGCTAGAATAGAAGTAGAGGGCTAATGGCTGGGACCGGGCTCCCATTAGAGCCTTTGCAAGAACAGCATAGCCAATCGAATTATTGCGTGAGGCGATAAATAGAGCAGAATCAATATTTTGCAGATAAGGCAAGTATAATCAATATTTTACCGGGCATTGCTCCCAAAAGGTAGTCTTTTCAAAGATTTAGCCACCCGGGGGTAGAGGGCATCAAGGTACAGTCAGCCACCACATGTACCAGACTCCGACCCATCGAAAGATCCTGTACGTGTCCGATCTCAGGTTCGGAGGCACGGCCACTTATCGCCTGGAAGCCCTGCGGCGCATCGGCCAGGAGGTCATCCCTTTCGACCCGGCACCATGGCTCTCCCAGTCGCGCCTGCTGTCAAAACTCCGCTATCACTACCCCGTCGGCCCACTATAAACTCTTCGACCTCCACTGCCTCTTCCGGACCGTCGACATCCCTCGTTACACCGAGTGGCAACTGCCCTGCATCAAGATCCAGCTCAGCTACGACCCTGCAATCCACTTCCCGCGCCTCAAGGCTGGAATGACAGCAACCGCACACGAGGTCTCTCCTTCATCGGAACACCTTACGACGACCGCCATAAGTTATTGAGAACACTGGCCGAAACCTACGACCTGCCGCTGGTTATCTCCGGAGATCGATGGGATAAAGTCTACCCACCCGAAGTCCTGACGAAATACGTCGTCTCAGGGGGCCTCAAAGAAACAGCCTACAGAGAAGGAATGTGGCAATCGAAAATCAACTTGGCCTTCGTAACTCAATCCAATGAAGAAGATGTAGCCCACAAAGCCTTCGAGATCACAGCCTGCGGAGCATTTCTACTCGCCTGCGCACACCCGGCCATCAAGCCGTCTTCGAGGAAGACAAGGAAGCCGTTTTCTTCTCCTCCGTCGAAGAGTGCGCTGAGAAAGCTCGCTACTATCTCGACCACAGCGCCGAACGGGAAGAGATAGCCCAATGCGGAAGAGAGCGCGCCATCAGGTCAGGCTATGACAACGACACACAGTTGAAACGAGTGCTCTTTAAGCTTGATGGAATAGAAACGCCACCGACTATTTAGTCGATCCTGAAAAAGTAGTATTCATGCGTTCTGGAGCTGAACCTGGCGGGCTTGAGGGCTCTGTAGGCTCAGAATCGGTCTGCCGATGCGGATCAGGCAGTTCAGAAAAATGCGCCAGAAAGCTCCGAGGAGCTTCTGGAAGTTCATGGCGGCAGCAGCCAGAACCGCATTGATCGCATTTCCGGGAACACCCTTCAGCCGATTGCGCTCCAGGCGGTGTTCATTCTTCAGATGTCCGATGCTGGGTTCTACCGCAGCGCGGCGTTTCATCCATCGCCAGAGTGGGTGTGGTGTTCGGCCTCTTTGCCGCTTATCGACGTGCACTATCGCCGCACCTTCATAATCATGGCCGCGATAACCCATATCCACGTGCACCTCGCCGACCGAGTTACCGATCATCCTTTCCACCTGCTTCATCTGTGCCGCCAGCGTGTGGCCGTCGTAGGGACTTCCCGTAAAGCTCCTTGCTCCGACGAACCATCCGCCACGACTGCTAACCGCCACGCTGACCTTGTTGCCAAACTCGTACGGCTTACCCGCCTTGCCCTTGGCGATGCATTGCACCGCGGGCTCATGCACGCTGTAGATCTTGTTCTTGTCGTGTCTTTGCTGGGCATGAATGCGCCGTGCCGTCTTCAGTAACTTCGCTAACTCACTCGACGGCGTCTGTTTCTGCCGCTCGATCTCGCGCAGCACCCGCCCCAACTGCGTGCGCAGCTTGCGCGTGCAAGCGCGAGCGCGTTGCATCTGCCGCGCATGAGCGTAGCGGCTCGACTGCATCAGCAAGCGCCGCCCCACATGCCGATAACTCTGCTTGATCGTCAGGCCCTCGGCGCGTGCCGCCTTCACCAGCCGTTCGCGCATGCGGTTGTAGAGCCGCGCATCTGTCGGGAAACGAATCGCCTTGGTCTGCACCGTCGTATCCACGTTAATGCGCTTCAACTCCGCGGGGCGAACCACGCGCATCCGCATACCCGCTTCGATCGTGGCGCGTAGCATCTGTTCGGCGCCGGCCTCGCCCAGCCGTTTGCGCCAGCGCGTCATGCTCGACGGATCGATCGGCAGTCGATGCTGAAAACACCGCTCGCCGCTGAAGTGCTGCCAGTAGGGGTTTTCAACCCAGACAGCAACCACGTCTTCCTCGCTCAGGTCATGCTCATACTTCAAGTAATGCAGCGCCACCATCAGACGCGTCGACAGACCCGGAGCACCCTGGCTGGGATGATAGGTCGCTCCCAGAGTGGCTTCGAATGAACTCCAGTCAATGCACTGCCCAAGACCTACAAGCGGGTGGTGCATGTCGATCAACTGCTCCAGGTCAACCTCGAACATCTCTCGCTGTGGCTCCTTCGCCTCGCGGTGTGGACGCATTCATTTTCCCCAGTTTTCAGGCCATTGGCCTCGACTTTAGGGAAATTCTAGACCGAAAAACAACGGGTTTCATCAGGATTTATACATGTTTTATCGGTTTTTCAGGATCGACTAGTTAGGCGCCGGCTCATCGACGGTCACGTACTGGCCTCCTTTGACATCCCTGAGTGTCTGCACAATGCCACTCGGCCAGCGAATTTCGACAGTCTGCGCCGATACATCTTTGCCCAGACCAAAGTGAGCGCGCGGATCGCTTGACGAGAGATAACCAACACTCGTCGTCACCGTCTCCCACTGCGGCCCAGCTGAAGTCGTGATTTTGATAACCGCGCCAATGCCGTCCCGGTTGCTCTTATGACCTACGAGCTTGATGCCAAGCCAGTGATTGCCGGTCTGAGTCTTGTTAAGCAGAACATGCGCCGGACCACCATTCTCGGTAACAACAGCGTCGAGCAGTCCATCATTATTGATGTCACCAATCGCCATGCCGCGTCCGACCCACCGCTTGGTAAACACATCCCCCGACATTGAGGAGACATCAACAAACTTGTTGCCGTCCGAGTTCCAGGCCAGCAGCAACGGTTCGCGATAATGCAGCTGCGGAAAGGTCTTCTCGATCGTGTCGAGATCGTGACCCTGCGCAATCAGGATGTCTTTGCGCCCATCATTGTCATAGTCCAGGAATCGAATTCCCCACCCGGAATGGAGCAAAGTCATTGCACCAACCCCGGAGGTGTAGCTGGAATATGTAAACGAACCATCGCCAGTGTTCTGATACAGGGCATACTTCTGGTTCGCAAGATTAGTCACAACAATGTCCGGCAACCCATCGTTGTTGTAATCGGAGAAGTCGACACCCATTCCTGCGTAGGTGCGGCCCTCGCCATCGACCGCGACCTCTGAATCGAGGCCAACCTCTTCATATGTGCCATTACCCTTATTGTGAAAGAGGTACTCGACCATCGAATCGTTCGCAACAAAGATATCCGGATGACAATCGTGGTCGTAATCGGCGATAGCGATTCCCAGAGCCTTGGCAGGCTTGTCGAGCCCCAGCTTATGCGCTTCTTCGGTGAACGTGCCGTTGCCGTTGTTGTGATAAACGAGCATCGAGATCGCCTGGAAAACATCAGGATGACAATAACCGCGAAAACCCTCGCGATGTTCTCCGCACCACAAGTCTTCCCAGTCCCACTGGATATAGCGCAGAACAACAAGATCGAGAAATCCGTCGCCATCGAGATCAACCCAAGCGGCGCTGGTCGACCAACCGCTACCTGCGACGCCAGCCTTAACTGTCACATCGGTAAACGTACCGTCGCCATTGTTGCGATAAAGCTTGTTGCCACCATACGCAGTTACATAGAGGTCCTCGTCTCCATCATTGTCGTAGTCTCCGGCGGCAACACCCATGCCGTAGCCCACTCCCTGCAGGCCGGCCTTCGCTGTCACATCTTCAAACGTGCCGTCAGCTTTCTGATGATAAAGCCGGTTCCAATATTCGGGCCCGGTTTTCTGCGGAATTGTGCCCTTTGCTGTTGGATCGCCAAAGGGCGCACCATTCACCAGGAACAGATCGAGTCGCCCGTCATTGTCATAGTCGAAAAGAGCGACACCCGAGCCCATCGTCTCAATCAGATATTTCTTCGATGTGTGCGGGGCTTGGTGCTGAAAGTGAACGCCAACGGCATCTGACACTTCGACAAAGTTGCCGGGAGCCGGAGTCGCTTTCGCGGTATTTTGAGCGTGGCAGACCGCAGCAAGGAAGAGAACGCTGCAGGCAAAAACGAAGGCTATGACAGATGCCTTACCAAATTGTTCCTGGCAAGCCCCTGTCATTTTGGCTTCTTCTCTTTGCCGGATTTCTCACAGGCAACGCACAATTCACCAACGATGCCTTTGCCTTCCTGAATGGTGTAAATGCGATCGACGTTTGGAAGGTTCAGCTTCTCGATGACTCCACTCGGCCAGTGAATTTCGACCTGGTCCACTTTTGCCGCATCACCCAGGCCGAAGTGAATGCGCTGATCATTCGATGAGAGATAGCTTCCGCCACTCAATACGTCATCGCGCCGCTTCACACCATTTGCTGTTACGTAAACCGCGGTCCCTACAGCATCGCGCGGACTCTTTGGGCCGCCAATCAGCTTCATCTCTACCCAGTGATGCGTATCAGCGTTTACATTGCGCAGTAAAACAGGCGCGCTATCTACAGCGTTGATGACAACATCGATCTTGCCGTCATTGAAGATGTCGCCAAATGCCGCTCCCCGGCCCGGAATGACGTCAGCGAGCCCTGTTTCCTTCACGGGAGGAACATACTCGAACTTCTGCCCCTTAAGGTTGTGAAAGAGCAGCGGACGCTCAGCAAAACTTGTTCCCCAGTCGTACTTATCAACTTGTGGATAGACGTGCCCATTCACCATGAAAATGTCTTTCCATCCATCGTTGTCGTAATCCATAAAACCGACGCCCCAGCCGAGAAAGGGAATTCCCTCTTGCGCAATGCCCGCGTGATAGCTGATGTCAGTAAAATTGGCATCACCGTCGTTGTGGAAGAGAACCTTGTAGTCATCCGAAAAGTCGGTCGCGACAATATCAAGCCATCCATTGTTCTGGTAGTCGCCAACCGAGATGCCCATACCGGCGATCTCGCGGCCATCCTGGTTGAGTGCAAATCCCGAGGCGTAGCTGGCGTCCTCAAAAGTGCCGTTGCCTTTGTTGATGTAGAGATAGTTGGGTGTCGAATCGTCGGCAACGATAAGGTCGACCTTGCCGTCGTTATTCAGATCAACAAAGATAGACGAAAAGCCGTAATACGCATTCGGATCAGTGACGCCAGCCTTTTCGCTCACGTCTGTAAATGTCCCGTCGCCATTGTTGTGGAAGAGATGGTCGTGCTCTCCCTGAAGTCCTCGCGGGCCACACATCGTCGGGACACCGCGAAACTGGCATCCGGCAAAAGCTACCGCCTTTGTTCCCGGTGCCGGCGGATTGTTGATGTCGTAG
>Ga0207060_10324_pt1 | contig 14079 bp, 13 predicted proteins | sample Alteio_BWMinCont_30_FD_153270 | JGI IMG/M metagenome (GOLD analysis project Ga0207060, IMG submission 153270) | Enriched cells from forest soil in Barre Woods Harvard Forest LTER site, Petersham, Massachusetts, United States -... | ecosystem: Environmental > Terrestrial > Soil > Temperate forest >...
CAACTATAAGGTAGATGGGTATCGAGATGAAGGCGTAGGATGCGGAGACAATTGTCAGAACCAAAAAGGAGGCTACTATGAAAAATTCCCTCGAGCCTTTTCGATCGGAAAAACGACCCATAATGAACGGCAGGAACGAGTAAACTGCATTTGAAGCACCGCCGACTATCCCGATTTCAAAGAGACTCGCTCCTTCCCTTGAAGCGAGTAACGGCACGAAAAGTGCATAGATTGGCAGGGACAGGTTGCCGGTAAAAGCTGAGAAGAGATACCTCCGGAAATTTCCAGGAATGTTCTTTGTCAGCGAGGAAAATCCCTGTTGCATCTAAATCTTCAATTGTCTCTACTACCTAGACGATTTTCTCGCGGTCTCAGTATTGGCAGGCCACTCTCGAACTATTCAACGAGAGGGCGTCCATTTCTTCCGGAAAATAGTCTTAGTTCGTCGAAAAAACAACCCTGAAATTAGGGTATTAAATCTTCACGTGAACAAATGTTTGATCCGAGGTTCATGAATCCTTGTACCTGATCGAAACTGCAGAGTCGCACTCCTTGCAGATCTTCAGATCGATGTCCGGCTTGCTAACGAAAACAACCTCGGTTTCTTTCTTGCAAACTGGGCAGAATTTTCGTTCGCTCAAACTTATCATGAGCTTCTCGAGTATTCATTGAGACTAAAAATGGGAAAAAGAAGTATATCCTACCATAATGCGTTAAGCGAAAACTGGAAATTACTTAGGCAAGAACTTTCTCAAGCGATATAGAGTCGACAGGTATAGTCTGGATTTGGTCGGGCCTCACATTTTTCAGTACAGAGTTCGGATCCTTTAAACCGTTGCCCGTGCAGATGCACACTACAGTCTGATCTCTGATCCTGGTGTACTCTTTTGATTTTTCCTTCGCTATTTTTACAAGAAACGCAATCGGAGTTGCCGAAGCTGGTTCGACAAAAAGTCCTTCAGTTGACGCGAGCAACCTCTGACCTGAGAAAATTTCTTCGTCTGAGACAGCGTCGGCAGCACCGCCCGAATCATAAATCGCTGACAGTGATTTCATCCAACTTACCGTCGAGCCTATGTTAATGGCGGAAGCTTGAGTGTGAGGGGACAGGACCGGCTCGATAGAATCTCTCATGCCATTCTTGAACGCCTTCGCAATAGGGGCAGCACCTCCTGCTTGCACTCCGATCATTCGCGGCGGAGTTTTGTGAGCTAGATTTGTTCCAAAAAGAGAATTCAAGGCGCCCTGCTTGACTTCCAGAAATCCCTTCCATGCGGCCGTAATGTTTCCGGCATTTCCTACCGGTAGAATGACACAGTCTGGCATGACTCCTCCCAGCTGTTCAATGATTTCAAAAGAGACAGTTTTTTGCCCTTCAATCCGGAATGGGTTTAACGAATTCAATAGCAACGTCTTGTCATCTTTCTCGCAGATCTCGCTGGCAATCCGCAGCGCGTCGTCAAAGTTTCCGTCAACCTGGAAAATTTCGGCGCCGAAGGCGATTGCCTGCGCCATCTTTCCCATGGCTATCTTGCCTTTTGGAACGAGGACTATGCATCGCATCTGAGCGCTTGCGGCATAAGCAGCCAGAGACGCGGATGTGTTCCCGGTGGAAGCGCACATTGACGCCTTGTATCCCAATTCCTTCGCTTTTGAAATCCCGACGGTCATACCTCGGTCCTTGAAAGAGCCGGTCGGGTTCAGACCTTCAAATTTCACGTAAAGAGATTCTAATCCCAGTTGCCGCCCGAGATTTCTGCATCGGACGAGTGGTGTTCCGCCCTCCGAGAGGGAGACGATATTGGCGCTATTCCAAAGAGGAATTAATTCAAAGTACTTCCATATTCCCTGCATCTCTTTCGAGATTGCAACATCCCGAAATCCCCCAAGACGAACGATCTCGAGGAGATTGCCGCATTTCTGACAGTGGTAGAATTTGCCGTACTCGTCGATTTCATACTCGGTCTTGCAAAAATAGCATCGAAGCAAGAATTGCTTTCTTTTCTGGACTTCGGAGGTCAAACTCATGGCAATACAGATCTTTGCCCTAAATTAATCTAGTGAAAATCAGGCAATGTCGTACTTCTTTACGAGCAGCTCGGCAGTAAGCAAAGCTCCACCAGCCGCTCCTCGGATAGTATTGTGAGTTAGAAGATGGTATTGGAGAGTTTTAGGGCCAGGCTGCCTTATCCTTCCGACGACTGTGGACATTCCCTTCCCTTCCATTCGATCCAATCGAGGTTGCGGTCTGTCGTTTTCCTTTCTGACAACAATCGGTTTCTTGGGTGCAGAAGGTAGATCTAGTTCCTGGGGAACGCCACTGAAGCTCTCAAACATTTTTTCTGGCTCCTTGATTTGCTCATCTGTTTCGAGGTAAACAGATTCCAAATGGCCATCAATAACCGCTACGCGGTTGCACGAGCAAAAGATCTCCAGCGAGTTTGATTGAATCTTGTCTTGTTCGTTTGAAATACTGCCGAGTAATTTGTTAGTCTCAGCTGCAACTTTTTCCTCCTCTCCTGGTATGTAGGGTATCACATTATCTTCAATATCCAGCGAAGGAACCCCGGGATAGCCTGCTCCCGAAAGTGCCTGAAAAGAGGTCATCACCGCTTTCCTCACGGAAAAAGCGTCGTTGAGCGGTTTCAAAGTCATTGCAAAACCAATTGTTGTACAGTTCGGTGTGGCGATGATAAATCCTCTGTCCCTTTTCATTCGACCCTCGACAAGCCCAAGATGATCTGGATTGATCTCTGGTATCATCAGCGGGACATCTGAATCCATCCGGTGAGGAGAGGCATCTGTAATGACCCTGAAACCACTTTCTGCGAACTTTGATTCAGTCTCCCTTGCGACCGACGTGGGAAGAGGAGAGAAAACAATTTCTGACTCAATCTTCGAGGGATCGGACTCTTTGATTTCTATAGACTGTATTCCTGCAGGTAGATCAGACACGACCTCTCCAAGTTTCAATCCAACCTTTGAGTTCCCCGTTGCCTCAACGACCCGAAACCATGGATGATCTTTCAACATTTGGAGGTACTCCATTCCAACCCGTCCGGTAGCACCCAGTACTGCAACATCGATTCTCCTCAAGACTCACCCAACTCTTTTCGCTCGAAAAAGATCCTTTTTCTACTATGACCTTTTATTCAGTTCGTTCAGATTCGTTGTAAAGCTTTTCCCAAACTGGCGAATGTAACCGCTCGAGGGGTCGAAACTCATCATTCAAAATCGAAACGGTTAAGAGCAAAACCTAGTTTCACCTATTGAATCGCATGCAAGCTACGCAGTTGCCGGATCTGAAATCATTTGCAAACGAACAGATTGAAAAGATAGCAGCTACGAACCCTGATTTCGAACACGCTCTCGAGACATACGTTCAACAATATGGGCAGGACAAGTTGAGAGTTTCAGAGGCGACCGAGTTAAGAGGTTCGATCGATCCTGTCGCCCTAATTATGGGAAGGAATTGCATCGTGACATACAATGATTCTGCAAGGCAGTTGAAGGGAAGTTTGGGAGCTATCGTCTTGTCGCAGGACAGTGCTTACCTGATCGGACGCCGCCAGCCTCAGGATGGAAAGCTCGTTGCCTGGAATTCGGAGGGTGCGGTGGAATTGCAAGAGTACAGCTCTCAGGTCGATACGATTCCGTCAAGAGTCCACGGGATCCTAGCCAGTTTCGAAGATGGAAAGACAATCTATGCTGACCTTGGAAGTTCGGCTGGGTCAATTCTCGTTGGACAATCCCGAAATCTGGGCGGTGCATTTGTGCGAATTTACGATCCCGGAAACGAAGGCGCTAACTCGATAAGACTCCAGAGGATATTTACTACCGTATCCCGGTAGTTTTTTCTAGGCGGCTTCGAGGGCTCTTTCGAATTCTTGTTCGATCAACGAATAGCCTTCAATTCCAACCGAGACCCTGATCATCGAATCAGTTATTCCTAGTCGATTCTTTTCTTCCGCGTTCAGGAATCGATGGGAAGTTTTTCCCGGATGCGATATCGTCGTGTGCACGCCTCCTAGTGATGGAGTTAGAGTGACCCTTTTCAGAGCTTTGACAAAGCGATTTGCCGACGGATAACCACCTTTCAGATCAAACGAAAGCATGCCTCCGTACATACCATTGGAAAAGATTCTTTTTGCAGTGTCGTGTTGAGGATGGGAATCCAAACCAGGGTAGAAGACCTTCGAGATCTTGTTGTTTTTCGATTCAAGAAATCTTGCGAGCTTAACCGCGTTTGTGTTGCACTGCCTAACTCTGAGCTCCCAGGTTGCAAAACTGCGAGTAGCCAACCAGCTATCGAAAGGACCTGCCATCGAGCCCGATCTTGTGCAGAATTGAGAAGCGCGCGAGATCCACTCTTTCTTCCCACAGAGAAGACCAATTGTCAGGTCGTCGTGTCCGCCGAGATACTTTGTTCCGCTGTGTATAACCACGTTCGCCCCCAGCTTTGCCGGCTTTACAATAAAGGGGGTCGCAAATGTATTGTCAACAAGAAGTATCGCCCCGCGTTTGCGGACTATTTCGGAAATAGCGGGAATATCACAGACCTTCATCGTCGGATTGGAAATAGTTTCCACGATGACCATTTTTGATCCGTTTTGGATTGCCCCCTCCATCTCATCGATTGAAGTGGAATCGGCGAATGTGGTGTTGATTTGAAATCGAGGTAATTCGTCCTTTAACAGTGAAGACGTTCCCCCGTACACATCGTTGGACGCGACAATGGTATCGCCGGACTTTAGAGCGGACAGTATTGCAACAGTGATGGCAGCCATCCCTGAAGAGCATACCGCTCCGCTTTCAGTTTCCTCACTGGCGGCAACAAGTTCCCCGAGCTCCTTTGAGTTCGGCAGTCCGTTCCTCGAATAAAGGAAACCATTCGGCATTCTGCCCTCATAGAAATCATCGAGGGACTCGAGATCGGGATAATCATAAACCGAGGTCTGGACGATTGGCGAAGCGTGAGGCTGGACGATAGATGCTTGGCTTTTCTTCTCTTCAGATTGGGTCATTTGCCGGACGTTGAAACTGGTCCGGTATATTTCGATTTGATCTATCTACTGCTCGTCAGACTTCTGTGGGCCTCTGTTTCTCTTGCCTATCTCGTGCTTTTCCATTAACTCTTTGGCTTTAGTGGCTATGTTGTCCCACTGCCAGGAAGCAACGCTCATCCTGCAAAGATCGACCTTCCAGGCGTCATTTCTTTTCTGCCACCTGTAAAGCCGGATGTCACGGCCAGATTCGCTCTGCACAACGACAAGTGCGACGATTAGCTTGTCGCTCCGGTAAATGTCGTACCCTTCCAAGACTTTGAAGGATTCCGAAACCGGATAGTCTCCCTCTCTTTTCTTTTGAACCGGTCTTTGCGCAGTTTCCACAGGATTAGATTGAGGTTCTGACATACTTGCCCGGTTGACTCGATCCTGACCCAGAGCAATAAACAATTCCAATCTGTTAGTGCATTCCGGTCGATAACAGGTAAGAACATTAATGAGTCGAAAAAATCTGCCTACTGTTCAAGTCGAATATTCATTTTTCAGCAATGTGCGTGTTATTGCAGTGAGTAAGGATTACTGGTGCGCCATAGTAACTAGAGATGGAGCCGAAACTATAGGAAAAACTCTGGACTCCATTATCGAGCAGAGTAGACCACCAAATTATATTGTCGTTGTCAACGACGGTTCTTCTGACGATACAGAGAAAATCGTTCTGTCAAAATCGTTTCCCAAAATCCATTTGTTGAATACCGGGTCGAAGACGCGAGATATACGCAAAGTTCCGAGGCTATTGAACTTCGCTCTCGATTTTTCGAATGATCCAAAAAATAACTTACCGATCACCGATTACATGATGGTTTCTGGAGACGACAACGAGCTGGAGCACGAGTATGCAGATGAGATAATGTCACGGATGGATTCTGACCCCAAAATCGTAGTTGCCTCGGGGGAGTGGCTCACTTCACGGGCAAGACGTGGAGACCAGATGCCTCATGGAGGAGGACGATTCGTTAGGATATCGTATATGGAGGAAATCGGTGGACGCTATCCTATGGCATACGGCTGGGAGACCTGGTTACTATACAAAGCTCTCGAGGCAGGTTACGAGGTGCGACTCTACCCCGATGTCCGTTACGAACACTTACGCCCCTTTCGTCCTACCAACCTCTTCGGTTGGGGCAGGGCAATGTATAGCCTTGGTTTTCCGTCATATTTTGTTTTCTTGAGATTCTTGATCAATCTCTTCAACTCTGCCAGAGGTACTCAGAGCAAGCAGGCGGCTGTAACCATGCTGGTCGGATTCCTGTCCGCGGAGCTCAGCCCGGGTGCCCTTAAGGGCATGACAATCGACGATCAGCAGCTCAAAACTTTTGTAAGATACTTTTGTACCTCGAGGCTGACCAGGCTTATTTGATAAATTACAAGCGCTTTCTGATGCTGGCCCCACACACGGACGACGTTGAGCTCGGATGCGGCGGAACAATTGCAAGGTTTCTTGAAGACGGAAGCGAGATTTACGTCGCGGTATTCTCAACAGCTGAGAAATCAGTTCCTAAAGGATTCGCGAAAGACGCTCTACGAGACGAATTTTACCGTGCGATGTCATTACTAGGAGTCAAAGAAGAACGCCTAACTGTCTTCAACTATGAAGTCAGAACGTTATCGTATCACAGACAGGAAGTTCTCGATGAGATGATAAACTTGCGAAAGTCGATAAAGCCGGACATGGTGTTCCTGCCGTCGGGCGAGGATCTTCATCAAGACCATCAGACGCTTTTCAACGAGGGCGTTCGCGCGTTCAAGGAAATCACCCTCTGGGGTTATGAGCTCCCGTGGAATACGATTACCTTCCCGACGAGGGGCTTTGTTACTCTCGAAGAGAGGCACATCAAGAAAAAGTGGCAGGCGCTCCAAGCTTACAAGACCCAGTTTGCCGCAAAGAGGCCTTACTTTACTTTGGATTACATCAAAGGGATCGCCAAGGTCCGCGGGATTCAGGTGAAGGCGAAATATGCGGAAGCGTTCGACACCATACGGACAAAGTGGTGACCTGCTGTTCCAGTTCCGCGTTCAGTTAACGTACTTCTTACCGGAGTAGGCGCACCTGGAACCAGAGGGACGATATTTGCCCTAAAACACAACCCCGATCAAGTAAGCGTAAGAATTACCGGCGTTGACATCAAGACTGATGTCGTAGGAAAATACTGGGTTGACCGATTTCAAACTATACCTGCTCCTGAAGATCAAAGCTACGTAGCAACGATCAACGACATTTGCAAAAAGGAATCGATTGACGTTGTGATTCCGCAAACGACCAGAGAAACGGCGAAATTATCAAAAACCTTGGAACTGGTGAGTGCAAAGGTTACAGTTTCAGGAGCATCCGCGATAGAAAGGGCTAACAACAAGTACGAGTTGTTGAAGACGTGCCAGAAGATTGAGATCCCCACGCCAGAGTCTCAACTCGTGAGCTCTGAGGAAGAGCTAAAACAAGCGGCTGAAAAACTCGGTTATCCCAAAAATCCAGTGGTGGTAAAACCGCCCGTGAGCTTCGGAAGCCGTGGGTTTCGTGTGCTGCGAGACAGCACGACATGGAATGTAAAGCGATTCTTATCTGAAAAACCGAATGCTACGGAAATTTCTCTGCAGAATCTGATATCGATCCTGACTCGAGATCAAAGCCTAGATTTTCCGCAGCTGATTGTCTCGGAGTTCCTGCCAGGAGCAGAGTACTCCGTAGATGCTTTCCTCGGCGATAAGATCTCTGCTGCCATTCCCAGGTTGAGAAAGGAAATAGTTAACGGAATCAGCTTCAGAACCTCGCTCGAGTACCGAAAGGACATCACGGAGTACACACTCAAAGCGGCGCGCGAGCTCGGTTTGCGTTACGCGTTTGGCTTTCAATTTAAGATGGATGCATCGGGGATTCCTAAAGTTTTGGAGTGCAATCCAAGAGTACAAGGTACGATGGCTGCAAGCGTATTCAGCGGGATCAATGTAATCTGGATGTCGGTACGAGAGGCAATGGGCGAGAAGGTTGAGAACCTCCCCTCAATTCTATTGAACTCTGAATTCTACAGGTACTGGGGCGGATTGGGTACAATGGGAGAAAGCTTTGACGAAATCTGATTCTCTTATACAAGCATCGAATCTTTCTGATTCTTCTAGTCGTTAGACAAAAAGTTAGCCAACTCCGAATTCAATTCAAATCGCGCTTCTGACACTCCCGAAATACTGAATTCTGAAATAAATACAAAGAAGAACTGAGTTTTCTAATCAAAGCGGGTCCTGTGTTTTATTTGACTAAGCAGATTCGGGTCAGAAGATCGGGCTTGATCACGTTTGCAATCAAGCTCGGTAGCACGCTGACTGGCTTTGCTTTCATAGTACTCGTTACGAGCAACCTTCCCACAACTGATTTCGGTTTGTGGCAACTGATTTCCCGTGTTATCAGCTATACAATTTTTGTTGTAAACATCCCGATCTTCTGGTCGACTAGGTATCGCGCCAGGGGGACGATTTTGGGAAAAAGTGCGATGGTAGAGGCGGCTCTTTTTTCCCTCGTCCTGACCTCCTTCTATCTTGTAATTTCTTTCATACTAGCTGGAGCAATTTCAGGAAATTACTCTACCAACCTGTACTTCTTTCTGATCTCCGCCGTGCAGATACCGTTGTACACCTTCTCGGGCGTCCTAGAAGGAATCCTGTGGGGAGCTGCTCCCGAGAGGGCAAGTTTTGGATTTGGAGTTTTTGAGATTGCGAAAGTTGTGATCGGAGGTCTCGCCGTTGCGGTGTTCCACCTCTCGCTAACGGGAGCAATACTTGCCGTAACTGGCGCGCAAGCGGTTCAGATAGCTGTTGCTCTATACCTCGCAAGAGGAGAGTTCACGGACAAGGTTTCGTTTGAAATAATTCGACGAATGCTCCGCTCCGGATGGCTTGCGATTCTGAATCTTTCAGGGACATTCGTTGCTACATTCGATGTCCTCCTTGTAGCTCTTGTGACAGGGGCAATTGCCGAAAATCTAATCGCGCTTTATTCAGCTGCTCTAGTTTATGCCTCGGTTGTTACCTACTCGAACTGGATTGCGTTCGGCCTGTATGCCGGAATCTTGTCTGGCATTGATCCTCGCAGGTCTGCAAATCAAATCTTGGAGCTTCAATACTTTTTCACTGCACCCATGGTTGTTGGAGAAATCATACTTGCCTATCCGCTTCTTCACGTGTTCAAGCAAGATTATGCGCTCGGAGTTCCGATTCTGACAGTACTCGCGATCGCCTCCGCGTTCAATGCCTTTAGCCTAACTTTTGATAGTATCATCACCGGATCCGATAGATCGGACGCGGCAACCGATGCCACATTCGCATCTTTTCTGAAGAGTAAATTATTTCTGGTTGCAAAAATCAACATCATAACTTCAGCAATATATCTCGTTGTGGTATCCAGCGTGTCGCATTACTTTGCATTAGGTGGCCCTGTAATTTTCGGAATGCAGCAAGATCTGTTTATCGGCGTCGTGTGGGCGACCGCTGCACTGGGGATGTGGGCCACAAACGTGCTTCTAAAAGTCCAGCTGGTAAGGAAGATCACATATCTATCGATCTCCAGTAAGAATTTTGTCTCGCTTGTGCTAGGCACCGCCAGTTTTGGAGCAATCCTTTACCTGCTCTCGAGGATTATCGTGATCCGCGGAGGAGCAGTCCTGCAAGCTCTTTACATTTTGGTAATGGGATCTGTTGGTCTCCTTGTCTATGCCGCAATTGTCATGAGCATAAGCAGTGAAATGAGGAAATTGACAAAACAAGCAATTCAGTCACTGCTTAACCGCTAGATTCGAGAATGATCCTCCGACAATTCTTTAATAATTAAAACCAAAGTGCCTCGATTGCTCAACTATTTCTAAGTAACTTCTTTCGCTTTGAAATCTGAAACAGAAACTCCCTGGCAAAATGATGAAAAAATGAATGACCTAAAAGTGACAGTACTAGGACTAGGCTACGTGGGTCTTACTACTTCGCTTTCGTTTGCGCGGGCGGGAATATCTGTTCAAGGTTTTGAGATCTCGAAGGAGAAGGCAGATTCGATTGCGAGTGGAAAGGTCCCTTTTTTCGAACACGGAATCCCTGAAATATTGAAGACTAGCTTGTCTGACGGGACCTTTATCGTTAGTAATTCATTATCTCCGGGGGACATCAATTTCATTACCGTGGGAACCCCGAGCAATGAAGATGGCAGTTCCGATCTGAGCTATATTCGCAGTGCCTCTGAAATGCTCGGCCAGAGTATCGGGAAGTTCACAAAATATTCTCTAATCGTAGTAAAGAGCACGGTTTCTCCGGGGACTACAGAGAGCGTCGTAAAGTCTTTGGTTGAAGAACATTCCAAGAAAAAAGTTGGTCGAGATTTCGGCCTCGCGATGAATCCTGAATTTCTCCGTGAAGGTTCGGCACTTCAGGACATTATGGAACCGGATCGGCTTGTAATTGGGGAATTTGACCAGAAATCTGGAGACCTACTCCAGCAACTTTACTCCAAGGTTTATCCATCGCCAAAGTTTCCAGTGCTAAGAACAAATATTGTGAATGCCGAGTTCATAAAGTACGCGAGCAATGGATATCTTGCGATGAAAATCAGCTTTGCAAACTCCGTTGCGAACGTGGCAAATACTGTTCCGGGAGCTGATGTCAAAACAATTGTGAAAGGCATGGGCTTCGACAAAAGAATCGGGGAGAGCTTCCTCGGTGCAGGTATTGGATACGGCGGCTCTTGTTTTCCGAAAGATACCAAAGCATTGATCGATTTTTCAAAGAGGCAAGGAATTGATCCTTTGATTCTCTCAAGCGTTGAAGACGTAAACAATCGGCAGCCTCTCAAGGTCGTGGAATTTGCGGAAAAGGCGCTTGGCTCACTTCACGACAAGAGGATCGTTCTACTGGGTCTGTCATTCAAACCAAAAACCGATGACATTAGAGAGGCTCCTTCCTTGAAGATAATTCGAAAGCTTCTCGACAGTCAGGTTGATTCGATAATTGTGTACGACCCCGTTGCTTCTGAAAACGTAAGGCGTCTTTTCGGCGACCGGATTTCGTACTCGAAGAGTGCATTAGAGGCAATCCGCGGCGCAGACTGTGCCATTGTCGTAACTGAGTGGGACGAGTTTAAGGAGCTTACACCGAAGGATTTCGTCTCGACGATGCGTACTCCTTTGGTTATTGATGGAAGGAGAATTTACGATCCGAATGTTTTCTCCTCAGCCTTGAGATTCAGAGCAATCGGTCTCGGATCGTAGCTCGCCGTACGATTTGAAAGGAAGATAAAATGCAGAAAAATAATCAAAAAAGTAAACCACTTGTCAGCAAGGCTGTGATCCCTGCCGCCGGTCTCGGTACTCGTCTTTTGCCAATGACCAAAGAGATCCCGAAGGAAATGCTTCCAATTGGAACGTACGAAAACGGGACAATATTTCTGAAGCCAATGTTGCAATTGATCTTCGAACGTCTTTACGATGATGGAATCAGGCAGTTCTGCGTGATTACCGGCCGTGGAAAGAGATCAATTGAGGACCACTTCAATCCAGACTGGTCGCTCGCAGAAAGTGTAAAGCATGCAGCATCAGGCAAAAGTCTTGCAGATTTCTTTGAACGACTGGAAAAATCCCGGATTTTTTTTGTAAATCAGTCGAGCCGAAAGGGGTTTGGCGACGCTGTAATGCATGCAGAGGATTTTGTTGGAAACGATTCTTTTTTTGTCCATGCTGGGGACGATTTTATCATATCCGGAGGCAACGAATCGTCGGCTCTTACTTATCCCGTCAGATTAGAGAAAATTCTTGCCGAATACAAAGCGGACGCCGTCCTACTTGCCGAGCGATCAAAAGATCCAAGACATTTTGGTGTAATCGTAGGCAAGGAAATATCCCCGGGGCTCCACTCAATTGATCGAGTTCTTGAAAAGCCCAAAACTCCTCCCTCAAACCTAACGGTAGTTGCAGTATATCTTTTCAAACCTGTGATATTCGATATGCTGCGATCAATAGAGCCCGACGAAAACGGCGAGTTGCAGTTGACTTCTGCCATTGAGCTGATGATTGAAAAGGGGCTCAAGGTTCTTGCTGTTGAGCTGCGGCCAGATCAAAAACGAGTTGAGATAGGAACGCCTAATTCTTATCTGAACTCGCTGCTCTCATCAATTGAACTCGATCAGAAAACAGGAGTGGGTAGTCCAAGCTGAAAGTCCTGCTGACTGGTGTTGCGGGTTTCATCGGGTCGCACCTGTCTGCGCAATTGCTGGATACGGGTTACGATGTTATTGGGATTGACAGCTTTACGCCGTACTACTCGAAAGATCAGAAAGTTCGCAATCTTCAGGGCTCTCTCGAAAGGAAGAATTTCGAATTCATAGAGTCCGACTTACTTGATGTGAATCTTCCGCGACTGCTGAGCAGAGTAGACGCTGTTTTACACCTCGCGGCCCAGCCGGGCGTCAGGCCCAGCTGGTCGGATTTCGACGTTTATGTGAGAAACAATGTGCTGGTGACAAAAAAGATTCTCGATGAGTCAGTAAACGCGAAAATCAAAAAATTCGTTTTTGCTTCATCGTCTTCTGTTTACGGAGACGCAGAATCTTACCCTACTAGAGAGGACATGATTCTAAGACCAGTGTCTCCGTACGGAATAACTAAAGATACTTGTGAAAAACTCTGTCACGTGTACCATAAGACTTACTCGATTCCCGTTGCTATGCTCAGATTCTTCACGGTGTATGGACCTCGCCAGAGGCCGGATATGGCGTTTCACAAGTTCATTGAGATCATGCTCTCGGGAGAAAAAATCACGATATTTGGCAACGGAAACCAGGTAAGAGATTTCACTTACATTGGCGATATTGTTCAAGGAATCGTCTTAGCGCTAGAATCGAGTTTCGAGGAAGAACCGCTCAACCTGGGAAGCGGTCGTCCAGTCAGGTTAATCGACGTTATCAAAATACTCCAGTCAATCACCAAATCCAATACTGAGATCATTTACTCAGAGGAGCAGAAGGGCGACGCGACGAAAACATTTGCAGATATTGCTAGAGCCAAGAGTCTTCTTGGTTACAATCCAAAAACCAAACTTGAGGACGGTCTTCTGGCTCAGGTTGAGTGGCATCGCGAGAAAAGGGAATCCGAGAAGAGAATTTAGCGCAAGAGAAAAGTAGGCATAAGAATCGTACCTTGAACTGAGCGATTAAGGGCCAATAAGCGATGGCTTGCGGAATCTGCGGATTTGTCGGACTCTCGGACAGGAATCTCCTCAGCTCGATGTGCCAAGCCATCAGACATCGGGGTCCCGATCATACTGACTTTTACCTTGACAAGGGAGTAGGGCTCGGGATTGACCGCCTAAAGATAATTGATCTGGTAACTGGAGGACAGCCCATTCATAATGAGGACGAGTCAGTCTGGGTCGTATTCAATGGCGAGATCTATGGGTATCCGCTTTTGAGGGCGGAATTAGAGTCGCTCGGTCACCGGTTCTACACTGAATCTGACACCGAATGCATAGTTCACGCTTATGAGTCGTGGGGAGCTGACTGTGTTACTCACCTTCCAGGAATGTTTGCCTTTGCAATCTGGGATTCCAAGAAAAAGGTGCTATATGTTGCCAGAGATAGATTTGGAAAGAAGCCTCTCTACTACTCGTCGATCGATGGAGTTTTTCTCTTCGGGTCCGAGCTTAAGACCATCCTGCAACACGGCGGCTTCAAAAAGAGTCTCAATTACACCGCCCTAGATCTGTTTTTCACATTTGGTTATGTGCCCTCGCCCTATTCAATTTTTGAGGGAGTGTTCAAACTGCCCCCCGGACACTACGGGATTCTCCGGGATGGAAAATTTTTGGTGTCTCAATACTGGGACTATAGATTTTCAAAAGAAAATCATGGATTGGATGAAAATTCGGTAGTCGATTTGCTCTACAAGAAAATTGAGCAAGCGGTAAAAATTCGACTGAGGAGTGATGTTCCTCTTGGTGCTTTCCTTTCAGGTGGTATAGATTCCAGCGCAGTAGTCGCTCTCATGAGCAGGCTTTC
>Ga0207060_10315_pt2 | contig 13938 bp, 18 predicted proteins | sample Alteio_BWMinCont_30_FD_153270 | JGI IMG/M metagenome (GOLD analysis project Ga0207060, IMG submission 153270) | Enriched cells from forest soil in Barre Woods Harvard Forest LTER site, Petersham, Massachusetts, United States -... | ecosystem: Environmental > Terrestrial > Soil > Temperate forest >...
GCCTGGGCTTTTAATATAGTTAAAGCATCAAATGCCAATGATAGCGCGCTGCTCGAGTTGTTCGGACTGGATAATAACGTAAAAAACGAAGCCCTGGTTAAAGGGATTTTACATGATAAAACAATCAATACCCATTATTTTCAAAATACCGATTTTAAGGTAATAGTAAAAGATATTTCCGGCCTTGATGCGGGCAGTGAAGATTTAGCGGTTTCTGAATGGGGCGGCCTGTCGTCTTTCAGTTCAAAAGCTTCGGACATTATTTCAAATATATACGCGAATAATGGCTAAACAGGCAACTAACCGGTTTAAAAGTGCAGTTGAAAAAACACCCGACATCGAAAAGTGTTACAAAGTTGGACTAAGAGCCCTGGGTTCGAACAGTACAAAAGTATCCATGGGCAATCCTTCTTTATGTAACGGAAGTGTTGAAATTGATAAATGCGTGAAATCAAAATACCCAAATACTAATCGTTGGGATTACTGTTTTTCTTATAAGGGAGAGGCGCATTTTGTTGAGGTACACAGCGCTTATACCAGTGAAATAAATACGGTTTTAAGAAAACTGAAATGGCTTAAAGAATGGCTGATTTCAGAAGCTCCTGAAATTAACAAACTTAGAGCCAAAGAACCATTTTATTGGCTTCAATCTGGCAAAAATGGTGTTTTAACAGGCTCAAGTCAATATAGGCGCCTGGTAATTGCGGGTATAAAACCAGTTTCAAGGCTTAGTTTAAAATAAGCATGGCTTTATGATCAAAAAACTTGACCTGATCACCTTCAACCTCCGCCCTTCATTTTATCATTCAAATGACACTAATCCGGCCCGTTTTAGGTAATTTTGGTTGAAATATGATGACTATCACCAAAGAACAAATTTTGCAGGCCTTAAGCAATGTTGAGGAGCCGGATCTGAAAAAAGATTTGGTTACCCTTAATATGATACAGAATGTTAAAATAGAGGGCAATAACATTAGCTTTTCGGTTATTTTAACTACGCCGGCCTGTCCGCTGAAGGCGATGATAGAAAATGCCTGCCGCAATGCAATTATGTATTTTGTAAGCAAGGAAGCGGTAGTGCACATCGATATGACATCGAAGGTTACCACACAAAAAAATGCCGGGGTACCCGGTGTAAAAAACATTATCGCGGTGGCCTCGGGCAAAGGGGGTGTAGGCAAATCAACTGTAGCGGTGAACCTTGCACTTGGCCTGGCAAAAACCGGTGCAAATGTGGGTTTGATCGACGCGGATATTTACGGTCCGTCTATCCCCATTATGTTTGGGGTGGAAGGCGTGAGGCCAAAAGCGAGGGATGTAGATGGCAAAAGCCGAATTGAACCCATCGAAAAATACGGCATAAAGCTGTTATCTATAGGCTTTTTTACTGATCCCAATCAACCCGTGCCCTGGCGCGGCCCAATGGTGTCGACAGCCGTTAAACAACTTTTTAACGATGCCGACTGGGGCGAACTGGATTACCTCGTTGTCGACCTGCCTCCCGGAACAGGCGATATACATATTACAGTAACACAAACTTTCCCGGTAACGGGCGCTGTGATAGTTACTACGCCGCAAAACGTGGCGCTTGCGGATGCGAAAAAGGGGATTGGTATGTTTATGATGAATGCCATTAACGTGCCTATATTGGGGATAGTTGAAAATATGTCGTATTTCACTCCGGCTGAATTACCCGAAAACAAATACTACATTTTTGGACAAGGCGGCGGCCAAAAACTTGCCGAAAAGCTGGAAGTACCATTCCTGGGCGAAATCCCCCTGGTAAAAAGCATAAGCGACTCTGGCGATGCCGGGAAGCCTATCGTACTGGAAGAAGACAACATAATGGCGAAGGCATTCGTTGAAATGGCAAAAAAAGTAGCCCAGCAGGTTGCAATTTGTAACGCTGCTGCTATAAATAATGCTTTTATTATAAATAATTAATAACTTTACTTATAAATTTGCACAAATGAGTTTATTAGAACAGGTGGAAGCGGCGTTGGATACGATAAGGCCGTATTTGCTGACTGATGGGGGGAATGTTTCGGTAGAAGAGATCACGCCGGATGGTGTGGTTAAGCTGAAATTACTCGGCTCGTGCGGATCATGCCCGATGAGTATTATGACACTTAAGGCCGGCATTGAAGAAGCTATTAAAAAAGCTGTTCCCGAAATTACCGGCGTTGAAGCCTTAAACCTGACGGATATTGACGATCCGAACGCGGTATTGCCCGAAAACCTCAGGTAATGTTAAGTTTTGTTAAATTGCCTTATAGCTTGGGGCAATAAGTTATTTTTGTATAAAAAACGGAAGGGTTTTTGATAAAGTCCTATAAAATAAACCAGCCATTTAATTGGTACATGAAAAAGATAGTTAGTCTGTTATTGTTTTTATTTGCAGCGGCAGCCGCTTTTGCGCAGAAACAGGAAAGGCCATTGTTGCAGTTTACCGGTATTGTTCATAATGCCGATAGCGCCAATGTTATTGTGCCTTATGTAAGCATTGTAAATATTTCGTACAAAGGCCAGGTTAGCCAGTCGAACTACAAAGGTTATTTTTCATTTGTCGTACATGAGCAGGATACCATCCGTTTTTCGAGCGTAGGATACGCTGCTGTAACCGTGGTTATACCCGCCAATGTTGCCGATAAAAGTTACACCGTACAGGTTTTGCTTAAACCGCAAATCATTAACCTGCCGGTTTTCAGGTTTTTCCCGTGGGCAACTACCGAAGAATTTACAAAGGAATTTTTAACAATGAAAGTTGCCGACGATGACCTGGCCATAGCGAGAAAAAACCTCAGCGCCGCATCGATAGAATCCCTGGAGCGCACATTGCCGAGGGATGGCCTTGAAATGAGTAATATACAAGACTTTCACAACAGTGTACTAAATTCCCACTCAACAGTTAACCCGCTGTTAAGTCCGTTTAACTGGGGCAGCCTGATCAAAGAAATATCCGATGGCGATAAGAGCCGCAGCGCTGACAACAATAGCAGCAGTACAAGCGGGAATTGAGAATAAGAAGCAAGACAGTAAGAATCAAGAACCAAGATTTTAAGCCTGAATGTCCTGCCTCGCACCTTGGCTCTTGATTCTTGCATCTTGACTCTCCTACCGTCCTTTCTTAACCGCCGGGAATTTCATTTTATACTCCACGTCAACTATCCCTTTTGAAATATCATTCAATTTTTTCTGGATCAGGCGTTTGCGCAGAGGGCTAAGCTTATCTATAAATAATTTACCTTCAATATGATCATACTCGTGCTGGATAATACGCGCCGCCATGCCCGAAAAAATTTCTTCATGATGTTTCCATCCTTCATCGTAATAGGAGAGTTTTATTGTTGCTTTGCGCGAAACATCCTCCCTGATATCAGGAATGCTGAGGCAGCCTTCGTTAAAAGCCCACTCTTCGCCTTTGTCTTCTAACGCTATTGCATTGATAAAAACCTTTTTAAAATCTTTTAACTGGGGATCTTCCTCCTCAAAAGGCGAAGCGTCGACAATAAACAGGCGCATGGAAAGGCCAACCTGCGGGGCGGCTAAACCAACGCCGCGCGCAGCATACATGGTCTCGAACATGTTTTCAATAAGGTCTTTAATATGAGGATATTCATCCGGCTCGATAGCCGTTGCTTTTCTTCTTAAAATGGGATCGCCGTATGCTACGATAGGAAATTTCATTTAGCAAAAATAGGGGTTTAATATTCTTTGTGAAAATTTAGTACCTTCAAATATACTATCCGATATTTCTGATAAGCCACGGATTAAACAAATCCAGGGGTATCGGGGAAGTATTATTAAGGTATTTTAATAAAATCAAGTCAAAATTATAATATACGAAGATAAAACAATTTATCAATCAGTCATTACCGAATTCACAAGGCAATATTTAATAATAATTTTGTCGATTATATAAAAATTATCAGCACGGTCATAACAGTTTACAAAACATCGAAAATAGCAAAATATTATGAAGGTAACCTATGATAAGGAAACTAACGCCGTTTATATCCAATTTAAGGATGAAACTATAGACGAAAGCGATGAAGACAAAATTGGTGGGGTAATAATAGATTATGCCGCCGATGGCTCTGTGGTAGGTATCGAAGTACTAAATGCTTCCGAGAAGCTATCATTCCCTGTCAAGCTGGACTACGTGGAGGTTTAAATTCTTGTTTATCTTACGCTTTAGGCTCAAATAGTAAGGTGATCATCTTTTCATTATCAAAAATTTCATTGCTTATTTGCAGCAGTTGTTCGGCGGTGACTGCATTAATTTTATCAAAAACCTGCTGAAGCGTATCTACACAATTAAAATCAACCAGGCTTTTAGCCATGGAGATGATAAGCCCCATCCTGTTTTCTTCGGCTAAAGCTATCTGGCCTATAAATTTTTCTTTGGTTTGATGCAGTTGCAGTGTGCCAAGTTTCTGCTCCCGCAGCTTTTTTAGCTCCTTATGCACCAGTTTGGCAGCTTTCTCTGCTTTTTCGCTATCGGTACCAAAATAGATGGAAAAGATACCGGTATCAGTCAGAGCCGTATAGTTCGATTCGATGGTATAAGCAATACCATATTTCTCCCTGATCTCCAGGTTCAGCCGGCTGCTCATGCCCATGCCGCCCAGCAGGTTGTTTAAAAGCAGCAGGCCATTTTTATGCGGGTGCGATGACGAATAAGCCTGGCCGCCGATAATGCAATGCGTTTGTGATATAGGCTTTGCAAAAACATGGTAACCGGGGCCGTTCTTTTCCGGCGCTACCCTCGCTTTTTTTGTACTATTAGCAGGTACAGTGCCAAAATATTTTTCGGAAAGCTTAACCACTTTTTTAAAATCATAGTTGCCAAAAACAGCAAAAACCATTTCGGAGGTATTGTAATTGGCCTCTATAAACTCCTTAATATCTGCACTGTTTAGCTTGGCAACCGTTTCGGGGCTGCCTAAAATATTTTCGCCTATAGGGTGGCCTTTAAACAAAAGGTTCTCAAAATCATCCTGTATGGCTTCTTCAGGCTGGTCAAGATACGAGGCAATTTCATCCAGTATAACTCCGCGTTCTTTTTCCTGCTCACCTTCGGGAAAGGTGGAATGAAACAAAATATCTTCAAATAAATCTATTGTACGTTCCAGGTGCTGGTTTAACAGGGAAGCATGGACGCAGGTGTATTCTTTTGTAGTATAGGCGTTAAGGTCGGCGCCAACAAGCTCCAGGCGGTTCAATATCTGGCTGGTGTTGCGGCGCGCGGTTTCTTTAAACAATAAATGCTCGATAAAATGCGCCAGGCCAGTTTGACCCTCCTTCTCATCGCGCGACCCGGCGTTAACAACAAAGCAGCAATGCGTTATGGTAGACGGTGCATGTTTAAAAAGTATCCTGATGCCGTTGGGTAAAGTATGAACCTGGTAATCCGTCATTTGAGGCGCAAAGATAGGGTTTTTAGTCCGAAAGTCGGAAAGTCCGGAAGAAGCTGCAGCTAAAAGTCTCCCGCAGGCCGGCGCGAGATTTAGATAGCTAAGGCAAGAAGAAATAAATAAGTTCAAATTCAGTGAATTTTAGTCCGAACCAATACACATCTTTCGGACTTCTCTTTTTTTTCTTTCGGACTTTCGGACTTTTCGGACTTTCGGACTTTTTTATATACATTAGTACCATGAAAACAAAAATAGCCGATTTAGAATTTGAACCCCTTATAAAGGCTAAAGCTATTGAAGAACGTATTCAAGCCATCGGCCTGCAGCTCAGCGCTGATTATCAGCATTGCGTACCGGTTTTCGTAGGCGTTTTGAACGGCAGCTTTTTGTTTATTGCCGACCTGATAAAACAAATTGATATTCCTTGCGAAATTACATTTACTAAACTGGCCTCGTATTACGGCGGTACCAAAAGCAGCCTTAAAATACGCGATGATATTGATTTCAGTATGGATATTAAGGGGCGCGAGGTGGTTATTATTGAAGATATTGTTGATACCGGCAATACCGCCCACTATTTAATTGATAAATTGAAACCAAAGGAGCCGGCCTCCATAAAACTTTGTTCCCTTTTGTTAAAGCCAAAAGCGCTGCTCAAAAAAATTGATGAGTTGAAATACGTGGGGTTTGAAATTGAAAACGAATTTGTAGTTGGCTATGGCCTTGATTACAAAGAAATGGGCCGTAATTTGAAGGACATTTATAAGAGGGTGAAATGATTTTGGATTTTGGAAATAAGATGTCCGTTCGCGGTTATGGCCGGACATCTTATTTTTAGTAACATTTCATTTATTCTCCAGGGCTAAAAAAGAAAGCCTCAGTTATTACATCCCCGCCTTAATTTTATTTATAGCATCGATGTGCATTTGCACGGTAGGCGCAACTTTACTGGCAAAAGCTTTCAGGTCAGCGTCTTTACCATTGGCTGCTTCGTCCTGCATTAATTTAAGCGCGCCGTTATGGTCCTCAACCATAATTTTTACATAAGCTTTATCAAAATCAGCACCCGACTTTTTCGATAGGTCATCCAATTTTTTCTGATGGTCGGCATCAAGGGCTGTTGGCAGGGTAATGTTTTTATTTTTCGCGATCACTGCCAGTGTGTCACCTGCCTTACTGTGATCGGTAACCATCATAGCAGCAAAATTCTTGATTTTTGTGTTCGTCGATTTTTGCTGGGCAAGTTTGGATAATTCTATTTCAGCCATGCCTCCGCCTGCGGCATTGTCAGCAAATTTTACATCGCTGCTGTCCACGGCTGCCGTGCCGGCAGCGGCGGCCTTTGTAGTGTCTTTTGTCGCGGTACTGTCGGCTGTATTAGCAGTCGATGCGCTATGGCAACCCTGGATGGCATACACAGCAAAGGCCATCAAAATCATGTAGCTTAACTTTTTCATGGTATATAATTTTGGTTTGTTGTATAACAAATTATTTCCAGTTAAGTTTTTATCGGGAAACGATAATTACACGTCTGCAAAATTTTATTAAAAAACTACTTCAATGAAGCCTTAATTTCGTTGATCCTGTCCAGGTGGGCTTGTACCACTGCAACTGTTCTAAATGCAAAAGCTTTCAAATCGGCATCGGTACCATTTTTTGCTTCATCCTGGAATAATTTCAGCGCTTTATTGTGTCCATCGATCATCGCGTCAACATACGCCTTATCGAAATCTTTAACTGATTTTTTTGCAAGCGCGTCTATCTTTTTCTGCTCATCCGCCGAAACATCCGTTGGCAATGTGATGTTTTTAATTTTAGCAATGCGTCCCAGTTCAGCGCCGGCTTTTGAATGGTCTTTAACCATCATGGCCCCAAAATCCCTGATCTTTTCGTTCACACTTTTTTGCTGGGCAACGTTACCCAATGCAACTTCGGCAAGGCCGCCATTAGCAGCATCGGTTGCAAATTTGGCATCGTCATTCGTAACAGCTATACCCCCGGTAGCTGCGGCATTGCTGCTGGTATCTTTAGTTTTATTCAAACTGTCGGCGGTTGCCTTCTCGTCTTTTGGAGCGCTGTGACATCCCTGGAAAACATAGGCGGCAAGGGCGATCATAAATATTAAACTTAACTTTTTCATAGGTATATAATTTGGTTTGCTGTTTAACAAACTATATCCTGTTAAGTTTTTCGATAATAGTTTAATGTTTGCCAGATGGCTGGCCTGTCAGCTTAACTCCTTCATTAGCTTATCGAAAGCCTCTTTTAATTCAGCCAGTTCGGTTTCAAGCCTGGCAACCCTTGCTTCTAAGCCACCCTGGTTCCGGCCGGTGTTATCATCAGCAAAATCATCGTCGTTTATTTCGGTTGTACCGCTTAACAAATGCGCATACCTTACTTCTTTTTGCCCGGGCCGCCTGGGCAACTGTACCAAAAAGGGCATTTCGGCCGAACTAAGCCGCTCCAATACTTCCTGCACTTCCTCAATCGACTCAAATTCATGCATACGGCCCGAATTGGTATTTAACTCGCCAGGCGTTTGCGGCCCTCTTAACATAAGGAGGCAAATGATTGCCACTTCCGAGGGTAATACCGGGAATACGATGGCAAAATTGTGCTTATACTTTACACTCCGTATCGACCCGCCGGTAGCTGTGGAGATCAGTCCTCTTCTTTTAAGCGTGTTTAATGCCTGGGCAACGGTATCTTCGTCATATTGCACCACCGGCTTGCGTGATGTTTTCTGATTGCAGGCCGCCGTGAGGCTGTTGATGGTCATGGGGTAGTAATCAGGGGTGGTTTTGCTTTTTTCCATTAATGACCCCAGCACCCGCAATTCTTCAGCGCTGAGTACTGGTAATGTTATCGGTGAATCCATGGGGATAAAGATAGCGGATTTCGGATTTTTAACCTATTGTTTATTTTTCAATGGTGTAAAAGAGCGCTTCGCGGTTTACGAATTTCGATTTCGGATTTATTTTGATTTCGGAAGTCGGATTTCTTTTAAATATAAATCCGAAATCGAAAATCCGGCGTCCGAAATAAAAAAAATCGGTTACTTTGTAATAGATATGTCCATGTTCATCGCATCGTTAAATTCAGGCAGTAACGGCAATTGCTATTATATCGGCAACGAGCACGAGGCGGTGTTAGTTGATGCAGGGATTTCATGCCGCGAAACCGAACGACGGATGCTGCGGCTGGGCCTCAACATCCGTAAGGTAAAAGCCATTTTTGTATCACACGAACATTCCGACCATATCAACGGCATCCCTGTACTTGCCAAAAAATACCAATTGCCGGTATATATTACCCCGCCAACTATGCTGCACGGCAGGCTCATTATCGAGGACCATTTGGTATTCCCATTTGTGGCTTTTCAAACCTTCAGCATCGGCGAATTACATATAAGTGCTTTCCCAAAACTCCACGATGCCAGCAACCCGCACAGCTTTATAATTACCTGCCGCGACGTTAAAGTCGGCGTATTTACCGATATCGGCGTTGCCTGCGAGCATGTGATCCATCATTTTAGCCAATGCCATGCCGCATTTTTAGAAGCAAATTATGATGACGAGATGCTGGATAAGGGCAATTACCCATTCCATCTAAAACGCAGGATACGCGGCGGCCATGGCCACCTGTCAAATAAACAAGCCCTGGAATTGTTTATTACCCACCGGTCGCCATTTATGAGCCATTTGTTATTATCCCACCTCTCCAAAAATAATAACGACCCTGTTTTGGTGCAGGAGCTATTTGATGGCCGCGCCGGGGATGTTACAGTTGTGGTGGCGTCAAGATATAGGGAATCGGAGGTTTATTATGTTGGGGGTTTAAAGAAAGCGAAAATTAGCATCCCGGAATTTGAAGCGGGGCAAACCAGTTTGTTTTAGTTTTGCAATTATAAAATCATAGCAGATTATAGCGCAGAAAGGCCGCGCAGAACCATCTGCAACGGCCAATCGATATACAAAATGATCTGATAATTATTGTTTTGCCCCCGAAAATTGCGCATATGCAAGCGTCAGGTAATTAATCTGGGTGCCTCCGAATACCTGTTCTCCATAATAAAAAGGAAGGCCTTGCGTACAAGCTGCTCCTAATATTACATTATCGAAATAGTCTCCGGAATCCATCCCTGCCGTAATCTGTTTTGTACTGGTATCATAAGTTAACTCTTCTTCAGGAAGTCCGACAACGGTTATCAGGTTTCCGGATTTTGTAATCCTTCGTTCATGTGTTTCCGGCAATGTGAATGGCCCTCCGGTAAAAGTTATATCTATTGTACTGTCCGACACCTTTGTAATTTGTAGTTGTGCGCTGCCTGTGCTTATATAATTATCTATTCCCGGAGGATTTACAAGGCATCCACTTGTTGATGAGATATTTGTAATTTCATTTGATGTTTTTTTACCGGTACCGCTGAAACTGCCGGAGATCATATCGGCAATTGAAGCCGCAGCATTTGCAGTTTTGTTATTCGGCGATGGCCCGGGTTCGTTGCCATTTTTACATGAAGCTAACATGCAGGCAAATAAAACAATGGCTTTTAGTCTTATTAAAAGATTTTTCATGATATTAATTTTAATGGTGAAGATTGATTTTGTTATATAAACAGACTGTTTCAGCGACAGTGTAAATTCAATTGGCAGATGTGATTTTTAGTTTCCATACCTTTGTTTCCACATATCCACTACAACCCCATTTACTAATTTTATCCATATTTTTTTGTCAGGAATGAACGCTTCATTCATCCTTACGTCCCTGATGTTATCGCTGTTTGTTGTAAACCAAAAGCCGCCGCTTTCATTAACCCCGGTTTGATTGAGGCTTTCTGATTGGTATAAATCCTGGAGGTTACCGTTGCAATCAAAATATTTAAAGGCAATAACAACATATCCATTAGCAAAATAGCTGTTGTTCATTATCCGGTAATGTCCGTTTGCCATCTGGCAGTTTAAGTTATTAAACCTGAAGCCTACCGATACATCAAGCCCTAATTGGTTTTCTAAGGAAACATAATTAGTCCATTCCTGGGCTTGTAAACTTGTAACCGCTGCCTGGATGATAAGGGCGCTGAAAATAATTTTTAAGTATTTCATGATTTTTTATTTTAAAGGATAAGTGGATTTAAAACCGGAAGCCTAAGTGAAATGTTATTTGCGTGATGAGGCCGTTACTACCCCACGATTCATAACGCGCGCCTAATTCGAAAGGGTCGAAGTCAAAGCCGGCGCCGATGGAAAAGGCAACGCCACTATCAAAATCTGTTGAGGAGCAGTTTTCATAACCAACTTCCCCTTCGGCGTATATGGATTTTTCAAGAAAGTATTTGAGCCCGACCTTCGGAACGCTGAAAATATAGTTGGCGTTGTAGCCGTAATAATTTTGGTCGGCTATCCGAGTCTCAACTTCTTCTTCGAAATCAGATAAGGTAAGGTTAAGATTGCGGGCAATCGGGAATTCATACTTGCCAGTAACGCCAAACCCGTCATTGATATGGATACCTTCAGTGCCATCAAAAGTTCCGGCAGGGCAATAATCCAGTAAAATATCAAATTTGGGAGAGTTAAATGCTGGCGGCGTTGAGTTATCGGCTGAAGTTTGTGCAAAACCGCTTAACACGATGCCGCCGGATAGGGCGATTGCTAAAACAATTTTTTTAGAGTTAGTAAGTAATAGATTTTTTGTTTTCATGACATTGAGATTTAATTGTGATTTAATACCCCAAATCTCAACCGAAAAAGAAAATGCCCTTACCGTAAAATGTCCCTTTTTAACAGGGTGTTTTTACGGTATTAAAAAGGGTGAAAAGACGTTGGGAATGTGAATGTTAATTCGGACTTTAGTGTCAATAAACTTTATTTAATTTAAACACTAAAAACTTAAACGATCATGAAAATTTCTTTATTTTGGATATGTGCCGTGTTGGCTACAGCCTTCTTTTTAGCGGGATGTAAAAATAAGCCGGCACCAATCACTCTAATAACGCATGTTCAAAAAACTTTAAACGGCTTTAGTTTTAATGATGCCGACAGAATGATTAAGAATTTTGAGGGAAGTTTTAACAATCCTGGTAAAGTAGAACCGAGCAGATTTGCACCCCCTTCCTCGCTTTATGCATTCTATAACTATGATGACATCAAAAAAATTAATGATTTAATAACCCGCGAAAAGGACACTCTTCATAAATCCATTGATGGCGTTCGGATTTATTTGGGGACAGAAAACAAATATCCAGCCACAGGAAAAGTTATATATCACCTCTTTATAGTTACTACAATTGGTAATGGACCTGGCGGCAGCCATGCAGACGATTACGACCACGATTCCCAATATTTAAATTCGAATTCAAAATTCGGTGATGCAAACCAGGACCAAGAAAGCAATGGCATGGCTCACGGTGCAAATTTGTTTGGGCGCTATCCAGGAACTGATAACTGCAAGGCGCCAAGTTATCGCTACGTCATGCGTAATGATGCTTTTAATTGGGTGCAGGAACGCTGCGAGACCAAATATCCTGGCTTACCCGCAAATGCTCCAAATTGGGATTCATCAGGGTATAACACAAGGGCCGAGTGGTTCGACTTATGCTTTATAAGGGGCTTGTTTAAGGCAATTCTGGAGGCCAAAAACAAGCTTAGCGGCTTAAGAATTTACCAAAGCAAAGGTTATATTGATAAAACCAGTAAAGCCAGGTCTGCGGAGGGGGAGAGGGATGTTTTTCAATTGTTCCCCACTAAACAAGATACAAACAAGATCGATGCAGATTTTTACCCATGCATTGAGGATTTAGGTACTTACATAGGAAACTGTTCGGTTATTCCAAATACAAATGAAGAGTTTGTGGGCCACATCAAAGCCAAGGATGCCAAGGAATACGTAAAAGCCATTAGAAAGCAGATTTCTGAAACGAGTGTTTTGAGCTTCTTTAGCTATAATAACGGCGAACTATGCCCCCTAAGTTGCAAATAGTTATTAAAAAGTAATATTAGTTTTATCATCATGCTACATTATCTTACAATAAATACAACTGTTGAAATCACGTGCCTTTTAGCAGCGTTCTTTTGTTTAAAAAAAGATGCCAGTTTAGTATGGCGCAGCATGATTTTGTTCCTGTTTATTACCTGCGTTGCAGAAATGACAGGTATCTACGTGAAAAGACTTTATCTTGCCGACAGGGTTCACATTCACCCAAATGCGTGGGTTTATAACATTTTATTGTTTTTCCAGGCTGGGTTCTTTAGTCTGATGTTTCTTTATCTGTTAAAGAAATTTACCAACAGCAAACCCATCATCATTATTGGACTTGCTTTGCTTACTGGCCTGCATATTTATAAAATATTTGTTAATGGTATTTATATATACGATGATTTAACAAATACCTTAATGTCGGTACTTTTGATATTTTATAGTTTCTATTTTTATTATTCTTTAATAAACGACGAGACGTATATCAGTCTAAAGAATTCCCCCGCTTTTTGGTGGGTTTCGGGTGTTTTGTTTTTTTATTTTGGATCAACGGTATGCAACATCTTTTATGAAAAGTTTGCCCCATTGGTAATTAATCCCAAACAAGGGTTTAACTATTTTAAATACCTTTTTTACGCATTTAATATTCTATTATACAGTTGCTGGACCTATTCATTAATTTGCAGGAAATGGCTAACCAAGAGATAAGAAATCTTGTCATAATAACAACTGTTATTTTTTTAATTGCGCCAGCTTTTATCCTGGTGTACATGTTTATTTACAACCGCCGGAAAAAACGCCACATAGAGGAAAAGGAAATGATGAAGCTAACCTTCGATTCAGAATTAATCAAATCCCAGCTCGAAGTGCAGGAACAAACCATGCAAACCATCGGCGCTGATCTGCATGATAATATCGGGCAGTTGCTGAGCCTTACCTCGTTAACCCTGAATTCAATTGAGTTGGATAACCAGTCCAAAGCCCGGCAAAAAATTGATGCGGCTATTGATCTTACTGTCCGCTCCATTAAAGAAATGCGGCTATTGGGCAAATTGCTGCAGGGTGATCAGCTGATGGTATTGGGCTTAACCGAGGCCATCAGGTATGAGGTTAACTTTATGGAGCGGACGGGACATTTCGAGATCAGCTATACTATTGAAGGGGAGCCCCCGGCAAATAATAATCCCGACAAGGACCTGATCGTATTCCGCATCCTGCAGGAGATTTTAAATAATATCATTAAACACGCCATCGCCACAGAAATAAACATTAACCTGGAATATTTGAGCGACCAATTAAAACTGGAGGTGAGCGATAACGGAATAGGCTTTAATGCTGATGACCTGCCTGCGCAACAAAGCGGCATGGGTTTGCATAACATCCGTAAAAGGGCTGGGATCATTGGCGGGGAAGTCAGTATTAACTCAGCGCCGGGCGGGGGAACGCAAATTATAATAACTATTCCTTACCCTTAGGTAAATGTCATTAAGTGAAGGAATAAATATCTAATAATGAATGTTGAATATCGAACTTCGAAGTTTCTTAC
>Ga0207060_10327_pt1 | contig 13938 bp, 8 predicted proteins | sample Alteio_BWMinCont_30_FD_153270 | JGI IMG/M metagenome (GOLD analysis project Ga0207060, IMG submission 153270) | Enriched cells from forest soil in Barre Woods Harvard Forest LTER site, Petersham, Massachusetts, United States -... | ecosystem: Environmental > Terrestrial > Soil > Temperate forest >...
CGAGGCAAGGCGGAAACACGGCCTTCCGGCTGGGCATAAACGACTTGCTCCGAAGTAAGATCCTTTCGGCCTGAATGCAGGAGTCCATTTTTGTCAATGACCCAGAAGCGGCTGAGCGCCTCGTCTTCGGTTAGTCCCTCTCCCTTCATCGCTGCACGTAATCCATCGGCGACACCAATGCCCGCGGAACCTGCGCCGAGCATGACGATCTGTTGCTCTTTCAAACTCTTTCCGGTGACTTTCACGGCGCCCAGAGCTGCTCCCAGGGCGACCGCGGCGGTCCCCTGGATATCGTCGTTGAAGGTCAACAGTTCGTCGCGGTATCGCTGGAGGATGGGCCGTGCATGTGGAGTGGCGAAATCTTCCCATTGCAGGCAGGTACCGGGAAGCTCTTGCTTCACCGCTTGCACGAACTGATCTACTAAATCAAAGTAGGCTTGACCCGTGATTCGTTCGTGGCGCCAGCCGAGGTACTCTGGATCGTTGAGTCGATCCGAATTGTTGGTCCCCACATCCAAAACGATCGGTAGTGTGCGTTCGGGACGAATGCCGCCGATTAGCGTGTACAGCGAAAGCTTGCCGATGGGGATGCCGAGTCCACCCGCGCCCTGGTCACCGATGCCCAGGATGCGTTCGCCATCGGTCACGACGATCACATCAATGTCCTTATTGGGACGATTCCGCAACAATTCGGCGAAGGAATCGCGGAGAGCATGGGAGATGAATAGTCCGCGAGGTCGTCGATAGATGTGGCTGAATTGTTCACACGCCAACGCAACCGTGGGCGTGTAAACGATCGGCGTCATCTCTTCAATGTGATCTAGAAGAAGTTTGTAAAAGAGGACCTCATTCGTGTCCTGCAGCGCCCGCAAATAGATGTGCCGCTCCAGATCATCGTCTTTTCTCTGGTAAGCCTCGTAAGCACGCACCACTTGCTGTTCAACCGTTTCTACTTCTGCTGGAAGGAGCCCGTGCAGCCCAAATCTTGTGCGCTCCGTTTGCGTAAAAGCCGTACCTTTGTTAAGCAAAGGAGCGTCGAGGAGATTCATCCCACGAGGAATATCCGACCCACTTGACTGCGTGATTGGTTGCACCGTGGCCATTGCTTTGTTCCTTTCTTGTTCCGTCTTGACCGATTTGGGTTTTCCATTTAGCGGAGGAGATTGACTGTCCCCAAGTCAATAATTTCATCACCACGCCCGTTGAGAACCGCTTTGAGCATGAAGAGGCTGAAGCCTTTGGCCTGCTCGTAAGTGATTGTTGGTGGCATCGAGAGTTCCTGACGCTGGACAGGAATCTCGACCAGCGCTGGACCGTCGTGTTTGAGAGCTTGCGCAATTGTAGGAGCGACTTGAGCGGGAGTTTCGGCGGTAAGACCGAGAAGGCCCGCTCCCTCGGCGATCTTCGCGAAATCCAGATCGTGAAGATTGGTGGCGAAATCGAGAATTCCTGCTGCCTTCATCTCCAATTCAACAAAAGCCAGCGAGTTGTTCTTGAAGACCAGGATCTTCACGGGCAACTCGTGCTGGCGCAGCGTGAGTAGATCGCCCATAAGCATCGCGAGGCCGCCATCGCCCGATAACGAAATCACTTGCCGACCGGGGTAGCTCGCCTGTGCACCGATGGCTTGAGGCAAAGCGTTGGCCATAGAGCCGTGGATGAACGAACCCAGCAGCCGCCGTTTGCCGCTCATAGTGAGATAGCGTGCCGCCCAGATGGTTGGCGTGCCTACGTCGCAGGTAAAGATCGTGTCTTCGGCCGCAAGCTCGTCGAGCACTCGAGCGATATATTGCGGGTGAATCAGCTTGCCCGAATCACCGCTGGCGAGATCATCTAGGGCCGTGCGTGTCTTGCGGTAGTGCTCCAGCGATTGTTTCAAGTGTGCGTCGGATTGGCTTTGCTCCAGCTTAGGCAAAAGGGCGCGGAGCGTAGATTTTGAGTCGCCGACGAAGCCGAAGTCTACTTTGGTGCGACGCCCAAGCTGCTCGCCGCGCAAGTCGATCTGCACCACCGTCGCATCTCTTGGGAAGAACTGCGTATAGGGAAAATCTGTCCCAATCATGAGCAACGTTTCGCAATTCATCATCGCGTGATAGCCGGAGGAGAATCCGAGCAGCCCTGTCATGCCCACGTCGAAGGGGTTGTCGTACTCGATGAACTCTTTTCCGCGCATGGCATGAACGATCGGAGCATTTAGCTTGCCTGCCAGCTCGATCAGCTCAGCGTGAGCTCCTGCGCAGCCCGCGCCGCCCAGGATCGTTATTCTCTTCGAGTGGTTCAAAACCTCCGCGAGGATTTTGATTTCCTCCTCGGAGGGGCATACGGTTGGCTTTGGCTCAGGAAAGTGCAGTCGTGGGCCTTGTTCGACGGCGTCGCGCAAAGCCACGTCGCCCGGCACGGCAACTACTGAGACGCCGCGTCGAGCAAGTGCTGACTGCATGGCGATCTCCAGGACCCGCGGCATCTGCTCCGGCTGCGAGACGAGCTCACAGTAGTGGCTGCACTGCGCAAAGAGATGTTCCGGGCGGGTCTCCTGGAAGTATCCGCTGCCTATTTCATGACTTGGAATCTGAGCGGCGATGGCAAGCACCGGAACCCGGCTGCGATGACAGTCGTAGAGACCATTAATTAAATGCAAGTTCCCCGGGCCGGAACTCCCGGCGCACACTGCCAATTTGCCTGTTAGATGGGCCTCGGCACCGGCCGCGAAGGCTGCCGCTTCCTCGTGTCGCACATGAATCCATTTGATTTGCTTTCTACGCCGAATAGAATCTGCTATTCCGTTGAGGGAGTCACCTGTGACTCCGTAAATTCGCTCGACTCCTGCCTGCTCCAAGACATCGACTAGCACGTCAGCCACTTTGTTTTTAGTCATCGAGCTCCCCCGACCGTATCATCGCGGCCCAAAAGCTGTAGTTTCACGAAATTGCTCCTGCGAAAGTTAAACTCGCTGGCTATGCCGCGGCGCATTCGACCGAAGTAGTAGACGAAGCGCTCTGCGGTCTCCGACGCCTCGTTTGCAAAAGCCAGCTCAGTTCATCGGCAGTTTTTGCAGCACTCCTCAACTCGGTATTGCAAATACATCTCCATCCGTTCGTGTGCCCGATCAGCCGTTCAGCGAGCGGAATCGCAAGTCATCTGGGCCTCCGTGAGGCCAACTATTCAGCTGAGTGAGTGTTGGGGAGAAGGAACGAGTGCCTTCAAATCGACACATCGACACGTTCCGTCGAAGGACGGTCATTCACGACACCGAGCGCAATCTCCGAGCTAAACGTGAACGGATTTGTCGAAGCGCGTTTTTTCGGGAATCGCCTCAGAATCGGACGAACAAAATAGGGATCTTCGCGAGGGCTGAAGAGAAGATTTCGTGGAAAAACACCACCGAACGAAATTGGCAGGGAATGTGCTTCAGCAGATGTCGTGACAACAGTCTCGTGGAGATTGGGGCGGCAGCTTCATCAAGAGCGAAAGGAAATAGGTGAATGGTTAGCCGGAAATCTCAGACTTGTTGATGTTCGAAAAGAAACAGAGAATTTGGATGGTTCTCGACGACAAGGGCGCGGGTATTTAGTTCCATCATCGGTGGGCGGGCTGGGGCCGACGCCTTTCCACGGACGCCAGAAGATCACCCTGAGCAGCGGCCAGGAAATGTTGATCCGCATCACCGCATGGTGACGGTCGTCGGAAAGCCTCGAACAAGACGTAAGAAAACGCTACCTACGCAGAAAGGCAGGAAATGAATGAGTTCGAACACGGTTGCGGCGAGGGACAGTCTGGAGAAGGTTCGCAAGGAAACAGACAGCTTGGGCCAAGTGAATGTTCCTGCGGACAAGCTCTGGGGCGCGCAGACGCAGCGCTCAATCGAACATTTCAGTATCGGACACGACTTGATACCACGAGAGATGATCGCAGCATATGCCACGCTCAAAAAGGCGGCTGCAAATGCAAACTACGCGGGCAAACGACTCGATGACAACAAGCACAAACTCATTGTTCAAGTTTGCGACGAGATTCTCGCCGGCCAGCACGCCAACATGTTCCCTCTGCACGTCTGGATGACAGGAAGCGGCACGCAGTTCAATATGAACGTAAACGAAGTCATATCCAATCGCTGTTGCCAGCTCGCGGGGACTCCGATCGGCAGTAAGGCTCCCGTTCATCCGAACGATCACGTCAACATGTCTCAATCCTCCAACGATTCTTTCCCGACAGCAATGAACATAGCCGCGGCAGTCAACGTGAAGCAGCGGCTCATACCCGCCGTGAAGACACTGCGCGATGCAATTACAGTGAAAGCTACGGAGTGGCAGAACATCGTCAAGATCGGTCGGACACATATGCAGGATGCGACGCCGGTGACCCTCGGGCAGGAATGGTCTGGGTATGCGGATATGCTTGGCGACGATCTGGAGCGCATCGACGATGCCTTGAGAGGCGTTCATCGGCTGGCTCTTGGCGGTACCGCAGTAGGAACCGGTATCAACGCCGCTCCCGATTTCGGCGATGCAGCCGCCGCGGAAATCGCGGAGCTGACGAGTTTACCCTTCGTCAGTGCACCGAATAAATTCACAGTGCTGGGCGCTCACGATGCCCTCGTTCAACTTTCCGGCGCGCTCAGGACCCTAGCGGTTTCCCTCTATAAGATCGCCAACGACATCCGGCTGATGTCCTGTGGTCCTCGCGCCGGTTTTGCGGAACTGGTTATTCCGTCGAACGAACCGGGTTCTTCGATCATGCCGGGCAAAGTCAATCCGACACAGGCCGAGGCACTCACCATGATCGCCGCGCAAGTGATGGCCAACGACGTAGCCGTCGGGTTCGGCGGCGCTGGCGGCTATCTCGAGATGAACGTCTATAAGCCGCTCATCATCTTCAATGTCACACAGTCCATCACGATCCTGACGGACGGGTGCACTAACTTCCGAAAGTTCCTGGTCGAGGGCGCCAAGCCGAATCTGAAAAAGATCAAGGAGTACGTGGACCGGTCGCTCATGCTGGTAACCGCCCTTTCGCCCCTCATCGGCTACGACAAGGCCTCGATAATTGCTCACTATGCGCTGGACAAGGACCTCACCCTCAAGCAAGCCGCACTGAAGCTGGGATTTGTAACGGACGAGGAGTTCGACCGTGTCGTCGACCCGGAAAAGATGGTGCACCCGTACGTTGCGAAAGCCAGCTGACGGGAAACCATAAGGTTGGCGATTCGATAGCGAGGCTCGAATTCAAAGAAGAAGGGAAGCAAGGAAAAACATGACCACGAACCTGCAGGGAGTTGAATTGCTCCGGAACCCGTCGCTAAACAAGGCAACGGCGTACACCGAACCGGAGAAGCAGTCGCTCGGATTAGTTGGCATACTGCCCGACGTTACCGAGACCATCGACACTCAGCTTTCCAGGGTCCTCTGGCAACTCCAGCAGAAGACCTCCGACCTGGAACGCTACATCTATCTGATGAATCTTTTGGAGATCAACGAAACCTTGTTCTACCGCACGCTGATGTCCGACCCGGCGCGGTTTCTCGAGATCGTTTACGACCCCACGATTGGGGAGGCTTGTCTGAAATTTGATCATATCCTCCGTCGCCCTCGCGGTATGTATCTGTCGATGGCTCGCAAAGGGCACGTGAAGGACGTGCTACGCAACTGGCCGGTGAAGGAGGTCCGTTTCATCTGCGTAACCGACGCCGGGCGCATTCTCGGTCTTGGGGATCTCGGTGCCAACGGTATGCCTATCCCGATTGGCAAGTTGCAGCTATACACCGCTGCGGCCGGCGTGCCGCCGCAAGGGCTGTTGCCAATGTATCTGGATGCTGGCACGAACAACGAAGAGTATCTAACGGACCCTTTGTATATTGGCCTGAGGAAGCATCGTCCGTCCACCGAGGAGCTTTATGCCTTTGTAGACGAGTTTGTGGATGCGGTTCAGGAGGTGTTTCCAAATTGCTGCATCCATTTCGAAGACTGGACGGGAGCGGATGCCATCGCGCTGCTCCCCCGATATCGCAACGAGGTTTCTTGCTACAACGACGACATTCAGGGTACGGCTGGCGTAACACTCGCAGGGCTGATCAATGCGCTGAAGATTACAGGTGGTCAGCTCAAGGACCAACGCATGCTGTTTCTAGGCTCAGGGTCCGCAGCTATCGGTCTCGCCGATCTGATCGTTTCGGCGCTAGTCCAGCAAGGTGTTTCGCAAGAAGCGGCTCGCCAACAAATCCGGTTGTTTGATACGAAGGGTCTCGTCGTAGCGGCGCGTCCGGGTTTGCCCGAATTCAAACGGCGCTACGCCCAAAAATTGCCGCCTAGTAAACCGTTCGACCACTTGGATCTGTCTACCGAGCGTCCTCAGATCCTCGCAGCGATCGAGGATTTCAAGCCGACCATCCTCATTGGTGTGAGTACGGTAGGCAAACTCTTCTCGAAGGAGATCGTTGAGGCAATGTCCCGCCTGAATGTTCGGCCGATTATTTTTGCCTTATCAAACCCGATCGAGAAACATGAGTGCCTGCCACAAGACGCCTATGCCTGGTCGAACGGTAAAGCGATTTATGCAGGTGGTGTCCAATTTCCGCCAGTTCATTACAATGGCCAGACGTTCTTGCCTTCCCAGGCGAATAACCTGTACATCTTTCCGGCGGTCGGGATGGCTATTTACGCCACAAACGCTAAACGCGTAACGGATGAAATGTTCATCGAAGCGGCGCACGCCGTCGCCGACCAAGTGCGCCCGGACCAACTGAAGCTCGGCATGCTGTTTCCTCCGCAATCGAACATTCTAGAGACTGAGATTCAAACCGCGGCGCGAGTGGCCAAGCTGGTATTCGATTCCGGCCTCGCTCGCGTAGAGCCACCCGAGGATATGGTCACATTCATCCGCGAACACGTCTACAAACCTGAATATTCTGTGGGAGCAATCGGCGCCTCAAAGGCGGCTTAGTCGGTAACTAAAGCTCCACGGCAGGGCGTGACCTGTACTCTTCCCGGAACCAAAAGGCTTTCGCCTTGCGAAATTCGCTAGGAGCAGTGAAGTGAGCTCTATTATGAGGCGGACCGATGGGACAACAGTACGTTCGGAGCGCCACACCGGTCAGGCCATCAGCCATGGCGTTTTGCTCGCGGTGTGCTGCCTGCTGAGCTACAAGATAATCATTGGCCTCTTGACTGTTTCGCGCTTTGTCCCTCGGGACGATGAGCTCCTTGGAGGCATGTGGGCGGTCGTCGCCACGATCTTCGTGTTTCGCCGGTGCTACGAAGAGAGCGCGAATGCCGCGCTTATGCGTGCATCGGCGACGCTGTTTAGTTTCGGTCTCTGTCTGATCTACCTGCTGATTTTCCCTTTTCGCCCTTGGGGAATGGTGGCGCTGATCGCGATCGGGGCCATTGTCCTGGAGGCGATTGGAAGATCGGAAGACGTCGTCACAGCATGCATTACGACTGCCGTCGTGCTTGTCGTTGCAGGAATCAGTCCGGAGCACGCGTGGAAACAGCCGATCCTCCGTTTGATGGACACCATCGTTGGAATTGTGGTCGGCATTCTAGGCGCTTGGATTGCTCAGAGAGTGCCTCGCCTCATTTCGCTCTCGGATACACCATCCCCTGTGCCGCGAGAGCCGAATTATGATGGCACTAGCCGGCGTACTAGTCATTCTGCTGATGAAGCGAATTGAAGAACGGCACGTTCATGCGTCGAATATTTCTACCCGCTATCTTTGCCCTTCTTGCGCTTCCTCGGGGCGCCCTGTCTCAATCCTCAAACCAGGACTCCACCATCGCTGAGTTGCAAAGGCAACTGGAAGAGATGCGCTCACAGATGGCTAAAATGCAGAATCGAATCACGGAGTTGGAGGAGGCTAAAGGGAGCGCAGCAGTGACCAAGCCGAGTCCCGATTCAATTCTGCCTCAGAGCCAGATTCGTTCGGCACAGGCCGTTCGCTCACAACGTGACGAAGCAAAGAGCCCCGAAGACGCGACCTCATTTCAGTACAAAGGCATCACGCTGACGCCTGGCGGTTTTCTGGAATCAACAATTTTGGTCCGTACCCGCAACGAAAATGCAGACATGGCGAACAGCTACACCACGATTCCTCTCAATGGGTCGTCCAACGCCAACCTGAGTGAATTCCGCGGAACCGTACGCAATTCAGAGCTGTCCCTGATGATTCAAGGATCTCTGGGCAGCACAAATCTGAAAGGATATGTTGAAACTGATTTTCTGGGTGCAGCACCGACTGCCAACTATCTTGAATCCAGTTCCTGGACTCCCCGCCTGCGGCAAATGTGGGTTCAGTTCGACAGGCCTTCAGGATGGACCATCACTCTCGGACAGATGTGGTCCCTTCTCACTACCAATCGACAAGGCATAGCAAACTTGACGGAACTGAGACCGGGCGGCGAGGACGGCAACTACGTGGTTGGTTTCACCTGGACACGAGAGAAAGCAGTTCGCGTGACCAGGAATTTCCACGACAAGGCTTGGGCAGCTTTAGCAGTGGAGGATCCGGAAAGTACATATTCGGCGGCTTTCGTGCCCTCGAATGTCATGGGACTGAATACCAGCGCGAATGCTGCCAGCGGCGTTAACCTTCTGCCCTTTTTAGCCAACTACAGCAACGGTCAAGCCACAACGTTAGCTCCGGACCTGTTGGCGAAAATTGCCTTTGAGCCAGGCTGGGGACACTTCGAGATCAAAGCCTTGGGCCGCTTCTTTCGTGATCGAATCGCATCAATCGCGACAACAAAGGGCCATACGAACGTTACCGAAGGATATGGCGTAGGTTTCGGCACGCTCATGCCATTTGTGAACAAGAAGTTGGAAGTGTCGTTGGAAGGACTGCTCGGGCAAGGCATCGGACGCTATGGCTCCTCAGGACTGCCAGACGTCACTTTGGATCCGGTGACGGGGGCGTTACGTCCGCTACGCCAAGCATGGATCATGGGAGGGGTTATATATCATCGTACGAGTCGTCTAGATTTGTACGCCTATGGCGGAGATGAATACATCGGGCGATATGCATTTGTCTCACCAACCGGGACGGCTGCCGGTTACGGTTCCTCTCTAGTGGATTACACGAGCTGCACGAACGAAGTCGCGCTGAACGCTTGCAACGGTGCCAATCGCAACATCTATGAAGGAACCGTAGGTTACTGGTATCGCCTCTATGGGGGCGAGCACGGCAGGATCGAGCAGGGAAATCAAATCCTGTACATGCATCGCAACCTATGGAGCGGCATAGGTGGAGCGCCTCGAGGTGGAGATATCGTGGCCTACTCCACGCTCCGCTTTTATCTGCCCTAGCGTTTTCGGGCGTCGAGGTGCTGGAAGGGAAGAAAAATGGCTGGCACACACAGAATTCTACGTCCGGGAAACTAGAGTTTTGATGCTGAGACGTTTGACATTGACGACGAGGAATGGCGCACTCCCAACCGGGGGCAGTCAGGCATGGGCATCATGGGCGTTAGTCGTGAACTCTGCTCGAACAGCTGCAGCTGCAGTGGTTTCATTGATCGTCGCGCGACTATTCCGCTTGCCAGAGGCTTATTGGGCGCCTATCACAACTTTGGTGATTACACAATCATCACTCGGTGCCGCTCTCTCTGTCTCCTGCGAGCGGTTCATGGGAACGGTGCTTGGTGCGGCGGTTGGAGCGATTGTGGCCAGTTCCTTCGGACCGAATATGCTTATCTTCGGTGTCGGCGTTTTTATCCTGGGACTCCTGAGCGCCGCCGCAAACTCGAATCGGAATGCATTCCGATTCGCAGGGGTGACGCTCGCCATTGTGCAGCTTGTACCGCGGGTGGGATCTCCATGGCGCATCGCGCTTCATCGATTCGCAGAAGTGTGTATAGGCCTTGTGGTGGCACTGATATTGTCAGTGGTATGGCCAGAACAGCAAGAAGTTCGTTGAAGCAGGACGTAGACGTAAAGGTCGGTGTTTTGTGAAAGCAATGCAAGTAAACAATGCAAAGGCGGTTGGTGAGACCGCGCCTGAGCTGGACATGGCAGTTGTGGTGGCTGCATCGGAGAGCGAAGGCTTGCACATAGTCCTCAACGCGGATCACACGCACACCCTTGAAAAAGCGGAGCAGGTCTTGTGCGATATGCGGTTTACTCACAGGTGTGAGCGGGGGTCGGCCAATCGCTGGAACTCATTCAACAGAGGAGGGCAATTCAATGGAAGCAGTAAGATTGTTAGTCACTCTCGAAGCACGCGCAGGCAAGAACGCTGGCGGTCTCGGTCGGGGATTTCAGGGACAAACTCGGAAACGAGACGACTGCCAGGCGCATGAACCTGGTCAAAATGGCTAGGCCGCCTCTGACGGTTGAAATCAAAATCGCAAGGGCTGTCATTGCAAGAGTTCGCCCCTGATCGGGCATTTTTTCGTGGATGACATGAGACATAACGATCATACACAGGTGTCCGACCCACAAATCGGGCACATGATGTCAGGCATGCACGGGAGCCACGACCGGCACGCTGGGCACTCCGTTGCCATGTTCCGGGACAAATTTTGGCTGAGCTTCGCCCTTACAATTCCCGTCGTATTTTGGTCACCGGACGTTCAACACTGGCTCGGCTACACCGCGCCCTCCTTTCCCGGCTCGAAATTTATCCCCGCGATTCTCGGCACGGTCGTCTCCGTTTACGGAGGCCTAGTCTTCGTCCGCGGGGCATCGGGTGAACTTGCCGATCACAAGCCCGGCATGATGACACTCATCAGCTTGGCGATCATGGTCGCTTTTGGAACTTCGCTCGCTGCAACGTTCGGCCTCTTCGAGATTGATGTTTGGTGGGAAGTCGCGTCGCTGATTACGATCATGGTCCTCGGTCACTGGCTGGAAATGCGGGCCATTTCCCAGGCTCGCGGCGCGCTCAATGCACTCGCCGCCCTGCTCCCAGACACCGCCGAGCTCATCAATGGCACAGACACTCGTTCTGTTCCACTCTCTGAGCTACGCGTTGGCGACATCGTTCTTGTGCGGCCAGGAGCACGCGTTCCTGCGGATGGCATTGTCGCTGAGGGCTCTGCGGACGTTGACGAGTCGATGATCACTGGCGAGTCCAAGACGGTATCCAAGGTGGCTGGTGCCAGAGTCGTTGCGGGAACGGTTGCCAGTGGCGGAAGCCTTCGCGTCAACATTACGGCAATCGGGGACCAGACCGCTCTCTCTGGAATCATGCGGCTCGTCGCCGCTGCACAGGCTTCCGGGTCTCGCACGCAAGCTCTTGCCGACCGCGCAGCCGCAATCCTTTTTTACGTGGCGGTCGCATCTGGCGCGATTACTTTTACCTACTGGTGGTTGTCAGGTGACAGAGAACACGCCCTGATTAGAACGGCAACGGTCCTCATCATTGCTTGCCCGCATGCCCTTGGACTGGCGATTCCGCTGGTCATCGCAATCTCGACATCAATAGGCGCTCAAAACGGGCTCCTTGTTAAGGATAGGCTCGCACTCGAACGTGCCCGCAATTTGGATATGGTCATTTTCGATAAAACCGGAACCCTGACGCGAGGTTCTCCGGCGGTTTCGGGAGTCGCGGCTGCACCTGGCACTACCGAAGACGATCTGATTGCGCGTGCCGCCGCTGTCGAATCCACCTCCGAACACCCACTCGCTAACGCAATCGTGGCCGAAGCCAAGCGTCGAGGCGTGGCCCAACTCTCAGCCACGAATTTCGAGGCGCTGGCTGGTCGAGGTGCGAAGGCGCTCCTGGAAGGCCAGAGCGTCGTGGTCGGCGGACCGCGCCTGTTGGCCGAGGCCAAAATAACGGTGCCGCCAGAAGTTGAAAAACTGACAACCGCATGGGCAGCAGACGGTAAGACGGTTCTCTATGTCGTCGCTCAAGACCGGCTGCTCGGAGCTTTCGCAGTTGAAGATGAGATTCGGCCCGAATCTACTGAAGCCATCAGCGAACTTCATCGATTGGGTATCTGTGTTGCGATGATTACCGGAGATTCCAAGACCGTCGCCGCTTCGGTCGCCCGGCGTATTGGAATCGATGAGGTCGCAGCCGAGGTTCTCCCCGCCGATAAGGCAGCGGCAGTGGGAAAATTTCAGACAGGCGGCAAGAGAGTCGCAATGGTAGGTGATGGCGTAAACGATGCCCCCGCTCTGGCAACCGCAAACGTGGGAATCGCCATCGGTGCGGGAACCGACGTGGCGATTGAGTCCGCTGGAATCGTACTCGTACGCAGTGATCCTCGCGACGTTCTAGGGGCAATTGAGCTGTCGCGCGCTACCTACAGAAAGATGATCCAAAATCTGGTTTGGGCGACCGCTTATAATCTTGTAGCCATACCGGTCGCAGCGGGTCTCTTTGTGCGCTGGGGACTCGACCTGCCGATGAGTGTGGGCGCAATCGCAATGAGCGCTTCGACCATCATCGTGGCTGCGAACGCACAATTGCTTCGTCGACTGAAGTTGCAACGCCAAACCCACTAACCGGAAGAGCTAGCCATTGGTAAGATTCTGGATTCGCCTCAAGGTGGCACTCCTGCTCAAGAGGCAGGCGCGTCCCTGACACTGTATTTGCAAATGTTGAAAACAAGTGTTGTCAATGACTTAGAGGACGCAGTAGCACGGAAAAAGACGCAGAAAAACGCATCCACTGTCACAGTTTGGTCATAGGTGCGGTCACAGGAGAAGGCTCCTGGATTTGATTCAAGAAGCTTCTGTTTCTCTAATCCCAAGTCCTGGCTTAGCCAAAACGCGGCGGTCTTCTGAACCTTCTAGTTGGCCCCACTGAGCCGATCCCTTCCACGAGCAATTTAGACGGTTCTTTGAGGCTCCGTTGGACCGACCCATCTCCACGACCCGGTCTCCTGACTCCTCGCCATTGCTTTAGGCGTCGCCGCAGCGTCAACTATACGCATCCCCAGTCAGCAGGAGGGCGGAGAGCTCTGGCTTCGACGCGTGCAAATCCTCCATTGCGACGATGTACCGCATCGGTTCCGCAAGCGGAATCGCAATTCCGTAGTTCTCATTCATATCACTCGGACGCAATTCAAAGCACGCCAGCCCCACCCCCAACGATATCAGCTTGCTCGCTAGTGGCGTCACCACGAGTCGGCACCCACCGATCACGCCCATGCTCTCGCGATATCGCTCCATCGCACCCAAAATCTGCCTGTATGCCTCGAAGGGATTGGCTTCGTGCGCATAAAGGATATTGGTCATCGGCGTCTCCCTTGCATCAAACAACGGCGCCCGATACTCCTCAAGGAGGCGATCTGCTCTGCGTGGGTCACGCGAAGGATGCGGTAAGACAGGGCATATCTCGGCGCTGGTCGGAATTACAGACGCCATGATTTTCTCAAGCTGACTGACCCTGTTCTCACCCAGAATCGGCAGCCATACTAACGGCCAGTCTTGCATACTCTCCGCATGAAGGGCGCTCGAAAACCCAGGGATCATTACTAAGTCGTTGTTCGGATCTTCTGCCTGAATCTTGCCATCCAGCGAGGCATCTTCTGCGACAAGTACCAGGAGATTTATTCCATTCGCCAGTAACGGAGAGGCGGCGCGCTTGTCGGGTACTAGCTTGCTTAGTAAGCCTGTCATCAAAGCGAGATACGCGATTCTCGGAAGCGAACTCGCGTCAAGAATGATATCCGTATGATCGGTGATGCGTTGCAGAACCTCCTCCGTGCCCCGTCTGAGCGCGTTGCTTGCGCTTAGTTCTTCATCCCCGCCTGCTGCGGGGCTCATCAGGACATTGCTCACCGAAACGTCCTGTGAGTCGGTTGTCGCCCGAAACTTTTTCTCTAAATCTTCCGCGTTTTGCACCGCCTGTTGCTGAAGTTCCTGGCTGATCTGGTAGGCCTTGAGCTCGACGAGTAGCAAATCAGCCTTCCGGATATCGTAGCCGGACACGCGAACAGTATCGACGAATGCATTCATTGCCGCTTGCGCCCGAATATCGAAGCTCCGCCCCGCGAT